>Ga0116204_1000729_pt1 | contig 18919 bp, 19 predicted proteins | sample LakKivwa52mmetaG_FD_94481 | JGI IMG/M metagenome (GOLD analysis project Ga0116204, IMG submission 94481) | Anoxic lake water microbial communities from Lake Kivu, Rwanda to study Microbial Dark Matter (Phase II) - Lake Kivu water 52m metaG | ecosystem: Environmental > Aquatic > Freshwater > Lake...
GGAAGAAGTCAAATCGCTCCTACGATAAAACACACACCTGCTTACTTTTTTGTCAGGAACCACTCTTGCACGGGCAATACCTAACAAAACTGTGTATGCCCGTGTCCCCTTTAACATGTATATGGTATTGTTATCGAGAAAAACCGAAACTAGAATGAACGCATGACTTCTCATGCCTTTACAAGTCAACTTTTAGAAAGGATTACGATGGCTGCCAACACGAGACAGGGTTTGGGGATTTTTGCGGCCCTGTCATCAGCAATTTTCCTGGGGATGAATCCCGTGCTAGGCCGCTGGGCAATCCTGGCAGGGTTTTCTCCCTTGCTAGTGGTCGCCATCCGAACCGGACTGGCTGCGCTAATAATGCTCGCCTACCTGGTGATTTTCAAGCGCCAATACCTTTATATCTTCCCGGTAGGCTTGTTTGGCTGTTTCCTGGCAGGCGCGCTCAACGGGTTTGGCTCACTGCTCTACTACCAGGCATTAGGGTCTCTCCCCGCCAGCTTGGGGCAATTGCTCTACTCCCTCTATCCCCTCTTCGTAGCCTTGTTTACCTTCCTGGATAAGCAGCCCGTCAGCCGATTAACTTTTATCCGGGTTGGGATTGCCGCCGTAGCAGTTTTCCTGCTCACCAGCGTAGACGGGGCCAGCGCGCCCCCCCTGCCCGCCGTCCTGATGATGCTTGGAGCTGCCGTCCTCTACGCGCTCCACATCCCCATCAACCAGCGCGTCTTATACGAAATTCCGGCTCCCACAGTCACCCTGTACACGCTCCTTTCGATGAGCATCATAACAATCCCATTTTACCTGCTATTCGACCGCACCCCGCCCACCCCCGACGCATCATGGACCCCTGTCATGCTATTGACGCTTGTCACTTTTGCATCGCGCTTTACCCTGTTCCTGGGCATCAAGAATATTGGTGGTTTGCAAGCCGCATTGCTCGGCCTGAGCGAACTTTTCATCACCTTTGTTTTAGGACATTTCATCCTGCAAGAAACGTTGACTACATTCCAAATTATTGGCGCGGTCATTCTCGGAATCAGCATGCTGCTGGTCGCGCTGGAAAAACAAGACCCCACCCGGCGGCGTCCCAAAGGCGGCTGGCTGGCCTGGCTGCACCCACCCGAAGTCAAACCCTGGAGCTTACAGGATTAAGCGCAGTTGCCCCGGCAGTTGGGCTACCGGGGCAAAGATACCAGGAATTCTCAATAAAATCGTCCCGAAGGCTTTTTCAAGGCGATATTCGGCGTAAACCACAGCCTTCGGGACGGTTTTAGCAAGATGCCTATTCCGGCTCGAACACATATCCAGTGCCGCGCACGCTGACAATGCGCTCGAACAGCGTCGGAAAAGGTTCCAACTTGTGGCGCAGCCGGCTGACCAGGGGGCGCAAAATCTCCTGCGCTTCACGCTGCGAGACATCATAGCCCTGCACGAGCAGTACCAGTTCACGGTGGGAATAAACCTTCCCCGTATTCTCTAAAAACACCTTCAGCAAGTGGCCCTCTGCCGGAGTCAACGACTCCACCTGGCTGCCGCGTGTAACGGTGCGCCGCATCAAATCCACCTCGGTGCCATCGGATGTTGTAAATACCGACAGTTCAACATCCTTGTTTTCCTTTTGCTTCAAACGCGTATCGCGCCGCTCCAGGCCGCGTTTTACGCTTTCCAGGATCTGGCCGGGCGAGGCGGGTTTGAGCAGGTAATCATGCACGCGCTGTCGCAACGCTTCCACCGCCGATTCCATTGAACCATACGCGGTCAACAGGATGATTTCCACATCGGGGGAAATCTGGTTGACCACCTGCACCACATCCAGCCCGTTCATACCGGGCATCTTCAAATCCAGCACAATTAGGTCAACCGCATGGCTGCGGACATGTTCCACCGCCTGCTCTCCATTGGCAACGGCAGTGACGCTGTACCCTTCCAATCGCAGGATATCGCTCAACGACTGGCGGGCAACAGGCTCATCATCGACCACAAGGATATTGATTTTCATGAATTATTCTCCCTCGAAGGATTGATTGGAAGCATAAGTCGAAAGCAAGCGCCAGGGGTGTGGTCTGCCAGAAGATCCAGTTTACCACCGTGCGCGGTGACAATATCATAACTAACCGAAAGTCCCAGCCCGGTGCCACTGCCTTTTGTGCTGACAAATGGCTCGAAAATGTTGGCCCGCACTTCCGGTGGAACGCCTGTGCCAGTATCCTGGAACAGGATTTCAATCATCCGGCGTTTCTGGGTGATTCTAATCCACAGTTCGCCGCCCTGGGGCATGGCATCGAAGGCATTCAATACCAGGTTAATAAATACCTGCTCAATCTGGTTGCTGATGGCGCGAATACTGGGCAGGCGCGCCGGCCAGGCCGTCGTCACGCGGATGTTGCGTTCGCGCAATTGCTGGCCCAACAGGTTGAGAACATGCTCCAGTAAATCGAGAACCTGCACCGGCTTGAACTCAGCGCTCGGACGGTAAAAATCGAGCATGCGCTGGACGGTGGTCATCAGGCGGTCGAGTTCCTGCTGGGTCATCTCCAGGTACTTCTGGCGCATTTCCTGTGGAATGTCTTCGCGGGTCGCCAAGTGGAAGCAGTTGCGAACGCCCTGGAGCGGGTTGTTGATTTCATGGGCAATCGAAGCCGTCAGGCGTCCGGCAGCGGCCAGTTTCTCGGCCTGCACCAGGGCCTGCTGTGATTCTTCCACCCGGCGCACATAGGCGCGCAGTTCCTCGTACAGGCGGGCGTTTTCCATAGCGATGGTGGCCTGGCGGGCCAGGATGAGGAACATTTCCAGGTCGGCCTCGCGGAAGACCGGCTCCCCGGCATCGCGCGCGACGAACAGGACGGAGGAAATGTTAACCAGAGAAGTCGGTACGCACATCATACTGCTCAACTCCAACTGGTACAGGTCACGTTTCAGGCGCGCATCACCCATCCCACCCCAAACCGGGGTTTCGAGCGCGGCGGCGCGCGCCACCGGGCTACCAGATTCACTCACTTGGCCGTCCGCCAGCATCTTCCCGCGCCCGGCCAGCAGGTTCAGCATGTTCTCTTTCTCGGTGGCCTGGTAAAAACCGACATTGGAACAACGCAATTGGGCAGAAACCACATCCAGGATGAGTTCGAGCAGGTGGTCGGGACGGGTTTCAGAGAGCAAGGTCTCGGTCACGCTAAAGAGCGGACGCAGGGCCTGGACGCGCGCGGCATCCTGTTTCTGCTGGCTGTCGCTGAGGGCCTGCCGCACCGCCTGGATGAGTTCGGCCTTTTCGAAAGGCTTGAGAATCAACCCATCTACGCCACGCCGCAGGGCCTGGATGGCCGTCTCTACCGTGCCGAAGCCGGTCATCGCCAGGATAGCCATCTCGCCCTGCATCTCGCGCGCCTTCTGGATGACATCGAAGCCGCTGATTTCCGGCATCCGAATATCGACCAGCAGCAAGTCATAACGCTCTTTTTTGATGGTTTCGAGCGCCAGGGCCGGGTCGGTGCAGGCAGTGACATAAAAACCGGCTTTCGTGAGCAGCCGCTCACAAAGCAGGGTAATGCCAGGTTCGTCGTCGATAACCAGGATGCGGGACGGGTTCACGCCAATCCTTCCAGGGGCAGCCAGACGGTAAACGATGATCCGGCAGCAACTTCACTTTCAACTTCAATCATGCCGCCGTGGTCGGTCACAATGCCATAGGTAACAGAAAGGCCAAGGCCGGTGCCGCCCCGGTCGCTGCGCGTGGTGAAAAACGGCTCGAAGATGCGCTGCAAATTTTCGGGGGAAATGCCCACGCCTGTATCGCGCACCGACATGGTTATCCACTGCCGGTTATAACGTGATTGGCAAGCCGTTTGCACATCCAGCCGACCACCTTCGGGCATGGCATACAGCGCATTATTGACCAGGTTAATCACCACCTGCTTAATCTGGTTGCGATCCATCGAGGCCCAAGGCAGGTTTTCAGCCAGGCCAATGATCGGCTGGACGTTGTTGGTGTGCATCAGGTGTTTGGTGAGCAGCAGCACATCATCCACAATTTCGTTGATGTCGGCCTTGACGCGGTTGGCTTCGCCCTGGCGAGCAAAATCGAGCAGGCGGCGCACCACGCTGCGCGCCCGGCGAGATTCCTTCAGCACCAATTCCAGGTCGCCGCGCAGGGATGATTCGAGTGGCAACTCCTCGAGGGCCAATTCGGTAAACCCAACCACCGTCGTGAGCGGGTTGTTGAGTTCGTGCGCCACGCCAGCGGCCATTTCGCCGACTGCGGCCAGTTTAGCAGCCTGGATAAGCCGCGCTTCGGCCTCGTGCTGGGCGCTGATGCGCGCCTGCAACTCCTGTTGGGTGTTCTGGAGTTCCATCACAGTCTGTTGCAGCAGGCCCACCTCGCCCGGCGAAGGGGGCGGAAACGGCTCGCTGAACACAGCCAGTTTCCAGATGCGCTGGTCACGGGCGGTCAACTCGGACTCTGCTCCCACCACCACCAGGGTCATCACGCCTGCCGGGAAGGCATATAAACGCCCGCAGGACAGTTTTTTGCTCTCCAGGATGGTTCGGGAGCGCACCCTGCCGCCCGTCAGCGCGCCGCCCAACCAAGATGCCGAACCTGGCTCGTTCAAGACTCCCGCCAGAGCAGCCTGCGAGACCCTGGGAAGATGGTACGCATCCCCCAGTCGCCATACATCTCCCTCCCGATAAGCATACACAGCCCAACAGGCATTGGTCAACTGACTGGCTTCCTTCAAGCGCAGCAACAGGGGATGTTCCGCCATACGTTGATTATACATAGATATGCGCAATTTGCGAGAATTTCCAGGGTGGTAAAATTGTCACCTGCTCCGGGCAATGCTATTACGGAGTCCCGAACACTCCAGGCTTCAAGCGACGTTGCTCTACCAGGATAGTATAAAGAAAATGACACAACTTAATCGTAAAGAACTCATAATTATCGGCGGCGGGTTGGCCGGTTCTGAAGCCGCCTGGCAGGCCGCCCAGCGCGGAAGCCGCGTCAAATTGTACGAAATGCGTCCAGCACTCGAAACGGGCGCGCACGTCAGCGCGGACCTGGCCGAACTGGTCTGTTCCAATTCGCTCGGCTCGAACCTGCCCGACCGGGCTTCGGGCGTCCTGAAAACAGAACTGCGCCAGATGGGGTCGCTGCTGCTCGAAGTGGCCGAGCAAACCGCCCTCCCCGCCGGGGCCGCGCTTGCCGTTGACCGCGAAGCCTTCGCAGAAACCGTCACCGCCCGCCTGGAGGCGCACCCGCACATCGAAATCATCCGCGCCGAAATAGCCGAAATCCCCGCCGAACCCGTCATCATCGCTTCCGGGCCGCTCACCTCCCCGCGCCTTTCGCAGGCCATAGCCCGCTTCAGCGGCGAAGAACATCTCTATTTTTTCGATGCCATCGCCCCCATTATCGAATCGTCTTCGATTGACATGTCCATCGCCTACCGCGCCTCGCGCTGGGGAGAAGGCAATGACGATGGCGACTACATCAACTGTCCCTTCCACCACAAAGCGGATTACCTGGCCTTTGTGGAAGCATTGCGGGCCGCAGAGCGGATTCCGCTCAAAGAGTTTGAACTGGCCCTGGAAGACGGAGTCCGGGCTGGAGCCGACCACTTTTTCGAGGGCTGTTTGCCCATCGAAATCATCGCCCGGCGCGGAGACAAAGCCCTGGCCTACGGGCCGATGCGCCCGGTCGGCCTGCCCGACCCGCGCGTGCCGCGCCCACCCTACGCCGTCGTCCAACTGCGGCAGGACAACTTGGCCGGGAACCTTTACAACATGGTCGGATTCCAAACCAACCTGACCTTCCCTGAACAGCGGCGCGTATTGCGCATGATTCCAGGCCTGCAAAATGCGCAATTCGAGCGTTACGGACAAATGCACCGCAACACCTTCATCGCCGCGCCCAAACTGCTGCGCCCCAGCCTGCAAGCCCGCAGCCGCGACGACCTGTTCTTTGCCGGTCAAATCACCGGCGTGGAGGGTTACATGGGCAACATCGCCACCGGCTTGCTCGCCGGTTGGAACGCCGCCCGCCTGCTAAACGGCAAGGCCCCGCTCGAACTGCCGCGCGAGACCATGCTTGGCGCGCTGTGCTGGTACATCACCCACGCCGAGATGAAACACTTCCAGCCCATGAAAGCCAACTTCGGCATCCTGCCGCCGCTGGAGGGAGAATTTCGCGGCAAACGCGAACGCGGCGCAGCCCACGCGGAACGGGCAGCCTGGGAACTGGAAAAGTTTTTAAGCGCTATTTGAGAAAATCTATCAACACCCGGTTGAACACTTCCGCCTGGTCAATCGCCACCGCATGGCCGCCATCAGGAAGGACGACCTGCCGCGCGCCGGGGATGCCATCCGCCAGCATTTTCTGCCGCGCCGGGAAAACAGTCGTATCTCGTTCGCCGGTGATGACCAGGGTCGGGACACGAATCTCTCGCAGCCACCCGCGCGAATCGAACAAGCCGAGATGCCGCATCGCGGCGCGATAGGCGCGCGGGTCGGCCCGGGCAATTTGGGCGGCGGCCATCTCGCGCAAGGACTCCTGCTCTGGGGCCGGGAAGACTCGCCGCGCCACAATCTTCGACTGCTGCTCCAATCCCACCAAGTGAACCACCACCAACCGCTGGAAAAAATACAACCACTGCGAAAGATTATTGGGGCGCAGCACGCTAAAGGTGCTGACCAATGTCAGTTTTCGCGCTAATGCGGGGTAATCGAAGGCAAACTGCTGGGCAATCACCCCGCCCATCGAGAGTCCCACAACATGCGCCGGGCCGGTTTCTAACTCACGCAGCAGCCCGGCCAATTCAGCGGCAACACGCCGAAAGTTCCAACCGCGCCCATCGTAGGGCGAATCACCAAATCCCGGCGCATCCGGCGCAATGGGCCGAAATCCGGCGGCGATTAAGGCATCGAATTGCAAGGTCCACATCGCGCCGTTCGCGCCGAGACCATGTAGCAACAAAACGGCAGGCGAGCCAGATGGATTGGGGTCAAGGAAGTGGTATCGTCGGGTCAGCATAGTCAGAATAAAAAGGCTCCCTTTGTACGGGAGCCTTCTCGTTATTTGGGTTCGATGTCGCGAGGTTGCTCGGCAACCACGTTGTCATCCTTGTTAGTCTTCTGGGCTTCTTCCTTTTTTTCGCTGCCCAGGCCGTCCTTAAACGAACGCAGGCCTTTACCTAGTTCACCAAGCACTTTCCCCAAGCGCCCGGGGCCAAACAGGATAACCACGATCACCAGGATGATAATCAGTTCGGTAGGGCCTAATCGCATCATAACACACTCTCCTTATTGCAGGATTCCTTCACAAGATTTGCGTCTTTTTCTTACGAAAAGAATTTTGCGCTACAAATTGCTATTTCTATCTTACCACAAATGCTACGGCTCACGGCCAAAGAAGATGCCCTCCAGGATGCGCAGCAAGCGCCGCAACAGGGAGCGAATGCGGGCAAACGGCCTGAACCACTCGGCGCGGATGGCGCGTTCCGGCAGGATTGGCCCGCTCCACTCGGCGGCCAGCGCGCCCCAGGTCAGCCCGGCCCCAAATCCGACAAAGACAACCTTGTCGCCGGGTTTCAATTTCCCGGTTTGGATGGCTTCCACCACCGCAATTGGGATGGAGGCAGTGGACGTGTTGCCGTAGCGATCCAGGTTAACAAAAAACTTCTCCATTGGCATTTTCAGCCCGCGCGCGGCGGCCTCGATAATGCGGATATTGGCCTGGTGCGGCACAATCAGCGCCAGGTCTTCGGGCTTCCAGCCTGATTTTTCAGTCGCCTCGAGCGTGGCTTGCGCCATCACCCGCGTCGCAAAGCGAAAAACTTCTTTGCCGTCCATGTGGATGAAGTGCATCCCGCCAAGCAGTGTGGCTTCGCTGGCAGGGTTTTTACTCCCGCCCGCCGGGATCGACAGGAAATCGCCGCCAGAGCCGTCGGAGTGCAGCACCGAACCCATCACCCCACCGGGTTTTTCGCTGGCCTGCAAGACAAACGCCCCCGCGCCGTCGCCAAACAAAACGCAGGTGTTGCGATCCTGGTAGTTGGTAAAGCGCGAGAGAGTCTCTGTACCAATTACCAGCACGATTTTAGACGCGCCAGAGCGAATAGATTGCGCGCCCATGTTCAGGGCATAGATAAAACCCGAACAGGCCGCCAGCAGGTCGAAAGCCCCGGCATTGGCCGCGCCGATTTTGTCCTGGATGAGACAGGCCGTGGCCGGGAAGATGTGCTCCGGGGTGGAGGTTGAGCAGATAATCAAGTCAACCTGGCTCGGCAGCAGCCCGGCCACGCTGAGCGCCTTGAAAGCCGCCTCCGCGCCGAGGGTCGAGACCGTCTCCCCCTCCGACGCAATCCGCCGCTCACGGATGCCGGTGCGTTCCCGAATCCACGCGTCGGTCGTCTCGACCATTTTGCTCAGGTCTTCATTGGTCAACACCTTGTGGGGTACGGCCATTCCCCAGCCGGTGATATGTGCGTAAGGCATAACTGCTCCTAACCGAACCGGCTAAAAATCAGAGTAGCATTGTGGCCGCCAAAGCCAAACGAGTTGGACATGATATGGCGCGGGCTGGCCTGGCGGGGCGTATTCGGCACATAATCCAGGTCGCATTCGGGGTCGGGGGTGGCGTAGTTGATGGTAGCCGGGATAATTCCGTGCTGGAAGACTTGCGCGCAGATGGCCGCTTCAACCGCCCCGGATGCGCCCAGCAGGTGCCCAGTCATCGACTTGGTCGAGGAAATCGCCACCCGGTAAGCGTGTTCGCCAAAGACCGATTTTATCGCCGCTGTTTCAGATTTGTCGTTGAGCGGCGTCGAAGTTCCATGCGCGTTGATGTAATCAATCTCGGCAGGATTCAGCCCGGCATCCTGGAGCGCCAACTGCATACACAACGCCGCCCCAGCCCCGTTTTCCGCTGGCGCCGAGATGTGATAAGCGTCATCGGTCGTGCCGTAGCCGGAAACCTCGCACAGGATGTCCGCCCCGCGCGCCAGGGCGTGTTCGAGCGATTCCAGCGTCAGGATGGCCGCGCCTTCGCCCATCACAAAGCCGTCGCGGTCTTTGTCAAAGGGCCGCGAGGCTGCCTGTGGATCATCGTTGCGGGTCGAGAGAGCAGTCATCACGTTCAACCCGGCCATTGCCACCGCGACGATGGAGGCCTCGGCCCCACCCGCCAGCATCACATCCGCCGCGCCGCGCCGAATCATCTCCGCTGCCTCGCCGACCGCGTTCGAGCCGGTCGCGCAGGCCGTTACAAAGGCTGCATTGGGGCCGCGCACCCCCATGCGGATGGCAATCATCCCGGCGGCGTTGTCGGCAATCATCATCGGAATCAGGAAAGGGCTGACGCGCTCTGGGCCTTTCGCGCGCATCACTTCCACTTGTTCGAGCAGCGTGCCGATTCCGCCGATTCCGGTTCCGACCAACACCCCGATTCGGTCACGATTCGCCTCTGTGACAGTTAATCCAGCCTGCTGCGCGGCTTCCTGCGCGGCGGCCACCGCAAACTGGCAGAAACGATCCATGCGGCGGGCCTCCCGGCTCCCGAACAGGGCCGCAGCGTCGAATCCTTTCACTTCACAGGCAAAACGGGTTTTGTGATTCCCTGCATCAAATAAGGTGATCGGCCCCGCGCCCGATTTCCCAGCCACAATCGCTTCCCAGGTATCTTTCATGTTGTTCCCAAGCGGGCTAATGCACCCCAGGCCGGTGACGACAACGCGTTTACGAGTCATAAAGTCTTCTCCCATAAAAATTCGTAGGACAGGTTAGAAACCTGTCCTACAGTCTGCGAGATATAACACAACCGCGCCCGAAGCGATGCGCTGGAATCTATCCCTTCAGCAACTCTACATCCTTGTCGCCGCTCTCGCTCAAATTCAGCGGCGGTAGTTCGGTGAGCGAGTTCAGGCCAAAATGCTGTAAAAACTGCGGCGTTGTGCCGTAAAAAATCGGGCGGCCCGGGCCTTCGGAGCGTCCCATCTCCTGCAACAGTCCCTTGCTGAGCAGGCTTTTAATCACCCCATCGCTGTTCACACCGCGAATTGAATCCACTGAGGGGCGCGTCACCGGCTGCTGGTAGGCGATAATCGCCAGTGCTTCCAGGGCGGCGCGGCTCAGGCGGCTGGTGGCCTCCAGGCCGAGAAAACGCTCGATGGACTCCGCCAGTTCGGGCGCGGTGGTCAACTGCACCCGCCCGGCATGACGCTGTAAACGTAAGGCGCGGCTGTGGAGTTGTTCCTCCAACTCTTCGAGCCCTTTTTCCACTTCGCTGGCAGATATTTCAAGCGCGGCGGCCAACTGCATCGGGCTAACCGGCTCGGCGGCAACGAACAACAGGCCCTCCAACAGTACTGGCAGGCCGGGTTCTGAAAGGTTTTGAGATTCGCTCATGCTATAATTGCTCCGCTTAAGTCAAGTCAACGTATTGCGAGATTTATCTCGCAGATTTGCATACGGCAAGTTGCGACATGAATGTCGCATTACATTCGGAGATAACGATGAAAAAGAAACACTTTAGCATTTTGATTGCGCTCTTGAGCCTGGCGCTGGCTTCCCTGGCCTGCACCATCAACGCCGGGGGGCCTGCTTACCCTGAAACACGCGTCCCGGTTTCGACCGAATCCGCCTCCAGCCTCGAAGAACAGGTTCGGGCTGCCCAAACTGCCGCAGCCCAGAGCGGCGCGCTGGTTGTCAGCGTCTCCGAAAGCCAACTCACCTCGCTGGTCGCCGCCAAACTGGCCGAAGACCCACAACCGACAATTACCGACCCGCAAGTCTACCTGCGCGACGGCCAAATCCAGATTTACGGAAAAGCCACCCAGGGGCCCATCCAGGTCAATGTGCGCATCGTGATTGCAATCAGCGTCGATGCCAACGGTCAGCCAGTCATTACAGTTGTATCAACCGATTTTGGCCCACTGCCTGCACCCGAAGGGCTGAATAAAACCATCAGCGCCATGGTGCAGGAAGCCTTTACCGGCGCACTCGGCCCGGCAGCCATCGGCTTCCGCCTCGAAAGCGTCACCATCGCCGATGGCGTGATGACCCTGTCAGGCCGGATAAAGTAGCCCGATTATACCCTCCCGCAAAGAACACGGGACTTTCACGGCGGCGAATTATTCCGTAATGCCTGTTACTCATTTCATCCGTTCCTCCCCCCTACCCATTTATGGAGTCCGGAAGCTTGCTTCCGGAGTGTTCAGTTTTCTTCGTTTTACCAGCATCTCTTTTCTAGCCCTGCTGCTAACCGGCTGTCTTGCGCCACAAGTCTCACAAAGTAATGTCATGTTGCAAGTCAGCCTGAATGCAGATGGAGAGAATTACGCGGTACAGATTCTGACAGGCAGCACGGTAGCAGATGCGCTCAAATCCGTCGGGGTACAAGTCGGCAGCCTGGATAAGGTCGAACCGCCGCTTTATGCTATCATTACCGAAGGGTTATCCATCAAAATTACGCGCGGGCGCGAAGAATTTGAAACCCAGCAAACTGTTATCCCCTACGAGCGGCAGACCGTGCGCAACGAATCGCTGCCGCAGGGCGAAACGCTCCTCATCCAGCCCGGCAAGAACGGGGTGCGGGAAATCACCTACCGCAAATACTTCGAGGACGACATCCTGGTCAACACCAACATCTCGCGCATCACGATCATCGAACCGGCCCTGCCCGAAATCTTGATGGTTGGCGCGCGCGCGCCCTTTGCGCCCCTGCCCATCGCCGGGAAACTGGTCTACCTGGCAGGCGGCAGCGCATGGATGATGGAGGGCTCGACCTCCAACCGCATTCCGCTGGTGGTCATCGACGACCCCGAAACGCCGCTCGACGGACGCGTCCTACGCCTTTCTCCCGACAAACGCTGGCTGCTCTACACCCGAAAATCATCGAAGCCCGCCGAGCAGGAAATCAACACGCTCTGGGTTTTGGATATCAACGACCCAAAGGCCAAACCCATCAACTTGCGCACGCCCAACGTCATCCACTTTGCCGATTTCGACCCGCTGGCCTCGCTGACCGTTCTCTACTCCACCGTCGAACCGCGCGCCGCAGCCCCCGGCTGGCAGGCCAACAATGACCTGTACCGCATGAAATTTGGTGCCAACGGCAACCTGGGAGTCCGCGAACAAATTGTAGAAGCCAACACTGGCGGGGTCTATGGCTGGTGGGGAACCGACTTTTTCTGGTCGCCGACCGGCAGCCTGATGGCTTATAGCCGCCCCGACGGGATGGGCATCGTCAGTTTCCGCGAAAAGAGACTGCTCCCGCTGCTCGAAATCACCCCACTCCAAACCCGCTCCGACTGGGCGCTGATTCCGCCGGTCGGATGGGGCGCCGATGGACGGACGCTGTTCGTCGTCACGCACGCCCCGCCGCCCGGGCTGGTCAACCCCGAAGAATCGCCCAACTTCGACTTGAGCGCGCTTTCACTCGATTCGGATGCCCTGGTGCGCATCAAGCAACAAAGCGGGATGTTTTCCTACGCATCTGCCTCGCGCTCCAGCAAACGCGGCGACGAAACAGCCTACTACGTCGCCTATCTCCAGGCCCTGCTGCCCCAGCAGTCGGATATCTCCGGTTATCAACTGGTGCTGATGGATCGGGACGGCTCCAACCGGCGGGTTGTCTTCCCCAGCCCAGGCTCGCCCGGTCTCGAACCGCAGGTTCCCGCCTGGTCGCCCTCCGCGCCTTCCTTTGTAGATGGAGATTTCGTCGCGTTGTTGTATGAAGGCAACCTGTGGATGATGGACGCCGCCACCGGCGAGACCACCCAGGTGACCGACGATGGGTTGATACAGGTCATTGACTGGAAGTAAATTGTAAATAACAGGTAAAATTGGGGAGATTTATAGTCCCCTTATCCCACTTTGCTTTTTGGAGGCATCATGCGCATTGTCATCACTGGCGCGGCCGGCTTTCTCGGTTCGCATCTTTGCGACCGCCTGCTTATCGAAGGACATAAAGTTGTCGGGCTGGATAATTTCATCACGGGCTCAAAAGAAAACATCGCCCACCTGATGGGATACGATAGCTTCACCTTCTACAAACACGACATCTCCAACTACATTTACATCGCCGGAAAAGTAGATGCCGTGCTACATTTCGCCTCGCCCGCCAGCCCCAACCCGCAGTCGCCGCTGGCCTACTTCAACCTGCCCATCCAGACCATGAAAGCAGGGGCGCTCGGCACACACAACTCGTTGGGGTTGGCCAAAGCCAACAAAGCCCGCTTCCTGCTGGCCTCGACCAGCGAAATCTACGGCGACCCGCTGGAACACCCGCAGAAAGAATCCTACCCCGGCAACGTTGACCCGGCCGGGCCGCGCGCCGTTTACGACGAGGCCAAACGCTTCGCCGAAGCCCTGAGCCTGGCCTATCACAGCCAGCACGGGGTCGATACCCGCATCGTGCGCATTTTCAACACCTATGGCCCGCGCATGGATTTAGACGATGGCCGCGCCTTGCCCAACCTGCTCAAGCTGGCCCTGATGGACAAACCGCTTACCGTCTACGGCGACGGCGCGCAAACCCGCTCCTTTTGCTATGTCGATGACCTGGTCGATGGCATCGTCAAATTGCTCTACTCCAACGAACACATGCCGGTCAACATCGGCAACCCGGTCGAGATGAGCATCCTCGAATTTGCCGAAGTAATTAACCGGATTACAGGAAATCCAGGTGGAATCGAATTCGTGGCAGACGCCCGCAGCACCCGCGACCCACAGCGCCGCCGCCCCGACATCACCCGCGCCCGCGAAATTCTGGGCTGGGAGCCCAAAATCAACCTCGAGGAGGGCTTGCGTCGCACCATTCCATACTTCAAACAAAAGTTAGGCCTGGTGGAATGACAGCGATACTCAAAGACCCGCTGGAGCGCACGCGTTTTATAAAATTTGCCCTTGTCGGCGCCCTCGGCGCGTTGATTGATTTTGGCGTAATGAACCTGCTGGTCTGGCTGCTTAAAGCCACGCTTGTGCTGGCCGGGAGCGTTTCTTTCATTTGCGCCGTCATCAGCAACTTCACCTGGAACCGTTTCTGGACCTACCCCGAATCACGCGCCAAGCACGTTATCGGGCAGTTGGTTCAATTTACCATCGTCAACGCCATCGGCCTGGTGATTCGCGTCCCAATCCTGAAACTCGGCGAACCCGCCCTCGACAGTCTCCTCGAAAATTCAGCCCTCAAACCGCTGGCAGCCAGCCACACCTTCATCAGCCACAACGCCACCCTCGCCCTCGCCATCGGCATCGTCATGTTGTGGAATTACTTCGTCAACCGCTACTGGACATATAACGACATTGACACTTGAAAGCCTGGAGCACTACCAGCCACTCTACAAAACACGCAATACGCCCTATCCAGCCCGCAAAAAACGCGGGACTTTTGTGTGTTGCGTTGCAGGCGGCGTTTGGGCATATAATTGAACTATGGCAAACACAATCATCCCCATTTTCTCCTCGCGCGGCGACGCCGACGCCTTCCTGGTCTACCCCTACCTGTTCAACCGCCAGGGCGAATGGATTGGCTTCGTCACACCCCAGCGTGAAGTCTATTCCGTGCTTGGATATTACGTCGGAACCCTGACGAACGACCCGCGCATCTTTCGTAAACGATCGCAAGAAGACCGGCCCCGTCTCAAACCACCGGCCCGCCCGGAGCGGATTCGTATTCCATCCGGCAACCCACTTCCAAAAATGATGGGAGATGTCCCATTCGAAATCATAGACGTGCTGCAAAACCAACCCGAACTCTTGCACACCATCGATTCCGGCGAATTCCGTCTCGATATGGACTAACTGATTTACGATTTTGGATTGTCCAATGACAATGGATTCCCTGCCCTCCAAGCCAATGCGCGGCTCTCTCGTCACCCTGGCGCAGTTCATGCAGCCCGAACACGCCAACCCGCTGGGAAATGTGCACGGCGGCTGGATTATGAAACTGGTCGATGAGTGCGGCGCGCTGGCCTGTATGCGTCACGCCCGCCAGCGGGTCGTCACGGTTGCGATGGACCGCATGACCTTCCGCCAGCCCATCAAGGTCGGGGAACTTGTCACGCTGACCGCGCAGGTCACTTACACCGGGCGCACCTCCATCGAGGCCGAGGTGCATGTCGAAGCCGAGAATCCCATCACCGGCGAACGCACCCACACCAACACCGCCTACGTCGTCTACGTCGCGCTCGATGAAACCGGCAGCCCGTCCCCCATTCCACCTGTTTTTGGCGAAACAATTGAAGAGCAGGAAAAGCTGGAGGCCGGCAAAAGGCGGCAGCGGCAGCGGTTGGAGCAGAAGTAAACCTATGTCCACCCCAGAACCCACCTCCGAAATCAGCGCCTCGACCGGCGAAAACTGCCAGCCCTCCCGACATTTCAAGTCGCTTAAAGAATTGCTCGATTTCGCCTCGGTCAAAGATGTCGCCAGGAATCTCGCGCAGATGGGTGACTCCGGCATCGCCGAAGCCCTGCCCTTCCCCTTCCTCGCCATTGTCGGGCAAAACGAAATGAAACTGGCGCTGATGCTGGGGCTGATTAATCCCAACATTGGCGGAATCCTGTTGGTAGGCCCGCGCGGCACCGCCAAAACGACTGCCGTCCGCTCGCTGCTCGACCTGCTGCCCATGATTCGGCGCTCCACCTGCTATTACGGCTGCCAACCCGAAGATGTAGAAACCGGCGGCCTCGACGCCGTCTGCCCCGAATGCGCCGAAAAATACGCCGAGGGCAAGCCGCTCACCGCCCCCGACCGCGTGCGGCTGGTCGAACTGCCGCTCAACGCCCGGCTCGAGGACGTGGTCGGCGGCCTAGATGAGCGCGCCGCCATCCACGAACGGATGCGCATCCGGCGCGGCATCCTGGCCCAGGCCGACAAAAACCTGCTCTACATCGACGAAATCAACCTGCTCAGCGACGACATCATCGACGCCATTCTCGACGCCGCCGCCCAGGGCATCTACACCGTGCGGCGCGGCCCGGTCTCGGCCACCTACCGGGCGCGCTTCGTGTTGATTGGCTCGATGAACCCCGAAGAGGGCAAACTCCGTCCCCAAATCCTGGACCGCTTTGGGCTGCGCGTCATCGTGCGCGGACTGGATAACGCCGAGGAACGCCTCGAAGCCTACCGGCGCGTCCAGGCTTATCTCGCCAACCCGCGCGCCATGATTGGCCTGTACGCCGACGAAATCGCGCTGGCGCGTGAAGAACTGCAATCGGCGCGCAAAATACTGGGCCGGGTGCAACTGCCCGATGACCTTGCCACTCACGCCATCCAACTCATCCAAAAAATGGGCGTCGATTCGCTGCGCGCCGAAATCACCTGGTTCGAGGCGGCCCGCGCCTACGCCGCCGCCGATGGCCGCGAAACCGTCCAGGCCTCCGACCTGAGCACCGTCGCCCCAATGGCCCTGCGCCTGCGCCGCTCCGAATTTATCACCGAATACTTCGACCGCCAGAAAAACGAAGAAACCGAGATGAAAACCCTGCTCGAACAACTCGGTTAAATTTCTATCCACCAATCTTCACCAATCTGTGCTAATTAACAGCGCCAACCCCTGGGAGCTTCTAAAAATTCGTGCCAATTCGTGCTGATTAGTGGATCGAACCTGATGGACAAACCCGAATTCACCTTCCGCCCTTACACGCCCGCCGACGAAGCCGACTGCCTCGACTTGTTCGACAGCAACACCCCCAAATACTTCGGCCCCGCCGAGCGACCCGATTTCGAGAACTTTCTCAAGCGGCTGCCCTGTCCCTTTTTCGTGGTCGAGGCCGAAAGACTGGTTATCGCCTGCGGCGGCTACGGGGCCGACCCGCAAAACGGAAAAATCGTGCTGGCCTGGGGCATGGTGCGCGGTGACTTACACCGCCAGGGGATTGGAACCTTCCTTTTGCAGGAGCGATTGAAAGTCATCTTCCACGAAAACCCCGCCGCGCGGGTCATCATCGACACCAGCCAGCATAGCCAGTCCTTTTTTGCCCGTTTCGGATTCAAGCAAACCGCTTTCACCCCCGACTACTATGCCCCCGGCTTGCACCGTGTAGATATGGAACTCGAACTGACCGACAACCTGCGCCGGGTTTTGGCAGATTAGCCCATCCTCATCATCTATTGTCCACAATTCTCCGCGCCCTCCGCCATCCGCTGCTGCTGCTCCTGACCATCAACCTGACGGTCGGACTTTTGACCTTCCACAACTACGGCCTCTCGTGGGATGAGCCGCTCTTCTACGACTACGCTGATTCCATCTGGAAAGCCTACAGCCCCGAAGCATTCTCCCCTGGGTTCGATTTTGAATCCGTTTACGGACGCAGCGCCGAAGACCACAAAACGCGCGGCCCCGCCTACCTGCTGCTGGCGCGGCCTGTGCAACAGTCGCTCATAACGCTATTCGGCCTGGATACGGCCTCCGCCTGGCACCTGGTCAACTTCCTGACCTTTCAAATTATCGGCGTTGGCTTCTTCTACGCATTGTTATTGCGTTGGGTAGGCCCGTCTGCCGCGTTTTTGGCAACCGCGCTCTTTGCCAGTCAACCCTTGCTGTGGGGCCATGCCTTCATCAACCCCAAAGACACCATCTTCACGGCCTTTTTCATCGCCGCCACCCAATTGGGGTTACAAATGATTGACCAGCTGGCCCAACACAACCCCAGCCAGCAAACTGCCCAAGGAAACAGTCACCCGCAAACAGCCTGGCGCAGCCTGCCGTTGGCGGTCAAACTATCGACCTGGCCGGCCATCGTCTTCGGGCTAACCATCTCCATCCGCATCCTCGCCCCGCTGGCCGGGCTGCTCATTGGCATCTATGCGCTCATCAAACTCCAAAAAAACATCTTCAACCGGCTCAACCTGCTCACCCTGGCCGTGTTTGGCATAACCACCGCGCTGGCGATGATTGTGAGTTGGCCCTACCTGTGGGCCAACCCGTTAACGCGCTTGAGCGAAATCGTTGAGTTGATGTCCAGGCATCCGGCCTCCATCCAGGTCTTGTTCAGCGGGCAACTTTACCCCGCCTATGACCTGCCATACTCCTACCTGCCCAAACTGCTGGCGCTCACCCTCACCGAACCCGTCTGGCCGCTTTTTGCGCTCGGAATCTTGTTGGTGGTCTGGAAGCGGCAAGATTGGCCGGCCCTGGCCCCGCTCTTGCTGTGGTTCATCATCCCGTTCTTCTACGTCGTCTTGCGCCGCCCACCGCTTTCAGACAACTTCCGCCATTTCTTGTTCATCCTGCCGCCCATCTTCATCTACGCCGCCATTGCCATAGACGCGCTCTCCACCAGGCTGCGCCATAATTGGGCTGTTGCAATTTTGGGCGCCTTGCTGCTCATGCCAGGGATTTACGCCAACGCCAGGCTGCACCCCTACGAATATACCTACTATAATTCCCTGGCTGAAGGCCCCTACCGCGCCTATGAAACCGATTACTGGCTGACCTGTTACAAAGAAGCCGCCGAATGGGCGCAGGCCAATGACCCAGGCGCAACGCTCCACGTTCAGCGCGAACCGGCCCTGGCGCGCTACTACGCCCCCACGCTCACCATCGCCGACCTGGATAAGGAACCCGAAAGTAACGTCCAACCCGGCGACCTGCTCCTGCTCTCCACCCGCGCCAACATGGACACCCGCTCCATCTACCGCAGCCTGCCTGTTGTAACCAGTTTCGGGCGCAACGGCGCGGAATTTTGCATCATCAAAAGGAACAAATAATGCCCGGCCCCGCTTACCACATCGTCACCCCGCAACTCGTCTTGCGTTGCTATAACCCCGCCGACGCCGCCTTGCTGGCGACCTCCGTCACCGAGAGCCTCGAACACTTGCTGCCCTGGATGCCCTGGGCCGCCGCCGAACCCGAGCCGCTCCAGACCAAAATCGAGCGACTGCGCCGCTTCCGCGCCAACTTCGACCTGGGGCACGACTTTA
>Ga0116204_1000736_pt1 | contig 18813 bp, 20 predicted proteins | sample LakKivwa52mmetaG_FD_94481 | JGI IMG/M metagenome (GOLD analysis project Ga0116204, IMG submission 94481) | Anoxic lake water microbial communities from Lake Kivu, Rwanda to study Microbial Dark Matter (Phase II) - Lake Kivu water 52m metaG | ecosystem: Environmental > Aquatic > Freshwater > Lake...
GACAGAGAATTGCGCCGGCGCTTAGCAGGATAGTCGTTCTTTAACATCAGTCGAAAACCCTTTAAGGTTCAGAACTTCGCCTGAAATGCTCGCTAGTCGCTCGCATTTCATGGCTTGTTCTGAATCAATTTTGCTTCGCAAAATTGGGGGTGAAAGGCTTCGACCCAGGTAAGCAAGGTAAAAGACGCATGTAGAGGATGCTTGGAGGCCTCTTAAAAAACCAGGCAAAACATCAAATGCTGACAACTACAAAGTGCCAGCGACGGTAAATGAGTTACTCAGTACCATGCAAGTGGTGCCGAGTGCTTATGTACCGGCAGCGTTAGCTATATAAGCTAACCCGTCAGCCGGTTATGCCCGCGCAACCGGGCCTGACGACGATAGCGGGCTGGTCCCGCCCTCACCTCCTTTTGAGAACGGGATAAGAGCACAATAGGATACCTTTACGGAATTCCGCCTGTTGAAGTCCGTATGGGGAAACCAAAGATCAGGATAAACATGTAGTGGCTCTTACCCTGATGTCTGGGGACGGCGGTTCGAATCCGCCCACCTCCACCATGTACCACTCGCAAAAACTGTCTATCGCTATCGCTCGGGCTTCGCCCCGTACCTGAGCGAAGCGAATGGTACGGGGTACATGGCGCAGCCATGTATCACCTACAGTTGCAGCTTGTAGTGGTACATGCCCTGTACCGGAGGTTATCGTTTGACGGTATGCCGACTGGTATAGGGCAAATGCTCGGGCTTCGCCCCGTACCTGAGCGAAGCGAATGGTACGGGGTACATGGCGCAGCCATACGGTATTTTCGCTGATATTACTTCGTAGCCTTGGGTTTATCCATCTCGTCGAGGCGGATGAGGCGGGAACTGGCGACTTTCGCGAGTTCTACGAATTTATCCCCGCAGATCTTTATTGCGGCAATATACTCTCCCCTGGCTTTGGGAATATCATTCATCTTGATATACACATCCCCGATACGCACGCGCAGGAGCGCCGCGTCCTGGGCGCCCCTTGACCTGGCAAGCGCCCTGTTATACTCTTTTATGGCAAGATCGTGTTTTTGCAAAAACTCATACGTGGCCCCGAGGTTCAAATACGCGTTCACAAACGTCTTATCTATGGCTATTGAACTCTCAAACCGCTTTATCGCTTCATCGTATTTCTTAAGGCTGCCGTAACATATCCCCAAAAGATTCAGGGTCTCCAGGTTCCTCGGATCCGACTTCAGGGATTCCGTCAAAAGCGCGATCGCCTCTTCATATTTCTCGGCCTTAAGGTAACAGAATCCGAGGGCTGTTTTCGGCGATGAATAGTCAGGCGATAAAACTATGGCTTTCTTAAGCGCCTTCTCGGCATCAGCATACCTTTCGTCCCCCAGATATGCCGAGCCGAGACATGAATACCCCCAGGTATTATGGGGCGAGACTCTTATTATCGACTTCGCCAGAAGGACGGGGTCCCGCCAGTCCTCGTTTCTTATCATAGTAAGAAGGCCGTAGATCACGACTATCGAAATGGCGGCGGCCGTCGCTATGGCCTTCTTCTGCTTTGCGAGCGCCATCGCCAGGAGCACGCAGAATCCTATCGACGGTATATAAAGGAACCTCTCCGCTATAAGCGCCCTCAGCGGCACGATATTGGAGACCGGCAGTATCGTTATGAAGAACCAGCACATGAAGAACGACATTTTTTTTGAGCGTTTAAACACTAACGGAATAGAGCCGAGCGATATTAAAAGCAGCGCCAGCCCCAGGAGCACCTTCGGATGGAAAATGGTCGTGTATATATCCGTTATGTAAAACGCGCATTGGTTCACGGGCAATACCAGGACCCTGAGGTAATCGACAAATGAGACCAGCATCGAAAGGAACGTATAATACGGGCTGTCGCCCCACCATCCGCACTGGCTCACGCGCTTTAAAACAAACGCCCTGATCAGGATGAACGCCGCCACGATGATAAAGTAAGGTATATACTTATATATTTTACGCTTTAAGGATTCCTTACCCGGGAAATGTATATCGTAAGCTACTATAAGGAGCGGCAGCGTAACGGCCATCTCTTTTGAAAACAGCGAAGCCGCAAACAGGACCAGCGATGGCAATATCTTGCCCCGTATGTACAATAAGAGCGCCGAGAGATAAAATAACAGGAATAGCAGGCTGGACCGGCCGGATATCCACGAGACCACCTCGGTCTCCACCGGATGGAGCGCAAAGAACAGGCTCGCAAACGCCGCTATCCATATGTCGCCGAATAGCGCGTACAGAAATATGAATATAAGTATTGCGTTCGCCGAATGGAGCAGGACGTTGACGAGATGGTATCCGAAGGTATTCAGTTTCCAGAACAGATAGTCGATGGCGTATGACAGGACCGTTACCGGCCTGTAGACGTCCAGCGACAGGTCCGCGAAGGCGACCGCCGAACGGTTCATGAAAAAATCGGGAATATTTTTGAGGGACTTCACATTGACGTTCTTGACTACAAAGTATTCATCATCGCTTACAAACTGCCCGCCGAGCGAATTCGAGTATACCACGAGGGTTAAAAATAGAATGAGGAGTACCGCTTTAGTCCTGTCGCTCATGCCGCCGCGAGATCCCCGTATTTGCATAGCGATATACCGTTATCGATTATGGCCTTTTTCGCTTTCGGGCCGGTAAGGGCGCAGAGCTCCTCTTCGCAATTTATGTGAAACCGGTAGCGGCCAAGGACTTCGGGATCGAGAAATCCGGGGTGCACGACAAGCTCGGTCACCCCTTCTTTAATATCCGCAAGCATCCTTAAGAGCGCTTCTTCGCATATACGGCCCGAATCCAGAAATCCGAAAAAATTATCGGCCGTGAGGAGCGCCGACTTCCTCAGCATTTTTTCCATCCCCGGACGGAAATATCCCGCCACGGCGGACCTGAATAATTTGTTAAGCGAGAATGGCGGCACTACGGCTTCTTTCTTGAGGACCCTGACGTAGCGGACCCCGTATTCTTTCGCCAGAGCGGTAACGACCTTAAATATCTCGGGTATCATGTGAAGGTGTTCATGGCTCGACAGATTGGTTATCATGGCTCCGGAATGTGCCGCCTTGTCCATCTGGCTCTTAAATTCTATCTTAACGTGCTCTATATCGACATTACCGGAAAATAATTTCCTGAGGAATCCGGCGCGCGAGCCGGAGAACGACCCGTCCTCCTCTACGATACTCGATATGAGCCTGGTGCTCGTGGCGGGGCGCGTCTCCGTGAGGGCGAGATGAACGCCTATCTCAGGTATTTTGTCGTACTTGATTACCGCGATGGCGTCATTAGCGGCATCCCCGGTCGGGATGAGATTTATATTGGTGACTATCCCATCCCTGTAAGCCATCAATATGCCTTCGTTGATGCTATGGGCCAGCCCGAAATCATCCGCTGTTACGATAAGCTTCTTCACCTGCGCACCTTCTTCTCCCCGCCTTCCTCCCTTAAGAAGATGCGGGGCTCATCTTGAGAATTTGTAACGAAACATATCCCGGAAAGTGCGCGCGACTACGCCGAGCCGCGATATATGAGAGCGCCCCTTCGTCCTCAAATCGAATATGAGCCCGTACTGGCGAATACTCGCGCCGCGTTTCACCGCCTCGGCGAATATCTCCACATCTATGAACGGGCTTCTCGACCTAAGTTTCATGCCCTCTAATATCTTCCGCCTATAAACCTTTAAACCCGAATTTATATCGATAAGCGACAACCCGAACAATAGCTCGACCAGGAAGTTATATCCCTTTGACATTATGATGCGCTTGAGGCTTGAGTCCTTTATCACCAGGCTGTAGGCCGTGACTATATCGGCGCCCTCCAGGAGCCCGATAGCTTTCTTCATATCCTCCTCTTTGGCCGGCAGATCCGAATCCGTATAGACGACTATATCTTTTGAGGCCGCCATGAGCCCGGCGTTGAGCGCCCCCCCGAAGTTGGAGTTCCTTTCAAGCCTCACAAGCCTTATCCGGGCATCCTTTGCCGCAAGGCCCTGGACTATATCCGCGCTTCCGTCGGTAGAGGCGTCATCGGAAACCACTATCTCGTAGGAGCCGCACATCGCCCCGGCGAACCTGCCGAGGCGCCCTACCGTATCGGCGATATTTTCGGCTTCGTTGAACATGGGCAGGACAAACGATATGTTCAATCTCATATCGGTCATTTAATATTACCCCTATTCGCCGGATATTTACCGTCCCCGGGCATTCTGTTGGTCAATATCACCCGCTTGCCCAGCCTGTAGACCGCATAGACACCCGGCACCTGAAACTGCCCGGCGCCCCTCTCCTTCAATACGCACCATACGCGGTTCTCTGAGCCCAGAAAACTCATTATACTGTCGAAATTACCCAGCTTATGAGGGATGAGGCCGGTATAGAACTTAAGGCCCTCCATGTAACGGTCTTCCGTGCCTATTTTTTCTCCGGGAGACATCATTTTGGCCAGTTTCGCCGCTATAGTCTTGCTCGTTTCCAATCTATCGAGCTCCGGGAGAACGAGTTTGGATACCGGGTATAGAAACAGCAGCATCGTATAGGCTATCAGTATGAATGTCCATAGTTTCTTCCCGTTTAGAAGGGCTGCTAACGACATCAAGGCGCCGAATAGGAGCATTGAGTACGGTATGGCCAAATTTTTAAGTATAGACGGATGATGGCCTCCCAAGTAAATCGACGCGCCTGTAATTCCGATCGGAACCATCGCGACGAACGCGTAACAAGCGCCTCTTACCCATTTGTCCACCACACCGGACGGATTAATTTTCAGAAAATCGTCCCAGGAAACGCCTGCGATAAGCGCGGCGGCCATAAAACACGGGAATATGTACGTCGGTAATTTCGTGCTCGAAGCCGTGAAGAATAAGAATATCGAAAAGAACCATGCGAGGGCGAAGATGAGGCCCTTTTGGTCGTTGGTCGCTGGTCGCTGGTCGCTGGTAACTTTCTTGAATGCGTGCCATAGCCCGAACGGTAGAAATATGCTCCACGGGAAGAACCCGGCCAAAAGTATCGGTACGTTGTAATAAAACTGCGAGCCTATCTTATGCTCGGATTGCATGAACCGGGTAACGTTCTGGAACCCGAAGAACGCGTCTATAAAAGCGCTGCCATGCACCCTGTACATAGCCAGGTACCACGGCGCCGAAACGGCGATAAACACCGCCGCCATCGGCAGGAACGGTATTTTAAAAAATGACTTCCAACCCCTTGTGAATGTGAAATAGAGCAGGATCGCCAGGCCGGGGAGCATCACGGCGATCGGCCCTTTGGTCAGCACCGCGAGCGCGAAAAATGCCGCCGAAAGGAGATACGCGTACCTTCTCCCTTTCAGATGGCCGTAAAAAAAGAACAAGGCGCCCAGGAGCATCAGGGAAAACAGCGTCATATCGGTGACGCAGGCTCTTGATAAGATGACGTATTCTACGCTCGTCGCCAGCATCGCGGCGGCGATGAGCCCGGTCCTCTTATTGAATAATAGGCTTCCCAGAAAATATATTGCGGCTATACCGATGGTGCCGAATACCGCCGAGGGCAGGCGCGCGGCAGTTTCGTTGACACCGAAAACCTTAAAAGAAATTTCCACCAGCCAATAAAACAGGATCGGTTTTTCAAACTGGGGCTTGCCGAATATATGGGGGGTAAGCCACTCTCCTTTGGAGAGCATCTCCTTCGCGGTCTGGGCGTAAAAAGTCTCATCGGGGTCGGTGAGGCCTACGGCGTCGAGACGGAAGAAAAATAGGTACCAGGAAAGAACGAGGAATATTATTACGGCGAGGACGGGTCTCTTCATCAACTTATCCATATTTAAGCTGATTATATGTTAAAGGGCTATAGGTGTCAATCCTAGAATTTGAGGCGGGCGCCGGACTTTATCCACCGGCCGGGCATCTCTACACCGGCGACTTCGGTATACTCCGCATCGAATAAATTCGATATCTCAAGGAACGCCTCCAGCCCTACTCCTTTGCTGTCAAATATGCCTTTAGTCACTTTCATATCCGCTATCACCGCGGACTGGCCCCCCACCCTTTTTTTCCAGTTCAGCACCCAGGAATTTTTGAACCCCGAAAACTCAAATAAAAGCCCAGCCGACATCTGCTGCTTGAGATAATCGAGCGCATATTTCGAAATGTAGCTGTGTTTCGCGTATACGTCGAGGCACGTATAACTGAAGAAGAACCTGTCGAGCGCCATCGAGACTTCGACGCCGTTAGTGGATGTCGACCCGATATTCGTAGCGAGCCACGGGTCCGCCGAAGAGTATCTTATCCAATCTATCGTGTCATACGAATCCCTGTAAAAATACGTAAGGCCGGCTTTAAAAGATTTATGCGAATAGTCCATGCCCGCTTCGTATGTCCAGCAGCTCTCGGGCTTCAAACCCGGATTACCTGTGTTTCCCGCGCCGATGTAATACAGCTCCGTAAAGGTCGGTATCCTGTATGCCCTGCCCGCGGCTCCCCTTAATGACAAGCCTTCGGATATCCGGTAACTCGCCGATACCGACGGTGAGGCCTCCCATCCGAAGCCGTCGAAATGATCGGCTCGCAGGGCCAGATTGATATAGAATTCCGGAGATATTTTGGGCGCGGCCTCGGCGTAAAGGCCTTCGGAATAACGCTCGTGGACAAACATATTAGTCGAATCTATCGTATCGCGCGTAATTTCGAACCCGTACGATAAGTCCGCCAGATCATGAGCGAAATTAAACGTGGACCCGCCTCCGTAGCTATAGACCGTGGAATAGTTCGTCTGCCATCCCGGACGATTTATATCCAGCCGGAATTTATCCCAGTGGCGGCGCAGAAACAGGCTCGGCCGCACCGTCAGGTCTCCGGCCTCTGCCAGCCCACCGATATTGAGAAACCTCGTATCGGTGCTCGCGGCTTCATGCGGATACAGATTTGAATAGAAGTTGCTTGCGCCGTAATCCTTCTTCGTATAGCCAAATAGAAAATCGTAAAGGCCGAGAAAAGTCTTTATGGATGATGAGTTGGTCAGCGAAAATATATCAAAATTCGTATCCGGCATGTATCCGGTAGAACGGCTCTTCTGTATCGAGAAGCGGTTATCTATGGGCCCGAAAGGCGCTGTGCACGATAAGGCGACCTTTGAATAATCGAAGGACCCGCCTTCGGCGTCGAATACTATTTTTTTGCCTTCCGGCTTCTTCGTTATTATGTTGATGACCCCGCCGAAAGCGTTAGGGCCGTACAGGCTCGAACCCGGCCCCTTCAGGATCTCTACTCTGTCTATATCTTCCGGGGTGACCGGCAGGTCCATCGTGTAGTGGCCGGTCTGGGGATCGTTTATCCGTATTCCGTCTATCAAAACGGAATTTTGTTCGAAGGTCGTCCCGCGTATCGAAATATCGGCCTGCACATTCTCGGGGCCCCGGCGCCTTATATCGATGCCGCCGATATTACCTATCATATCCGGCGTGGAGTCATAAACAGACATGCCCCATACCTTGTCATCGAGGACGGTCATCGATCTGGCGGAATTTGAGGACGCTATGCGGGACGGCGTTACGACGAGCCTGCCCAAAGACCTCTCGTCTTCGCATCTGGACTCGGGGATGAGGCACATTACGGATATGGCGGCCATAGCGATGGTAATGGGTCTAACCATATCAGGATTTTAGCTTAAAGAACGGCTATTGTCAACCTGTTAGTTATATGTTGGTTTACAATTAAAATAGGCGACAGCGCCCTATTTCCGTTTTGTTATTGTAAAAAAAATAGGGCGCTGCCCCCTATTTAGACAGCGGCTGCGGCGGCTCGGCAAAAGATATCGGCTATGCTCTCGAGCGAGCGGAGCACCTCCGCGCTTAACGGCATTCCTATGCCTGTGGATTTAGGCTGCACCGATATTACGAAGATATCCATATCTTCCTTACCCGTCTTCAGAAGATCGGTAAATAGGCGCGGGGACGGGTTATGGGTGGAAAAACTGACTCTCGATATTTTATCCAGGTCGAAGACCTCGACAGCCCCCGGCTCCCTGCCTATATTGGCGGCGTCCACGAGCATCAACGTATCGCAGGACGTCGATAATATCGGGAAGATGTAATTTTCCGGCGCCGTGCCGCAATCGAATAAAGACGCCCCCGGCAAACCGCCGCGGGCCTTAAGTATCTCTATGAGTTTCGGCCCCAGGCCGTCATCCCCCCTTATTATATTGCCTATCCCGACTATGGCAAGCTTCCCTTTCAGGCGGCCGGATATGGCGGCGGATAATCCCGGATCCGCCGGGGGATTAGTATTTTTCAATCGTGGAGGCCCTTCTGCACTTGGCGCATAACACTTTTATCCTGTCGGACCTCGTCGCGTAACCCAAGGCCCCCGACGCTACGTCATCGGCGAATCCCAGCGATTTGAGCGAAGCTATGAATAGCGTGGGATTGGAAAATGCCAGAGGCCCCAGCCTCTTAGCCAGCCACTCCAGATGCACTTTCGCCGTTATGACGTCGCCGCAGGTCTCACAGAGCGCGAGCTCCTTTTCACCGGTCTCGGATATCATCCGGCGCCTGTCAAGCCCGGCCAGGTCAAATTCCGTGGTATGCTTTATCCCGGGGGGATTATCCGCTTTTGTCGTACACAGCGCGCTGCATTGCCCGCAATAATGGCACTCATCGAGATGCAGTACCATCCTGCGCACCGCTTTTTTACGATCTACCGTATCGCTGACCTCTATAGCGCGCGCGGGGCATACCAGCGCGCATGCGCCGCAGGCGATACAGCCGTCATTGGAATATACCGGTTTACCCCTGAACCTTTTGGCAGGTGAGTGAGGCCTGTAGGGGTACTTGGTAGTACACGGCCCCTTGATTATGGCCGTGACCGCCTCTTTAAGCTCTCTTAATTTAGGATATTTCATATGATCAGAATAATTTCACCACGTTGGACGCATGTCTGGCCAGATTCCCGGTGAAGTCGAGCATATCGAAGTACATATTCGCTCCCAGCGGTGTCGATATGCCCTGCACCAGCCTGTCGGCATGCTCTTTCCTGTACCTCTCGACGAGCTCCTTTACCCGGAAACCGTTATCTATGACGCCCTGTTTTATAGCGGCGTCCTGATACTTCAAAAAATTACGCATCATCTCGACCGATTTCTTCATGACGTCATAAGTCTCCATGAACTGATTGACGCTCGTCTCGTCGAACATGAGCTTCTCGGCCACCTTGACCTCCATCCTCTCTATGATGTTCGCGGCTTCGTCCCCCATGCGCTCAAGGGCCGCCACCGCCTGGGCCAAAGCCGAAAGCTCCTTCTTATCCCCCGACGTCTTCGAGAGCTCCAGAATGCTCTTGGTAAGCGACTTCTCCGATTCGTTTAAGGCCTCCTCTTTGGCCATCGCTTCCGAGAGATACGAGTCCTTATTCTCCATAAAACCTCTTTCGACGAGTCCGAGGATGTCGCCTACAGCGTCGGCCATGCCGAAAGCTTTCGCTTTAATACCGCCGATATCCATTGTTTTGTCCTCGCTTTATTTTACCTTCTCTATATCTTCGCCGTATTCATCGATGACCGTCTCCGGGCACGGTTTGACGCCCGACCGGTAAGCCCCTCTAGCCAGCGCGTGCGCGGAAACCGGCGCCGTGAGGACTATGAATAACAGGCACAAAAGCGCCTTTATCCCTGTGGCCGTAAAACCCTTTATTAAAAATAGCCCGAACAGTATGCCGCAGGTTCCCAGCGTTATACATTTGGCCGAGGCCTGAAGCCTGTTATAAACGTCCGGAAGCCGTATGAGCCCCAGGCATCCGAAAAAATCGAAGAAGAGCCCTATCATCACAAGCGCATATCCGATATTCTCAATCATCGAAGTCCTTACCTTCCATCGATTTCGACAGCGCCATTATCCCTATGAAGCTCTGAAGCGCCCAGGCTATACCTATGTCTATATACCAGTCACGCCCTGTCGGAATACTAAGAAGGGCGCATAAACCCACTATCAGGATGCCCAGCATATCTATAGCCACGGCCCGGTCGGGCGCCGTAGGCCCGCGGAATACCCTCCATAGGCAGAGAAGCGCCGACAGGACCAGGAGCAGGAATATCCTGGCCAGTAACGGCGACTGCCACCGCAATAACGACGGGAGTGAAGTTGTAAATATGAACGCCGCTGCCGCCGCTATAGCTACAAGCCCTATCAGCCATCTCACCCTTTTTGGCATACTATTCAAAGACCTTTCTTAGGATGCGCTCAAACCTGCTTATGGCCTCGATCTTATCCGTCCCGCCGCTGCCTTCTTTTATATATAGGCGATGGACATAAATGATCCCGCGCTCCTTGTCGATATCGACGCTCGTTGTCCCCGGAGTAAGGGTTATTGAATTCGCGAGAAAAGTCAGCCCTATATCGGACTCGAGATCCGTCTTCACCCTTACCGTGCCGGGCCTTATCGGAAGGTCGGGATGTATGACCCTGTAGGCGACGTCCAGATTTGCCTTAAAACATTCCCAAAGAAATACCATTACGTACCAGATAAACCAAAGATATCTGGACGGCTTTCTGAAGGGGTGGCCTTTATTATCAAACATGTCGTCGGTCATGAACATAACGAATGCCGCGACGGCCACTCCGGAGACCGCGTTGGCTACGGATGGCGGCCAGCATAAAAAGATCCAGATGGCGAACCAAAGCCCCGATAATAATAACCTTGATATCATTTCAATACCCCCGCGACCATGGCGGCGTAAGCCTTACCGTTCAATACCACAGAGGCCGCTTCCTTAAGTATGGCGTTCCCGGTGTTCGGCAAAAGCAATAACCCCGTCGATACCGTTATCGCCATAAGGGCGGCCATGGCGATCCCCATGGATAAAGTGACCGCTCCCTCCTTGCCGCGTGTTATGGATCTGCCGAATATCGCCCGTGTAAGCGGCCTGAAATAATAAGCCAGCGTCAGGACGCTGACGGCCGCTGCCGTAAACGCCAGGACGGGCCGGCCGGCCTGTACGCACGCGAGTATTATGATAAGCTTGGACCAGAACCCGCCCAGCGGAGGAATGCCGCATATGGAAAGCGAACCGATGAGCGTCGCGGCGCCGGTGACCGGCGAATCCTTCATAACGCCGCGTATCCTGCCGAGGTCCCTGGTGCCGGTAAGCCTCGTAACAGCCCCGGAGGCCAGAAAGAGAAGCGCTTTGAACGCGCTGTGATTCAGAAGATGGAATAGCGCCCCGAAAACCGCAAGCGGCGTCCCCACTCCCAGGCCCAGCACCACATAGCCGATCTGGCTTATGCTCGAATAGGCGAACAACCTTTTAATGTCTATCTGCACGAACGCCATGATGCTGGCGACGATCATCGAAGCGACTCCCAAAGTTATGAGTATCGCCGAAATCTGCGAATTCACCCCGAACATCGTAAAGAATACCCGCATCAGCGTATATACGCCTAGAACTTTTGTGGATACTCCCGCGAGCATCGCCGATATCGGCGCGGGGGCCGAAGAGTACGCGGAAGGAAGCCATGCATGAAACGGGACCAATGCCGCCTTAATACCGAATGCCACCAGCAGCAAAACCGCCGCAAACTTAATAACCTCGGCGTCCTGCAGGCCCTGGGATACGGCCACCGAGATACCCGCTATATTTAATGTCGACGTCTGGGCGTACATAAACGCAATACTGAGCAATATCAACGCGGAGGCGAGCGCTCCCATTACCGCGTATTTAAAAGCCGCTTCGAGGCCGTTCGGCGCTATACCGAATGCGACCAGAAAATACCCGGATATAGCGGCTATCTCCAGAAATACGTAGAGAGTAAATATATCGCCGGAAACGAGAACGCCGTTCACGCCCGCCAGCATGAGCATCAGCAGCGACGAGAACTTCCATCTGTCTGTATATGTATTAAGATACCCTATGGAATACACGGACACGATAAGGGCGATTATATTCATTGCGGAGAGCATCATACCGGAGAGCCCGTCCGCCACAAGCGCTACCCCGAAATGCGGCTGCCAACCGCAGGGTTTGTAAACAAGAACCTTCGAAAGCGCTACGGAATACGCCAGATATAAAGCCATTATAGCCAAAACCGCTGAAGCCAGGCACGATATGAGATCCCCTGCCCTCTTGAATTTTTTACCGAAGGGCGGTATCAGAAATGCCGCCGACAGGGGAATGAATATCATGTATGGTATGAGCGCCGCTGTTCTCATCCTCTTAGCCTGTTTATCTTGGTTATGTCAAAAGTCCCGTACTTTTCGTATATTCTTATTCCTACGGCAACCAACAATAGCGTCAGCGCCAATCCTAAAACTATGGAGACCGCTACCATGGCCTGCGGAACAGGATCCACGATATTCTTGATTATCTGGTCTTGTGCCAATATAGGCACGCGCCCCTCTTTGCGGTATCCTATTATTATCAGGAAAATGTTTACGGCATACGCCATTATCCCTATGCCTATTATTATCTTTATGATATTCCTCTTGCGCACTACGCACAAAAGCCCTATCGCGAATAGCACAAAACATAATATATAAGCCGTCCTTCCCATTCGGTTTCCCCCTATTCGGAATTCTTATCGCTTCTGGACGCCAGCACCAAAGCTATAAATATAGCGAAGAGCCCCGTCCCCACTATAACCATTTCACATACTGCTTCGATCCATCCCGGCAGCCTGCCCGTAGCCACCCCGAGCAAAAATATAAAGGCCGCGGGCCCCATGACCATCCTGAGCGTATTTGCGCGCAGCTTCCTTAAAGCCGCTTCCTTGCCGAAGGCGAGCATTATATGCACAAACGCAAGGGCCAGTATGACTCCGCCGGTAAATCCGCCTCCGGGCGATATGCGCCCGCTCGTTCCTATATATATACCATAGACCAATATGAACCCCATAGTCATACGGGTAACGGTCTTTATTATTACGGTCATGCCCTTATTCGAGCCTTTATAGCCCATCGTCGCCACCGGTCCTTCCTATCTTGCGCGCGATAGCCAGAACCCCGACCACGGCGGTGAACAGCGCCGCTATCCCGCCCAGCGTATCTATAGATCTCGCCTTAAGCGATATTAACGCGACTATATTCTTCGCGCCGCCTTCTCCGAACCAGTTTTCCGAAAGCTGATAGGCCGCGCCCGGAGGGACAGCTCCAAATTGCGGAAGCTTTTTTAGCGCAATATACGCTATAAATAAAAAAGTTGCTATGAACAAAAGGGCCGATATCGTGTTGAAGAGCCATCGGCCGGATGCGCTGAAGGGCAGGTCCGTTCTTATGGTCGCGTGCACAAGTATTATGAGGCTCAATATTTCAACCACCAGCTGGAGTATGGCGAGGTCCGGAGCCTTTAATATCAGAAAGCCCATGGTGAGGCCTATCCCGACCGCGCCTATGGCGACTACGCTCGACAACAGGTCCTTTACAAATACCGCTACCACCGCCGCGGCTATCATGAATATCAGTATCAGATGTATCTCTATCACGCTCTACCTCGAAAATATGAATATCAGGATGCCCATCGCGCCAAGAAGGCACCACACCATATAAGTCGGCAATACGCCGTTATGTAGAAAGTTAAGCGGCCGCGCCATCGCCTTCAATATGGCGCTCGAGACCGCATAGATGTCGAATTTTCCGGCTTCTTCGTTCTTCACGATCCCCGCCACTATCTTCATATCGGCCACGGTATTGTAAAATTCGGTGGCGTCTATCCTGCCCATCGCTTCCGGATCCCCGCCGCCGACAAAAGTATCGGTCCGGCGGAATTTCGCGGCCATAAGCAAGAGATACCCCCCGGCTCCTATCGCAAGTCCGGCCAATATCAATATGGCCGCCGGCACCGGCTGCCATACGCCGGTATACGATATCCCGGACCCTATAGCCGGAATTATTAAAAACGGCAGCGGCAGGACGAAAGCGCCTACGCCGAACACTACACATATGGAGGCCAGGATAATAACGGGCATAGTCATGCTAAGACCGGCCTCTTTTATGCGCGCAAAGCCGCCGCCGGGCCTTCCGAGGAATACGGCATAGATGAGTTTCATGAAGCTCGCTATGGTAAGGGCGCTGCCGAACATCGCGGCTACCAGCCACAGGATTTTAAATTTACCTCCCAATCCTTCGGAAACGATCACACCCTGATACAGCATCCATTTCGACACGAAACCGTTAAAAGGAGGTATTCCCGATATCGATAATGACGCCACGAGGAACGCCGCGAATGTAACGGGCATATACTTCGCGAGCCCCCCCAGTTTCGACAGGTCCGTCTCTGCGGTCCTGTGCTCGACGTTCCCGGCGGAAAGGAAGAGGCAGGATTTGTATAAAGAATTATTCAGCATATGGAACAGCGCCCCGGCCATCGCTATAGGATTGGCGGCGCCTATACCCAGGACCATATACCCCACCTGGGAGACCGCGTGATATCCTAAAAGCTTCTTCATGTCGTGTTGCATTAAAGCAAATAGCACGGCGAACACGATAGTAACGGTCCCCGCTATTAAAAGGATGAGATTCGCGGCATCGTTCATCGTGAATATCGTAAGCGACGCCCTCATAAGAAGATATATCCCGAGGAGCTTATCCACCGAAGCCGGCAGGTACGCCGCGACCGGAGTAGGCGCGTATTCAGCGACCTCCGGGACCCACGAGTGAAAAGGCATCGCCCCTGCCTTTGCCAGCCCGGCGGCGGCGATGGCCAGATAGGCCGAAAAGGCGGTCGCGGTGGACAGCCCTATCCTGGAAGCGCCTATTTCAAAACTGCCCGTAATATGCCAGATGAGCCCTATTCCGAACATCATGAGCGCGTCCGTCCCGCCGACTATTATCAGGGATTTTTTAGCGGCGCGCGATGAGCCGTCCGTACCCGCGATATTCACCAGGAGATACAGCATAGCGGCTACGATCCCCCAGAATACCAGCAGGGCTATGAAGTTAACGGAAAACGCCGCGCCGAGAGCGCTTCCCAGCGTTATCAGTATATATCCGAAATAACGCCCCGGTGACCTCGTTGAATATGTAAGTGAATATACCGATACGGTAAGAGCGAAGAATGCGATACCCACCGCGATGAAAGACGACATGCTATCGGAGGCCAGCACGACGTTCGATCCTAATTGCCATGGTCCGGGTTTATTTATAAAAAGGAACAGGCTTCCCGCAAAAGCCGCCATAGACACCAGTAGCGACACTATCCTCGCCAGGTCCTTGAACCTGTCCGGCAATATCAGGCAGAACAATCCCGCCAACAAGGGCAGGCCGACGGCAAGTTCCAATGAATTATAACCTGTCATCTACTTTGTCCCAATCTTCTCTTTTATCCGGGCCGTCTTTTCCTGAGAAAGCCTTATAAGCTCTTCCACATTCATTATAGCCTTGTCCTTAGGGTCCACTATCAGCATACGTTCGGTACAGCAATAGCACGGATCTATGCCCGCCAATATTATCGTCGCGTCCGAGATCGTCTGGCCTATGACAGTTTCCCTGAAAGTCGGAAAGTTCATATAGGTCGGGGCCCGGATCTTATGCCTTACGGGTGAATTCGTGCCGTCCGACTTTATGTAATGAAAGCACTCGCCTCTCGGCGCCTCTGCCAATCCTATTCCCTCGCCGGCCGGTATGTCCTTGGGATTCGAATCTATCGGCCCCTGCGGCATCTTATCCAGGCATTGCCTTATTATCGACGCCGACTCGTACATCTCGAGTATCCGCACGACGGTCTTGGCAAATACATCTCCCTCTTCACGGATTATGACGTTCCATTTTACCCTGTCGTAAGCCGCGTACGGATGATCCCGCCTCACATCTATATCCACCCCGGAGGCCCTGGCCACCGGCCCGAGAGTCGCGTAGTCGATAGCGGCTTCTTTTGTAAGTATTCCTACGCCTTTGAGGCGGGCGTGTATAACAGGATCGTCCAGCACCGCCCCTTTAAGCATGTCGAGCTTCGGGAGTAATTCATCAAGCCTCGACAATATATATGACACGTGCTCCTTCTCTATGTCGCGCCTTACCCCGCCCACTTTAAGCATGGCGTAATTCTGGCGGTTTCCCGTCACAGTCTCCATTACATCGCATATGAGCTCCCTGTACTTCCATGCCCACATAAACACAGTATTATAACCCAAGAAATGGCCCGCAAGCCCCAGCCACAAAAGGTGGGAATGGATACGCTCCAGCTCCTGGTTTATGGTGCGTATGTACAGCGCCCTTTCGGGCACGGGGATATCGGCAATATCCTCTATCGCCTGCACGCACGCTATCGGATGGGACGACGAGCATATGCCGCATATGCGCTCGACTATGAATATCGATTGGTCGAAGTTCTTCGATTCGGATATCTTCTCTATGCCGCGGTGGTTATATCCTATGCGGACATCGACGTCGATCACCGTCTCGCCGTCCACCACGAGCTTGTAGAACTCCGGCTCCTCCTGGAGCGGATGGTACGGGCCTATCGGGACATGCGCTTTGTGGCTCATTCTCTCCTCGAATCTCTCTTTGGCACTACGAAATTCTTTCTCAGCGGATACACGCCGGCCGGCCAATCATCCGGAAGGAGCAACGGCCGCAAGTCCTTATTTCCGTCGAACTCTATCCCGAAAAGCTCGTGTATCTCGCGCTCTATCCACCACGCGGACCTGGTCACTTCCGTTATCGTATCTATGTGCGGATCGGTTTTATCTTTGATAAGCGCGCGCACGGATATCACCGCACCTGAGGCGTCATGCGAAAAGTGATAGATTATCTCCAGCCCGTCGAAATCATCTACCGCCGAGGCTATGTTGAACCTGAAGGATATATCCTTGAATATGTATCTCGCTACATCGACGATATCCTTAGGATATATATCCATGTAGGCCCTCTTGGCGCTCTTTCTTGAAACCTTGAGTATCCGGGAGCCGAAGTGATCTGTTATGTTCTTAAGCGCTTCGTCTATATTCATCCTTTTATCTTCCTTTTGTCTTCTCCTTGATCTTTCCTATGAGCTTTATAAGGCCCCCTATTATGGCTTCGGGTTTCGGGGGGCATCCCGGTATATACGCGTCCACCGGTATTACCTCGTCTAGGGGCTGGCCGGTATTGTAGCTGTCCTTGAACAATCCTCTCGAGGCCCCGCAGGCTCCGAAGGCGACTACGAAGGCAGGCTTGGGCATCTCCTCATACAGCTTCCTGATTATCGGAGCCGTCATCCTGTTGGTCGATCCAGTGCATAGAAGGACGTCCGCGTGCCTGATGCTGCCCACCAGAGTTATGCCGAACCGCTCGAGATCGTATCTCGGGGTCAGGCAGTCGAGTATCTCTATGTCGCAGTTATTACAGCTGCCGCTCGACAGGTGAAATACATATATCGATCTGGATAGTACTATTTCTTTTAATCCCATAAGGTTATCCACAATGTAGGGGACGCTTAAACGTCCCCTACTGCCCCAATACGGCTAATACACACGAGAGGACGGCTAAAGACGCGACCGGCCCCCAGAAAAACTTCATCGCGTGATCTATCCTGACGCGGGGGTTTGTATTCTTTATAAGAATCATGACGAGCACTATCGCGATATATTTGATCGCAAATTTCGCCAGATCAACCGGGCTGCCCGAAGCCACTCCTCCGCAATATAACGTCACGATAAGGGCCGGCAGGGCGAATATCATTATCGACTTGGCGAGCTTTAATATACCGAGGGCCTTCCCGGAATATTCTATGTATACGCCGGCCATCAGCTCGGTCTCCGCCTCCGGCATGTCAAAAGGAACGAACCCGAGTTTGGCCTGTATGCAGAATATCATCGCCACAAGCGACAGGGCTCCGGACCAGCTGCCCACAATCGCTCCGTTTATTACCTGGTAGCTTATTATGTCGCCCAGTTTCAGCGCGTAACCGCTCTTGACTATCGGCACAGAAAGCGCCAATAGAAAAGGCAGTTCATAAGAGAGCATCAGCTTCATCTCGCGCGAGGCGCCTACGGTGGCAAGGGTGTTTGCCGAAGCAAAAGCTCCCAGCATCAGGGCTATCGGCGGGGTCATAAGCAGATAGACGACGACTATCACATCCCCCAAGAACCCGTTTCTTGCCCCGCCGTTGGCCGAAAACAAAACGGTCGAGGCCAGTGTAGCGGCGGATAGCGCCAGAAGCGGCATCCCGAGAAAATACCCTCTGGCGGCGCCTTTGGGTACGAGCGTCTCCTTATACAGAAAAAGTTTCGCCATGTCTAAAAAATTCTGATACCACGGCGGCCCGACCCTCCACTGCAGCATTGCCGTAACTTTCCTGTCTACCCAGCCCACGACAAGCCCGGCCGTCCCGGAAAATAATAATCCGGGAAAGACGAGGAACATGAATAGGTACTCGGCCAGGTTCATCTCTTTTTAGGGGGCGCTTCAACCCTCTCCCATTTAAACGAGGTCTTCACCAGAAGATTTTCCGACACCCGGTAGATCTTCTCTTCTATCTTCTCCTCGAATTCACCGTACATTATCCCGCCATGCTGGCATGATTCGACGCATATGGGAACACCGCTGTCCTTGGCTCTTTCGATGCAGAAGTCGCAGCCCGAGAGCAGGAGCGGTATCGTCTCAGGATATATGGTGCCGAACGGGCACGCCCTTGAACACGACTTACACGAAGTACAGCGCATCATATAGCGCTTCATCACGTTATATTCCTGCAATTCCAGGGCCTCCCACGGGCACGCGGCCACGCACGGGGCGTCGTCGCATTTGCGGCAAATTACGGCGAAATGAGCCAGCTCGCGGAGATTGGTTATGCCGTTATTCCCGGCATGCTGTATGTAGCTGCACAGCATGCCGCACTCGCCGCATTTGGAGCA
>Ga0116204_1000737_pt1 | contig 18804 bp, 17 predicted proteins | sample LakKivwa52mmetaG_FD_94481 | JGI IMG/M metagenome (GOLD analysis project Ga0116204, IMG submission 94481) | Anoxic lake water microbial communities from Lake Kivu, Rwanda to study Microbial Dark Matter (Phase II) - Lake Kivu water 52m metaG | ecosystem: Environmental > Aquatic > Freshwater > Lake...
AATGGGAAACTGATTTTGGTCTGCCCCTGAGGAGACCATGGAATCTGCCATAATAGCGGGGAGTTTGTTGTAAAAATCCTCGCGTGCAAACGCCTGCTGATAGGTTTCTGCAGTAAAAGCTCTTTGATCAAAGTTGAAGAGAAAGAGCGCCGCAACCCCAGCAAAGATAAACGTGATCGCGCAAAATACTGCGATGCTTTTACGTAAGGTTTCCATATTTTTTCACCTGTAAAAAGACGACGGACGATAGACCGCAGACCGCGGTTTACCGTCCGTCGTCCGTCTTTCAATATTAGTTCGTCGTCAAGATTTCAATATAATCTTGTGTCACAGTTTCCGCATCGCCGACGCCCAGCAGATCTAAAAGTTCAGCTGCAAGTTCTGCTTTCAGGTCGGCATCCTTGCGGCTCCATGTGCGGCTCTTGATCTCAAGGAAGTGCCCCATCTGTGGCACTTTCACTTCGTCAAGATTGATAAAGAACTCCGTATTCTTATAATGGATGTGCCAGCGTAGGCGGTCTTTTTCCACTGAAATTTCCTGCGCAGGTTTGAAATACTCACGGTAGAAGCGCAATGTATGAGTGGCTGGTGCTAGGAAGCGGCTGCGTGAAAGAGCCACATCATGACCAACCTCACCTTCGCGTTTTTGCCCAAGCAGCGTCAAACGCGAACGCACATTTTCCACATCCCCTTTTTGATTGATGAGATTATCTTCACGGAAGCGCAACCTTCCCTGATTTGGATCGTCGAAGAGGAAATAATTATCGTACTGCTGATAATGCTTGTGCGCGGTGATCTCGATCTCTTCTCGCTTAATTTTCTGGACAAGTGAAGCTGGTTCGACCACCTTGACCTTGACCTGCACCTCGAACGACTCCTGTTCCATCGAGCCGCCGAGTGCAATCAGTTTTGATAACACCGATTGTTCGCGGTTGATGAGGAAGGTGTCAATTTTCTGCGCCAACTCGCGTGCTTGATCCAACAAATCTTTTTCATCGAGCGTCAGCAACTCTTTGCCGCGCATCAACCATTTACCATTCACCATCACATCCGTTACATCGGTGGATTTGGAGGCGAAGACTAGTTGGGCATAAGCGTTCATCGGGTCACGTTTGAAGCGTGGAGAATTGTGTAGGGGAGACGTGTCCACCAGAATGAGATCGGCGCGTTTGCCAACTTCCAGTGAGCCTGTAATGTCCCCGATGTGGAGCGCCTGTGCGCCCATGCGGGTAGCCATCGTGAGCGCTGTCGAGGCGGGGACAGTGGTCGGGTCGTTTGAAGCAGCTTTGGCTACGAAAGAGGCGAGACGTACTTCCTCGAACATGTCGAGGTCGTTGTTCGAGGCGGGACCATCTGTGCCGATGCCGACGTTCAATCCCGTTTCGAGCATTTTGGGCACGGGCGCAAATCCCGATGCGAGTTTGAGATTCGAAGACGGGTTGTGTGCAATGCCCGCGTTGACATGTTGCAGCGTTTTCATTTCACCCGCGTCAATGTGAACACAGTGCGCGGCGATGACCTTGGCTTCAAGCAAACCCTGCTTTTTGACATACGGCACAACAGGCATGCCTTGTTCGTTGCGCATGTTCTCGACTTCGAATGCGGTTTCAGAGATGTGAATGTGCAGCGGTACATCATATTCTTTGGCGATCTCAGCGCAGGTGCGCAGGATTTCAGGCGTGGTGGAGTAGGGCGCGTGCGGCGCAATCGCAGGGACAATGAGCGGATGTCCCTTCCATTTTTTGATGAATTCGCGTGCATAGGCGATTGAGTCTTCGAATGCATCGGCATCGGGCGCGGGATATTTCATGATGGATTGACCGCACACAGCGCGCATGCCTGCGTCGGCAGCGGCTTGAGCAATGTCGTCTTCAAAGAAGTACATATCGTTGAAGGTCGTCACACCGCTGCGGATCTGCTCGGCACAGGCGATGAGCGTGCCAAGCCGCACAAATTCAGGCGAGACGAACTCGCGTTCCACGGGCAGCATGTAGCCCATCAACCACACATCGAGGCGCAGATCATCTGCCAGGCCGCGCAGCAACGCCATGGGGACGTGGGTGTGGGCGTTGACCAGCCCAGGCATGAGCACTTTTCCGCCGCAGTCAATAACTTCATTGGCGGAATATTCTTTTTTGAGATTTTCTTCCAGCCCAACAGCAACAATTGCATCGCCTTTGACGGCAACTGCGCCGGGGTCATATTGAGTAAGTTTTTCGTCCATCGTCAACACGATGGCGTTGATGAAGAGGGTATCAACTTTTTGTGTCATTCGGTCTCCTATGTTATTTGATGGTTTTGTCCCAGTTCAAAAGCACTTCCAAAGCATTTAAGTTCTGTTTGAAATCTGTATGCCGATGTGTGGAAAGCTCCATATCCACCGAAACCGCGCCCATTTCAACGGCGTAATCGGCGAGTGTGCCTGTGAAGATGCAGCCCGTATCAATGGGTGGGAATTTATAACCCGTTGCCTTGGCGAGAGCTTTGGCAAATTCTATCGAGGTTTTTTCCCACGGCTCGCCGCCAGGGAAGACGCCCAGCGCTGCGCTGTGATAACTGATGAGGGTTTCAACGTTATGAGTTTGTAAAAAGTACATCATGGCACGGGTTTCAGGTTCCGAGCCTGGACCTGTACCGCCCGTGGTGGGACCGTAATTCCAGCATCCGTTGCGGTTCCATGTGGCTGACCAATTGGTGGGGAAGTTGCGGTTCAAGTCCACGCCGTGATCGTTGACGCGACCGTCGATGCCGTGATCGCGCGCGTCGCCATCTGGGTTGAGGTTGCGCAGGATATAGAGTGTTACATCACTGGGGATGATCTCAGGGTTATCGTTGATATGCTGGATAAGTTCATCCGCGAGGGCAATGGTATTCCACTCGTACCCGCCATGAATGCCCGCCACGATCATCTTTTCGCGTTCACCGTTTCCAAAAGTATACACTTCGATGGGTCTGCCTGAAACGGAATGCCCGATGACTTGTGCGCGGTGATTTCCAGCGTTCTGGATGACAAAGGATGTGGGCGTTTGCACCACGATCATTGTTGAGCGCGGGTTGGACGTTACACTTGGAAGATAAAAGGACAATGGGTCAGGCGTATATGTGGCAGGCAGGGTGGCCGTGTAGTTTAAGCTTTGGTCTTGCGGCGCGGCGGAGGCTGGTTGTAATGCCCAATAGGCCACCAACACAATGGTGATCGACCCCAACCCAAGGATATTCAACGCCCATGCAAGGATAACCCAGGGATTGTCCTTTTTGCGGCGGCGTGGCGCAGACATTAGGCTGTATCCTCCATCGTTGTGCGCAGCCAGTTGAGGGCGAGATTCATGCTCCAGCGTGGCAGGCTCTTGGGCGGTCCGCCGTAGGTGATGCGGTGCGTCTTTTCGCCTTTGGGCGTGATCATCGCCATCTCTGCGGCGCGTTCTTCCATGTAGACTGAAACGCCGAGAGCAACGTCCGCTTTGGATTCTGCTCGAGCGGCGCGTAATGCGTCCATGAGCGAATCAGGCGTCAGATTAGGGATGGAGGCGGTGTGCGGGACTTTTCGCGCCAGCAGCCCATCCAATCCCGATTCAATCGCCACCAGACTTAACCCGCGGCTTGCCACTGCTTCCAGTATAACGGACTCCAGCCTGTCATCATCTGCGCCAAAGACAACGCCCCCGAGCCGCTCGCGGATTTGCGCTTCGATTTCAGCGATCATCGCGTCGGCTTCGTGTTCGGTCTTCGCCTTCGCCGCAATGCGGACATCTACCACACCTGTGTGTGCAGCGAGACCAACGGTGGGGTTGCGCAGCGTTTCGAGGTCGGCGATTTTTTCGTCGATCATGCCCTCGCCGAGCCCCGCGCAATGCAAAATGCGGATTTTGAGAACTTCATCGAGTGTGAAGCGTTTTTGTAAATACGGAATGACCGACTCGTGCAAAACGTGTTCCATTTCGGCTGGCACGCCTGGCAATGACACGACCGCATTACGCGGCGTTTCCACAATGAAACATGGCGCAGTGCCGACGGGGTTTCGCAGCCCAAGCGCGCCCTGCGGAACGAATGCCTGCCGTTTTTGATTCTCGGACGGCTTGCGTCCGTATCTTGAAATGGTTTCGACCACCTGTTGCCATAGGTCTTCACGGAATTCAGTTTCCACACCGATAGCTTTAGCGACGGCTTCGCGGGTAGGGTCGTCAATGGTGGGACCCAGCCCGCCTGTGGTGATGACAATATCCGCATGTTCCATCGAACTGCGGATGGCTTCTGCGATGCGCTCGACGTTATCTCCAATGGTGATGGTGCGGTACAAATCCACGCCTAATCCGCGCAAGGTGCGGGCGATGTAGCGCGTGTTTGTGTCCACGATCTCGCCGAGCAAAATTTCCGTGCCGATGGTGATGATTTCTGCTGAGGTCATAAATTCCTGTCTACACACAAAGGACACAACCCCCATGCTGGGGGCTTAGGTCACGAAAGAAAAGCGACGATGAAGCCTATCCCTTTGTGTACTTGGTGTCCTTTGTGTTTAATTACACCACATTGTACTCTTTTATCAAACGCCCTTCTTCAAAGCGCTTGAGGTCGAGCATCGAAACATCCAGCGTGGAATATTTACCATCCAAAATATATTCGCTCATCAACTTTCCAGAGACGGGTCCGTGCATGAAGCCATGCCCCGAAAATCCCGTGCAAACGGTGAAACCTTTCACGTCCGTGCCGCCGTAGATCGGGTGCGCGTCAGGCGTCACTTCGTACAAGCCTGCCCAATGCGAGGCGCGGCTGGCTTTTTCCACGAGCGGCATTCGCTCAATCGCTGCTTCCAAATTCACCAACTCAAAATCGTCATCCACGTTTTGGTCGAAGCCAGGTGTTTCATTTTGGTTGCTCATGCCGATCAGCAAACCTTCACCTTCGCGGTGAAAATATAATGACTTGGCAAAATCGATCACGAACGGAAAATCTGCGGGCACATCTTTGAGTGGATTGGTAGTGAACATTTGCCTGCGGAGCGGGACGATGGGAAGTGACACGCCCGCCATCTGACCGATCAACCCAGACCATGGTCCCGCCGCGTTCAAGACCATGCGCGTCTGGATCTCGCCGAGGCTGGTTTGCACAGCCCGAACTTCTCCATCGCTGACGGAGATTCCCGTCACATTCGCCTTGGAGATGGCTTGTACGCCCATCTTCTGCGCCGCGCTGACGTATCCCATTACCACGCCATTGGGGTCGACGATGCCGTCCTTTTGGTTGAACGTCCCCGCGATGGCATCATCAAATTTCAACAATGGCAGCCGCGCTCGGACGTCATCTCCGCTGAGCAGTTGCGTTGGCACACCAAGTCGGTTTTGCAATTCCACATTGTGTTTGAAGGTAGCTGCATCTTTTTCATTGGTCGCAATGAGCAGGTATCCGCATTGAATATAGTTGACGTCCTGCCCGATCTCTTCCTTGAAGCGTTCGATCATCGGCAGGCTTTCCTGTGAAAGTCTCACGTTGATCTCTGTCGAGAATTGATAGCGTACCCCGCCTGCGCACCTGCCCGTTGCGCCTGTTCCAAAAAATTCTTCCTTTTCCAGCAGGACGATGTTCTTCATGCCGCGTTTTGCAAGGTGATATGCGGCGCTTGCCCCCATCACGCCCCCGCCGATGATGACGATATCTGCTGTGGTTGGTAGATTCATGATGTCTTAATTCCTTTTGAAATTTTGGAGTCGAACAGCTTGCTGTTCGTTCTGACAGACTTCCTCGGCCTGTCATAAGTCCATATTTCTAAAATTGTATCTCTTGTCCCAATCCCATTACTTTTGCGTTCTTCAATGCCAGTTGTGCGGCGATGGCGTCCTGCACGGCGACACCAACAGATTTGAAATAGGTGATTTCGGTTTCTGATTCTCTGCCTGCTTTTTTGCCAAGAATAATCTCGCCCAACTCCGCGCGGACATGCGCCTCGGTGATCAATCCCCTTTGCATTGGTTGGATCAGGTCTCCTGCTTCGGCGAGGACAGCGGAGCGCGAGTCCACGTAGACTTTTGCGCGAACGATGGTTTCTGCGGGTACTTCCACCATGTCTGGGGTATACGAGCCGATGGCGGAAATGTGGACGCCAGGCTTTAGGTCTGCGTCCGCGAAGACGGGGGAGGTGGCGGTGGTGGCGGTGCATATAATGTCTGCATCTTTGACGGCTGTCTGGGCTGTTGTAGCAGGCTCAAGCGTGGCAGGAACCGCGCCCTGTCCCGCCATTTCTTTGGCGAAGGCTTCGGCGCGTTTGGTGTCCGAGTCGAATATCCACGCTTTTTCGATGTTGCGAACAGCGCATGCGGCTTCGAGTTGAGTGCGGCCCTGCGCGCCTGCGCCGAAGATGGCGACAACTTTGCTGTCCTTGCGGGCGAGCAGGTCAATGGCTGCTCCGCTGCCTGCGCCTGTGCGGATGGCTGTGAGCGTGCTGCCTTCGAGCATGGCGGAGACGTTTCCTGTTGCCGCATCAAACGCGAGGACAGCGGCTTGGATGTAGGGCAGTCCGCGTGCTGGGTTTTGTGGGAAGATGTTGACGATCTTGACTGCGAGCGCGTCCGCTTCGGAGGTATGGACGTAGGCGGGCATGAAGATGGCGAGCGCTTCGTGGCTGGGGATGGGGAGCCGCGTCCGCAGGGGGACTTCAGCCTGTCCGTCGGAGAGGGAAGCGTAGGCTTGCTTCATGGCTTCGATGACGTCACGCATGGGCAGCGCCTTGCGGACCTCTTGTGCGTTGAGAATTAAAATGATGCACCTCACAATGTGGGAGATTGCTTCAGGCTATCGCCTTCGCAAGGACATAGGTTTCAGGTAACAAAAACGCTGAGGGCACGATTGTACCTCTGCGTTTACTTGCGTTGCAAATGCGCGGTTACTCGATGCCCAGATACGCTTTTTGAACGGTGGGGTCGTTCTTTAATTTTTTGGCTGTGTCGCTGAGTACGATCTCGCCTGTTTGCAGAACGTATCCGCGATGGGCTATGGAGAGCGCCATGTGGGCGTTCTGTTCCACGAGTAGTACGGTGACGCCCTGCTTGTTGATCTGTTCGATGGTGTCGAAGATCAATTCAACCAGCACGGGGGCAAGACCCATCGAGGGCTCGTCCATGAGCAGGACGGTGGGGCGGGTCATCAAGGCGCGCCCGGTGGCTAGCATTTGCTGTTCGCCGCCAGAGAGCGTCCCAGCGACCTGATTACGGCGTTCCTTGAGGCGCGGGAGGAGGGTGAAGACGCGGTCCATATCTTCCTTTATTTCCTGCACGCTGTTGCGGCTGTAGGCACCCATCTCAAGATTTTCGGTGATGGTGAGGCGGGTGAAGATGCCGCGTCCTTCGGGAACCATGGAGATGCCCTTGTAAACGACCTCATGCGCCTTGTACTTGTTGAGGTTTTCACCGTTGAAGAACACGTCCCCTTGACGCGGTTGGAGCAGTCCGCAGATGGTGCGAAGGGTGGTGGTTTTGCCTGCGCCGTTGCCGCCAATAAGGGTAACGATCTCGCCCTGCTCCACGGTGATGGTGAGGCCTTTCAGGGCGTGGATGTTGCCGTAGTAGGTGTGAACGTTGTTGATATTTAAGATTGACATCTTGACCTACTCTCTACGATTTTTTCTTTTTTTTGAAGCGTTCGGCGGCATTTTCCATGCCTTCGGTAGCGGCGCCGCGTCCGAGGTAGGCTTCGATCACGCGGGTATTGCTCTGAATTTCCTTTGGCGTGCCTTCCGCGATCTTTTCGCCGTAATCCAGCACGGTGATAAATTCAGAGATGCCCATGACGACGCGCATGTGATGTTCGATGAGCAGAATGGCGATGCCAAGTTCGTCGCGCAACTGGCGGATGAAGGCGGTTAGGTCTTCGGTTTCACGCGGGTTCATGCCTGCGCTGGGTTCGTCCAGTAGGAGTAGTTTGGGACGAGTGGCAAGCGCTCGGGCAATCTCAAGGCGACGTTGTTCGCCGTAGGCAAGGTTGCGGGCGAGGAGGTCGCCTTTGCCTTTCAGGTCTACGAAGCGCAGCAGTTTGTGTGCCTCGTCCAGTGCACCTTTTTCTTCTGCGAGCATGCTCTTGGTACGGAGGATGGCGCTGATCCATGAAGAATGCAGGAATTTATGTTGACCGACGAGAATATTTTCGAGCGCGGTCATATCTGCAAAGAGACGGATATTCTGGTAGGTGCGCGAGATACCCTGACGGGTGATCTGGTCGGGGCGCAGTTTCTGGATCTCCGTACCGTCGAAGGTGATCGTGCCTTCATCTGGTTTGTTGAAGCCAGTGATGCAATTGAAGAAAGTGGTCTTGCCTGCGCCGTTCGGTCCGATGATGCTGACGATGGATTTTTCGGGAATTTCAAAATCCACCGAGTTGACAGCGGTTAGTCCGCCGAAGCGTTTGGTTACTTTAGTGGCAGTCAGAATGGGTGTCATGTCTGCTGTCCTTTACGAATTGGTTTCTGCCGCTTCATCGTGGTGCAGTTCGCGGCTGATGGTTTTCGAGGGCCAGAGACCTTCGGGTTTGGCTAGCATGACAGCGATGAGCGCCACACCGTAAAGCAGGAAGCGGAATTCAGATACTTCGCGCAGAAGTTCGGGCAGACCGATCAACGCAAGTGCGCCGACGATCACACCGGGGATGCTGCCCATGCCGCCAACGATGATAAGTGCAACAACATTGATGGAAACGATCAATTGCATACTGGTGGCAAAGATGGAGCCGACCAGTGTGGCAAAGATCGCGCCACCCAAACCTGCAAAGGCTGCACCGAGCATATAGGCAAGCAATTTTACCTGCACCAATTTGATGCCAAGAGCTTCTGCCACATCTTCATCTTCACGGATCGCCATCCATGCGCGCCCCAGGCGGGATTCACGCAAGCGGTATGCAAAGAACGCAATAAGCATGGCGCTTGCAATTGCCAAATAGTAAATGTCCTGAGGTTTGCTGAGTTCGATGCCATTACATATCCTTGGTACATCAACGGCTACGAATTCTCCCAGAGTGCCGATACATGGTTTCTGAATACCAATGATGCCGCGTGGTCCACCAAGATATGGTGCAAGATAATCAGAGCCAGCCAGCAGGCGGATGATTTCGCCAAAGCCGAGTGTCGCAATGGCGAGATAATCTCCGCGTACGCCCAGCACGGGCACGCCGAGAATACCGCCGAACATCATCGAGATTAACACAGCGATGGGTACTGCCACCCAGAAGGGAACATGCATCAAACCATATTCACCATACGAGGTCAGCAAGCCGACGGTGTACGCGCCGACAGCATAGAAAGCGACAAAGCCGAGGTCAAGCAGACCTGCAAAACCGATTTCGATATTCAAGCCCAAGCCCATCAAGATGTACAAACTGATGATAACGATAACTTGCGCAATGAATGGTCCCGCCGACTGCGGCAACATGATCACCACATACGCAATCAAAAGAATACCTAAAGCCCGCAGGGCTTTTTTCCCCTTGGAGGGTAATTTTTCAACCGATGATTGTACCTTTTCACCTTGCGACGACCAAAGGGTGGAAATTACCAACGTTACAATGATAAAGACCCACGCACCGTTTTGGGTTAGCCCGGTTTGGCTGAAAAGGGATTTAGCTGCTTTTTCGATGCCGCCGCCCTGATTGACCATGATGATGCGGAGCAGGCTGGAGAACAGCGCCATGAAGATGACCATCGCCGCCGCGTGAGTGATCGGCTTGCGGATGTTTTCCGGCAGTAGGAGGAATGCGCCTCCGACCAAGCCTGTAGCTGCTCCAAATGCGGGGAGTAGCCACAGCCCCCCAGCCCCGCGTCCAAATGTCAGCAACTCAGATAATGCGGGGGTGGCGTTCAGGAAAACGGCGCGCAAGTTGACGTTGTTCATGAAAAGCACGAACAAGGCAAGGACAATGCCCGTGGCTAAGCCAGCGAGCAGCCCTGCCGCAAGGTTGGAAGCAGCCCGGTTTCCCTCGAGCAGTTCCGAGGTGCGGCGTGAAGCGAGGAATCCCGCTACTACGCTTGTCGCAAGCAGGAGGAACATTCCCAGTGTGATGACTTTTTCGATCACATCGCGTTTGTTGAAGACTTCGACCATGCCGACCAGTGAAAGGAAGATGCCTACTGTGCCTGCGATCAGCCCGATTTTGATGGAACTCCAGATGAAGTTTTCTTTTTTCATTGAGATCACCCTGTTAGGCTTTCTTGGATGTGAGACGCTCACCCAAAATACCAGATGGGCGGAACAGCAGGATCATCACCAGCATGGTGTAGGCGATGGCGTCCTTGAGTTGGTACGGGCGCGGAATTCCCAAACCGTCGAGGAAGAGCGCAGGTCCCACCGACTCAAAAATGCCAAGTACCAGCCCTCCCAACATTGCGCCAGGGATATTGCCAATGCCGCCTAATACGGCAGAAGTAAACGCTTTAATGCCTGGTGTAAAGCCCATTAAGAAGAAAACCTGGCGATAGATCAGCGCGTAAAGTACGCCGGCTGCACCAGCCATGGCTGCGCCGATGGCAAAAGTGGATACGATGATGCGGTTCACGTCGATGCCCATCAGGGCGGCGGTGACTTTGTCTTCCGAGACGGCACGCATGGCTTTGCCGATTTTCGTTCGCATGACGATGAAATATAAGATCGCCATAATGACGGCGGCTGCAATTGCCACAATCACCTGTGATCGTAGAATTCCAACCCCAAAAATGACCCACTCACCATCCAGCGCCTTGATGGGTGGGTAGGCATATACACCTGGACCAAAAAGGCCGCGGAAGGCATACGCCAGAAAGAACGATGCACCAATGGCGCTGATAAGCGGAACGAGGCGCGGGGCGTTGCGCAACGGACGGTAGGCGATGCGTTCAACAAGCATGGAGATGCTGGCAGACATGAACATTGCGAATAAGATCGGAATAAGGAGGCCGAGCACAGGATTGGCGTCGATGAAGCCCTTTTCATCCAGCCAGGTAGCGACAAAATACCCGCTGAATGCCCCGCTCATGAAGATTTCACCATGGGCGAAATTGATCATGCGCAAAATGCCATATACCATGGTGTAACCGAGGGCGATCAAGGCATAAATGCTGCCCTGTGAGATGCCAAAGACAATGAAATCAATCCATTGCTCGCCTGTATATTTTCCGCTGCTAAGTGTGGAAAAAGTGCCGTACACTATAATAAAAACAATCAGGATACGAAACCCCCACATAAAACCGCTGATTGCCCAGTCTGTTAGTCGTTCTCCAAGTGTCGTTCGCATGAACCGAATCCTACGAAAAGATATGAGAGTGGTGAGGCAGTTATACACTGCCTCACCACTTTGCTTACTGGTATTACGAATTAGGGGTAGACCTTCTTGGGGTTGGGGTTGGCTTCGTCCTGAGGATTCCAGTCATCCGGGTTGGCGCTGGTGATCTCGTAGATCGCGATCACAGGGGCGCCGCAGTCACCAGAAGCGGAGCAGGAGAGCGAGCCGGTTACGCCCTGGAAGTTCTGGGTGGCGTAGATGGCATCGCGGAGAGCCTGGCGGGGCACATAGATGGTGCCGTCGGCTTCAACCACAGCAACCTGCTTGAGGGCGGCGAACAGGATGTTCGCGGCATCGTAAGCGTGGGCGTGGAAGACGGAGAGCGGAGCGCCACCATACTTGGCGTTGTGCTTCTCGATGAATTCAGGATAACCACCGGGGAACGCGCCGAAATCGGGGCTGGAGAGGTACATACCAACGGTGTTGTCACCACCCGCCTTCAAGAAGTCGGCGGTGAAGATACCATCGGAACCAGCGATCTTGACGTCTTCGAGACCGGCAACATCACGGATCTGGTTGACAATGAAACCGCCAGCGGCAACGAATACGGGGAAGTACACGAATTCAGGCTGGGCAGCGGCAATGGTGGTCAGCACAGGGCGCATATCGGTCGCGTCCTTGGCAACAGCTTCCTGGGCAACGATCTCACCACCGAGGGCGGCGAATTCGTCAGCAAAGACCTGCTGAAGGGCTTCTGCGTAGGCGGAACCATCATGGATGGTGGCAGCCTTGCGGACACCGAGAACGTTGTACGCAAATTCAGCCACAGCCTTACCCTGGAATGCATCGCTGTGAGCGGTGCGCAGATAACCAGCATAGTCCGGACCACGAGCGGGGTCGGTCAACACCGGGCGGGTGTTGGAGGGGGAAATGGTGGTCAGACCAGCATTGGTGAGAGCAGCGATACCGCCGACGGTCTCATCCGAGCAGCTGGAGCCGATCAAACCGACGAGGGAGGTGTCGGTGGCGAGTTTCTGAGCAGCGGTGGCGCCACCTTCAGGGGTGCACAACGCATCTTCAGTGGTCAACAGGATGTCGTGACCTTCGAACTGGCCGCCCATGTCGTCGATGGCGATTTCGACGCCGCGCTTGGAATCTTCACCGAGGCTGCCGTCCGCGCCGGAGAGAACACCCCAGTACGCGATCTTGACGGGTTCGCCGGGGGCAATGGTCACACAGCCAAGGGCGTCGGTGCATTCGTACATGGCAGCGCCGGTGTCGCCACCAGCATCACTACCAGTATCACTACCAGTATCACTACCGGCATCACTACCAGCATCACCGCTATCAGCGGCAGGGGCGGCTCCGCCACCACAGGCGGCGAGCACCATGCTGGCGATTACCAGCAGAGAAAACAAAGCGAGCAAACGCTTATTCATTCTATTACTCCTCCAAAGTATGTTTAGGTGAAATCACTTTCCCGCTTGCGCGGGTGGACAAACGAACCAGCAGACAATGCTTTCCTATGTCGGCCTCACCTCCTTTTGAATGAAAGTTCCCTTATCGTAAAAGTAAGCCCAAAAAAACCTATTGCTGGTTTTTTTGTGGCTTAACTGATTACCTGTAATATACAGCACTCGAACTTGAATTTAAGAGCCAATAATACGTCTGTTTTTTCAATAGGTCAAGTGCCCTGATAGCAGGTTTTTAGTTACTTGTCTATCCAAATAATTAAGCACGGAAATTAACCCGCTGCCGCATGGATGGAATCCATACTCTATTTTGCTTTATTGTGATTTGTCGTTGGGTTTATACAAAAGCTGTTCACGGATGCGCAGATCCGTATTGCGGATCTTCATGGCAAGACCTGCTGCAAGGTTATACATCAGTCTATACCCCAATTGCGGATACGTCTCGCAGAGCATGATGATCTTTTCTCTTGGAATGACCAGCAAACGAGTATCCTTTTGAGCTGCATGTGCAGAGGCAGATCTCAACCCCTCATTCACCAGTGCCACTTCACCAAAAGATTGCCCGCGCCGCAAACGTGCCACGGCAGTGCGGCTCTTACTGCTAAGTGAACCGGTTGTACCGCGGTTGATCAAAATATCAACCTCACCTTGTACGATGACATACAACTCTTTGCTGCCGCTATTTTCTTTAAAGATCACTTCGTCTGCATGAAAGACAACCTCTTCGCAAAGATTGGCGACCAACTCCAATTGAGTTGGCGTGAATTGATAAAAAATATCGCTTTGCTTTAGAAAATTTACGAGGTTGCTCATATCTTTTATGGAATCCTTTTCAAGAGTGTAGCATATTCATGGATGAACCGCAAACGCATCAAGCCTACGGGTAAGTCTGGTTCAACCAGTCGAGTGGATCCACCTGGATGCCGTTCACCCATAACTCCCAATGCAAATGCGCGCCAGTGACGCGTCCCGTTCCGCCAACCAATCCGATGACCTGATTCTTCTCTACCATATCACCTACATTAACCTGTATCGCAGATTGGTGCCAGAAGCCGCTGTACACCCCCCAGCCGTGATCGATCACTGTCGCATTCCCGCGCACCGTCCACGGCCCGGCGAAGATCACCCGCCCTGCCGCAGGAGCAGTAATGGGAAGTCCATCACCGCCGCCGAAATCCAACCCAGTGTGGAAGCCATTGATGCTCAATTCCGTTCCCTGACCAATATACGTGCGGCGATTTCCATAGCGCGAGGTGAAATAAGTAGACTCTGCGTACGAAATGGCAGGAGAAAGGAAATCCCCCGTCCAAAACTTTGTTGGGGTTGCAGGAGCAGTGAGGTTGATCAACTCCTGCTGTTCAGGCTCAGTAGAGGCGGGATCGATCGTAGCGACATCGACATAAAGAAGCGGGTCGTCGGGATAATTGCCTGAGATGATGAGGATGAATTGCTCATAGGATTGCTTGCTTCCATCGGGAAGTGTTGCATCCAACCGCAGCGGATATACGCCCGGCTCCAATAATGCATGAACACCTTGTAGCGCAACCTGTGTGCCATCTTCATTTGGAAAAAAATTAAGCGGACGATCGACCAACATGCCGCCAAGTGTGGTACCCGGAGGTGTAGTGATTTTGATTACCCCCGTCCCGCCTTGTTTGATCGGCAGGGTGCGAATCTCCGCACTAAGGAAGGCGGAAGGTAAACCGCCTGTGTTGTTTCCGCTGCTTTCACCGGGTGCAAATAAAGTGTCGTTTGGAAGTCCATCCCACGACCCATCCAGATCATTGATGTTGGAAAGAGCCCAAACATTTGTGTTATTTTTTACCGCCAACTCAAACAGAGATTCGCCAATGGCGGGCGAGATGCGTTTGTTGTTTTGGTTTTCTCCCTGCACAGGGACGATCATACTCACGCCCACATAGAACTCGCTGGGGCTAACCACACGGTTTAATTTCTTGAATAAACTTTCAGGAACTTGTGTACGGCGCATGAGGCTGCGATATGAATCGCCAAAATTGATGAATTCGGTGCCAAGGATGCCTGTTACGCCTTCCAAGCCTGGAATGACAAGTTGCTGACCCGCCGCCAATTGATTAGGGTCGCTGATATTGTTCGCCGCCATTAATTCAGTCAGTGTCACACTGAAACGCGCTGCGATCGATGAAAGGCTGTCGCCGGGTTGCACAATATAAACAGGACCCTCGCCATTCTGTGCTTGAACAGGCTGGAGGGGAGCGATCAGCATAAATAGAATACTGGCAATGAAGAAAAACTTACGCATTCCTGAATTCAACCTTGTCACCGATTTGATAATCATCCCAACGGTTGGGATGTATTTCGAGTGTGTAGCGGGCATCTGCTTTGGGGAAGTAGGCAGGCCGCCACGATCTGGCTATGACCTTATCCACTACCCGCATATCAGAGTTGATCCAGATGACGGCAAGGTCAAATGGCACAAAAAGCATGTGGATGGAAGTGTCGAGGCGTGAATCTTTTTTCTCTACGAGGAGCAAGCCTTCCTCCGGAAAGAGGCGGGATCGGAACATTAATCCGCGTAATTTGCAAAGGAATGTGTCGCAATATCCCACACGGGCAGGCTGCTTAATGGGATGGGTCAGGTTGTTTACGAAAATGGGATGAGGCATGATTCTAATCAGAAAACAGGGCGGCATGTTCGCCGCCCTGCCTGCATGGTTTTGGGTTATTGAACCTGTTGGCTGAAGATTTTTTCTACGCTATCCATAAGTTCTTGGGGGCTGAAGGGTTTTGCGATGTAGTCGTCCACCTTGGCAATATGAAGACCAAGGACTTTGTCGATGTTTTGCGCCTTCGCGGTGACGACAATGACGGGGATATCGCGTGTGGCGGCATCTGCCTTCATTTGTTGGTATACTTCTGTTGGTATACTTCCCAGCCGTCCATATCGGGCATCATCAGGTCGAGTAATACAAGGTCTGGATGCAACTCGCGAATTAAGCGAACCCCTTCTACACCGCCTGCGGCGCCATGCACTTCAAACCCACGCCTGCTCAATATCAGCCTGATCAGATCGATCATATCAGGCTCATCTTCGACGCACAATATTCGTTTGACAGTTGTTTGATCCATGTTTCTCCTGTCTTCGAAGCTAGTTTACCATAAAAGAAAACCTCAAATATTGATGAACATCATTACCTGGAATGTGAATGGCATTCGTGCCGCGCTTGGAAAGAATGCGTTACATTGGGCGTTCGAAAAAAAGCCCGATGCGTTGTGCCTGCAAGAGGTGAAAGCCCGCCCGGAACAACTGAGTGCCGAGCAATTGGGGGATTTGAAACATCCCTATATTTGGAATCCTGCAGAAAAAGCGGGGTACAGTGGTGTAACTACTTTTTACAAAACGCCCCCTGATGAGATCGTTATGGGGATGAACGAACCCAAATTCGACGTGGAAGGACGCGTCATTCAGACCCGTTGGGCTGGTCTGCGGCTCTTCAATATTTACTTCCCAAATGGCCAACGCGGACATGAGCGTGTGGAATACAAACTCGATTTCTACGCCCATTTGCTGGAATTATGCAATGAACTTCATAAAAGAGGGGAGCAGGTCATTATTACTGGCGATTTCAACACCTCTCACATGCCCATTGACTTGAAAAACCCAAAAGCCAATGAAAAGACCTCAGGGTTTATGCCCGAGGAGCGCGAGTGGGTGCAGAGATTTTTGGATAATGGATTTGTGGACGCATATCGCTCTTTGTACCCCGAAAAGGTGCAATACACCTGGTGGACGTACCGCCTGAATGCGCGGGCGCGGGGCATCGGCTGGCGGCTGGATTATTTCCTTGTTTCTGAAGCGCTCATGCCGCGTGTGCGGGATGTGATCATCCACGAGGGGGTGATGGGGTCAGATCACTGCCCAGTGGAATTAATTCTGGATGAGAACTTGTGAAGATTCTTCGGCGAAGATGATGCTGATTGTTTTTGCAAGCGGCCCAGGGGTAGATTCGAGGCGTGTTAGAGATTCATATAAAAAAAGACCGAGTCGCCGCGTCACCACCTTTGGCTTGGTATAATCTTGATGAACGTCAAATTTGGAGGATTCCGTGAATTCCCGTAGTCAATCGTTTTTTGTGTACTTTCTTTTGCTCGTAGCCATTGGAGCCATGTTATATGTGGGGTTCCGGGATAATACAAGCACAAGCGAACCGCTGACCATCAGTAAGGTGGCGCAGCAGGTTCAAAATAACAGTGTTTCGAGAATTGTTGTGGAAGGGAACGATGTCATTCGTGTCGTTGCCTCCGATGGCACCGAAACCGAATCCCGCAAGGAAGCGAGTACAACTCTGGTGGATCAGCTTCGCAGTTTTGGAGTGACCACTGAGCAACTCGCCAAATTGGAAGTTGAAGTGAGCGCGCCTTCTGTATGGGGTGGTTTGTTGAGCGGTGCGTTGTATCTTCTGCCGATTCTGTTCATGGGTGGTTTGCTTTGGTTTATTTTCCGTCAGGCGCAGGGCAGTAATAATGCTGCCATGTCGTTCGGGAAATCCCGCGCACGTATGTTCAGCGGCGAGCATCCTACTGTGACCTTTGCGGACGTGGCTGGCGCGGAAGAATCCAAGCAGGAACTTGCCGAAGTGGTTGAGTTCCTCAAGGAACCGCAAAAGTTCATTCAACTTGGCGCGCGCATCCCGAAAGGCGTGTTGCTCGTCGGTCCTCCCGGAACGGGTAAGACTTTGCTGGCAAAAGCCGTTTCTGGTGAAGCAGGTGTTCCATTTTTCTCGATCTCAGGCTCTGAGTTTGTGGAAATGTTCGTGGGTGTGGGCGCAAGCCGCGTGCGCGATCTGTTCGACCAAGCCCGCCGCCATTCACCATGCATTATCTTTGTAGATGAAATTGATGCTGTGGGCCGTCAACGTGGAGCAGGGCTCGGCGGTTCACACGATGAACGTGAGCAAACCCTCAACCAAATGTTGGTTGAAATGGACGGTTTCGATACCGACACCAATGTCATCATCATTGCTGCCACCAATCGACCCGATATTCTGGACCCTGCCTTGCTGCGCCCCGGTCGCTTTGACCGCCGCGTGACGTTAGACCGCCCCGATGTTAAGGGACGCGAAGCCATCCTCAAAGTGCATGCCAAAGGCAAGCCATTGGATCCAGAGGCGAATCTCGCCACGGTTGCACGCGGCACACCTGGTTTTGCTGGCGCTGACCTCGAAAATCTGGTCAATGAAGCGGCCATTCTCGCTGCCCGCCGCAATAAAAAATCCATTGGTCAGCCTGAATTGGAAGAAGCCATTGAGCGCGTGGTGATGGGACCGGAACGCAAATCCCGCCTGATCTCGGACGAAGAGAAGCGCATCATCGCCTACCATGAAGCTGGTCATGCCATCGTGGCAAATGCCATCGCTGAAGCAGATCCTGTCCAAAAAGTGACCATTGTTGGCCGCGGGCAAGCGGGCGGCGTAACGTGGTTCCGCCCCGATGAAGACCGCATCCTCATGTCTCGCAAGAAGATGCTCGCCACATTGGCAATGGCTCTGGGTGGGCGTGCCGCTGAAGAATTGATCTTCGACGACATTACCTCTGGCGCTTCCAATGACATCGAGCAGGTCACCCGCATGGCACGCGCCATGGTCACCCGCCTTGGCATGAGCGCAGAAATGGGCACCATGGCGTACGGACAGAAGGAAGAGATGATCTTCCTTGGGCGCGAGATCTCCGAACAGCGCGATTACTCCGAAGCTGTTGCCGAGCAGATCGACCGCGAAGTCCGCAAGTTGGTGGAAGACGCCTACAAGCAAGCCATGGCTCTCGTGAAGAAATACCGAAAGCAGTTGGAATTGGTTGCCACCAAACTTCTCGAAGTTGAATCCCTCAACCGTGAAGAGTTTGAAAAACTTGTGCCGTCGCCCGCTGGTAAGAAGAGCGGAACGCCGCAGGTTGCGTAAGTTGGTAGAGCAGTGGCAAGTTACAAGTAATAAGTAACAAGATTGGAATCGAGTAGGGAGCGGCGGCTAACCGCTCCCTCTCACACCACCGGACATGCGGGTCCGCATCCGGCGGTTCACCAAGAGTGGCGCAGATACTCTTGCGCTGGATTTTCTTCTGTCTCGTG
>Ga0116204_1000741_pt1 | contig 18753 bp, 10 predicted proteins | sample LakKivwa52mmetaG_FD_94481 | JGI IMG/M metagenome (GOLD analysis project Ga0116204, IMG submission 94481) | Anoxic lake water microbial communities from Lake Kivu, Rwanda to study Microbial Dark Matter (Phase II) - Lake Kivu water 52m metaG | ecosystem: Environmental > Aquatic > Freshwater > Lake...
TCATCTTTATCTATGTGATTGTGTCGATTACCGGAATGTCGCTTTTGAACCATTTCTATCAGAAGGCACAGGAGGAATCCAAGACACTGATCTCTACTCTGGACAGGGTCGAACACCTGCGTGATCTTGACAGCCAAAGCGAGAGTGATAAACAAAGAGCCGGAGATATTATCTCGGCCTTCAATCAATACAAAAGTGCAAACAACATGCTCTGGGCCAGGGCAAACCGGCTCAATGCCACCATTCTCTTTGTGATAATCCTGTTTTCCACCAGCATCTTCATCATCTTTTTATACCGGATCTCGAAACCGCTGAAAGAGCTCAAGGCGGCGACAGATCAGATCAGGCGTGGTAACTTCTCCGTGCACTTACCGGAGACCGGCCTGCACGAAATGAAGATGCTCAAAAACTCTTTTAACATGATGTCCTATGAACTGGAGGCGATCCAGACCAAACTACTCACAGCAGAAAAGGAAATGATCTGGAAAGACCTTTCCCGTATCCTCGCACACGAGATAAAGAACCCCCTGACTCCGATCCAGCTTGCCATTCAACGCCTTGAGGAGCGCAGTGTTTCTGATCCCGCCCGCATCCTGGAAATCCTGCCCCAGACGATCCAGATCATCAACCAGGAGATCGAGAACCTCAAGCTCCTGGCGCAGGATTTTTCCAATTATGCCAAAATCACTCAGGCCACCAGGGAAAGCTTCGATCCAGCCCGTTATCTTGATGAGATTTGTATGTCCTATACATCGGACTACAACATCGAACTGAAACTTGTCCCAGACAGAAAGATCGTTTTTGATAAAACCCACTTTTACCAAATAGTTACTAATATCATTCAAAATGCCATAGATGCCTCCCTGCCGGATCGACCGATCCTCATAAGCCTCAGTCCGGAGGGAAATTATCTGGTTCTTAGCATCAAGGACTCCGGTTGTGGAATCGATCCGGATGATCTGCCCCGCATCTTTGAGCCATATTTCTCCAAAAAAGGAAAGGGAACGGGATTGGGTTTGACCCTCGTCAAGCGTCTCTGCGAAGCCAATAATGCCGTGATCCGGGTCAAAAGCAAACCCGGGGAAGGGAGTGAGTTCATTCTAATCATCGAAGCGGAGCCTATATGACGATTTTGATCATTGACGACGAGAAAAACATCTGCCTTTCCCTCAAGGGTATTCTTGAGGATGAGGGCTATACTGTTTATTCCGAACAAACTGCCAGAGAAGGTATTGCAGCATTTGAACGAACGGAACCGGATCTCGTGTTATTGGATGTCAAGCTGCCTGATGCCAATGGGTTGGATACGCTGGCCATCCTGAAAAAGAACAGCCCGGATCTGCCATTTGTGATGATCTCCGGAAACAGCAGCATCAGTGATGCCGTCAAAGCCATCAAGCTGGGCGCATTTGACTTTCTGGAAAAACCGCTCTCGCTGCCGAAGGTCAAGATCACTGTCAAAAAAGCCCTGGAATTCTTTGCCCTTAGTGAACAGATGCGTCAGATCAAAGAACAGCAGGAAAAGGACTGGGAAATGATCGGCCAGAGCGAAGTTATGCAGGATCTGGCCAAAATAATCCGCAAAATCGCTCCCAGCAATGCCAAGGTCCTGATCCGTGGTGAAAGTGGCAGTGGCAAAGAACTCATCGCCCGTCAAATCCATAACTTCAGCAACCGCTTCAATAAAACATTCATCAAGTTCAATTCTGCTGCCATCCCCAAAGAACTGGTGGAAAGTGAACTCTTCGGTTTTGAGCGGGGCTCCTTCACCGGAGCAGTTAAAAGCAAAAAGGGCAAACTCGAACAGGCAGATGGTGGAACGCTTTTTCTGGACGAAATCGGAGATATGGAGCTCTCGGCTCAGGCAAAGATATTGAGAGTTATTCAGGAGGGTGAGTTTGAACGGGTTGGCTCGAACCTGACCCAGAGAATTGATGTGCGGATCATAGCAGCCACAAACAAAAACCTGGAGATGATGGTTGAAGAGGGAAGCTTCCGGGAAGATCTCTATTACCGGCTGAACGTGGTTCCGGTTTTTGCTCCTCCGCTAAGAGCCAGGAAAGAGGATATCCCTCTGATCCTTGAACACTTCTCTCTGTTGACCAGAGCAGAGATGAATATGAAGGCAAAGCAGTTTCATCCCACAGCTATCGACTTTATCCAGAAGCATGACTTTCCTGGTAATGTCCGGGAATTGAAGAATCTGGTGGAGCGGATATATCTGCTTTGCGATTGTGATCTTGTCCGGGAACGGGATATTGAACATCTACTGGCCATTTCAAACAAGAAGTCATCCTGTTCGGATGAGAGCTTCTGGCAAGAGACCAAGCCATTTCACGACAAGAAAAAGGAATTTGAAGAACGCTATCTGAGCACCCAACTGAAGCAGCACGATTATGTGATCTCCAAGACCGCTGAAGCACTTGCCCTGCAACAGAGCAATCTATCCCGCAAGCTTCAGGAACTGGGGATTAAGAAGTGAGAAGTGAGAAGTGAAGCGTCTCACTTCTCACTTCTCACTTCTCACGTCCTGAATACAAAGCCTTGGAAAGCAGAAATCCTTTTATCAGCATCTGTGATGATGGCGAAGCGCATTTCGCAGGGGATGATTGATCCGTTCTGATGGATCATATCTACTTTCAGGCAGCGGAAATGCTTCGCTTCCTGGATCTGGTTGTTGTTCAGCAGGGTAGTCAAATACTCTCTTTCAAGACGTAACTGATTGACTGTATCTGCTGTGTAATAATCGGTTGGCTTCATCTGCAGGAAAACATCACTGGGATAGCCCAGCAGGTTTTCGATTGAGGGGCTCACAAAAAGGAGGTCTCCGGAAATATCTAACATCCAGAACACCCCAGCAGTTTCCCTGGCGCAGTTGAGAAATTGCTCGGTGATCTTGTGCAAGAGCTCCTGGGTTTGTTTTAGTTCAGTGATATCCCAGGCGACCATCTGCACGCAGATTTTGCCGTCCCGGTCATAAACAGGGGTCTTGCGGGTCAGAAGATGATGAACTTTTCCTTCTTTATCGGTATATTCGTCCTCTCTTTCTAAAACCCGTTGTTCGCTCAGGACGATTCTATCCACCGAGCGGAAGTGATCAGCTTCTTCTGGTGTGCAGATGAGGTCATCTGTCTGGCCAAGGATATCATCCGGACCCAGGTTCAGAGTTTGACAAGCGAATTTGTTGACAAAGCGATAGCGAAGATTGGAGTCCTTGATCGCAGCAACCAGCGGAAGGGCATCCAAAAGTTGATGCATATAGGCGTTTTCACGAAGAAGGATTTCCTCTTTGGTGATGCGGTTGATGATGGTTTTCTTGAGGGTGCTGATGATTGACTCAGAACTGCTATGCTCAGCTCCTTGTGGGCTTTCATGCCAGGGAGAATAGTTGATTTCAATCAGGAACTCGTTATCTTCCAAAAGCCGGATGGATATCCAGTAGGGAGTCCCGGTAATAATCTCAGTCAGGAATCCAGGTTCTTCTGGTGAAACAATATTTCGATTGATATAGTCACAAGTCCAGGGCAACATGGACTCAATATCCTCTTTTTGGAAGGAATTAAGCGGGAAATCTATTAACTGGGCAAAAGCCGGATTGGCATATTCCATGCTGAACTTTGGTATGCCGGACTTTGCTCTGATAATCACAACTGCTGTGGAAAGCCCATCCACAACGCCTTTGAACGAAGTATCCATAAAATATTCTCCTATTAGTATTTATTGTATGGTAAAATATCGCTACTCTATTACAAAGTAACTCCCCACAGCAAATAACCAAATGGAAAAATAGTTTTTTTTCCTTGCCAAGAAACAGGGATAAGAATGTTGTGGCATTATGAAAAAAAAGCGTGCAGGAGGAAATTATGCTTACGCTTTATCTTGGTATTGCTTTTGCAATATTCGTGATCTCTTTGATTTCCAAAGGCCTGATTGTTGTGCGTCAGGCAGAAGTTGTCATCATTGAACGGCTGGGAAAATATAACCGGACTTTGACCTCCGGACTGCATCTCATCGTTCCGATCTTCGATCAGCCCCGTCCGGTAACCTGGCGCTATAGCCGCAACGACTATCGTGGCAACATCCAGATCACCTTCCGAACCGAACGCAGAATCGACCTCAGGGAAACAGTCTATGACTTTCCCCGGCAGAATGTGATAACCCGGGATAACGTCACAATCAATATCAATGCTTTGCTCTATTTCCAGATCACAGACCCCTACAAGGCGGTCTATGAGATCGGAAACCTGCCCGAAGCGATTGAAAAACTAACCCAAACCACCCTGCGTAATGTTATCGGTGAGCTTGAACTCGATCAGACCCTGTCTTCAAGGGATACCATCAACAGCAAACTACGTGACATTCTGGATGATGCCACCGATAAATGGGGTGTCAAGGTAAACCGGGTTGAGCTTCAGGATATCGAACCACCGGAAGCATACCGTGAAACGATGGAAAAACAAAGCCGGGCAGAACGTGACAAGCGTGCCAAAATCCTTCAGGCAGAAGGAGATAGAGATGCACAAATCAACGTTGCCACCGGTGACAAGCAAGCCAAGATCTTTCGTGCCGAAGGTGAAGCCCAAGCCAAACTTTTGGTTGCAGATGCCGAACGCAAGGCCATTCTGATGATTGCGGAAGCAGTCAAAGAGACCTCAACCGATCCTGCTCAGTATCAGATTGCCCTCAAATACATCACCGCTTTCCAGGAACTCGTTCAGAAGGGTGACAAGACTGTCGTCATTCCTTACGAAACCTCTGCTTTGGTGGGATCCATCAAGATGATCCAGGGGATGTTTGACAAGAAATAAAGAGATATAATAAACTACTCGTCCTGGAGTTCAAGATCCTATGTTAACTATCTGCATAAGCGAGTTACATAGTGTCTTGAACCTCAGGCGTTTTCCAGTTGGCGGGTTCTTTCTTCGACTGTGTGTTCAAGATCCTGGGTGTATTCAGTTATCTTATGTTCAGCATCTTTGAGCTGAGTGATATCGCTAAACATGGCAAAAGAGCCTTCAAACTCACCTTCGGAGTTCATCAATGCCTTGGAGGATACCAGCAAACAAATCTCTTTACCATCTTTGCGAATAAAATTGCGTTCATAATGCCCGGCTTTTCCCTGCTGTCGCTCATTCATTTTGGAGTTGTGGTCATTTAGATCGGAAGCTGGCATGAAGTCCGAAACCTTTCGGCCCAGCATTTCTTCCTCTGCATAACCCAACATATCAAGCATGCGTTGATTGACAATGGTGGTTTTCATTTCCTTGTTCATTGCCCAGATACCCTCGTTGGCGGTTTCCACGATGGTGCGAAACCTTGCTTCGCTTTGTTTAAGTGCCTCTTCCTGTTGTTTGCGTTCAATGATCTCGCCAATGATGCGGGCTGAAGTATGCAGTTTGCGCTTGGCCTGTTCAACAATGAAAGCCGGACGGTGCATATACTGGGCAGATCTTTTCTTGAGTTCATTGAGATCAATCTGATAGCTATCTGCAAGCTCTGAAAGCGCTTTTTCATCTGTGGGAGGGTCTCCAAAGCCAAAATTTATCGCACCAACCACTTCCGAGGAGGTTCTGACCGGAACGGAATATATGCTTATGCCACCATTGCATTTGACCTCGAATGGCTCACCGCTCTCAATACACTTCCTGGAACATTCTGTCCAGCAGGACTCATGGCAGAGCCATTTCCCGCTTGCCATTGCTTCGGCATTATCAAGGGTTCCGCATAAGTTTCGGGAGGACTGATCCATAAATTGGCACCAGGCCGAGGAAAACATCCAGAGGGCATAAGTGCCATCCTTCTCATAGACAGCAGCGGAGTTATCAAGCAGAGAAAGATAATCCGAAACCAAGCCATATAACACATCACTACCAACGGATTTCAGGATCAGACCATCGCTGTTCAGAACCGTGAGATCACAATAACTGGAGACGGTTTCGGCCTCTACATGTTGTTTGGTGAGCATCCATTCAATGCTGCGGAGGGCTGTTTCTGCTCTTGACTTCTCGGTAACATCCGTAAAAACACAATGGGTCTGGCGAAATGAACCATCCTGATTTACAGCGATCCTGCCATTAAACGAAACAAGCACTGCATCGCCATCTTTGCGCTTCATCTCAAAACGGATATCGTTGATTTCACCCACTCGTTTGAAATGAGGAAAGTTCTCGTGAAAGTGTTCAAGATAGCCAGGCATCAGAAACTCACTGAAATTATGCCCAATCACCTCATCCATATCATAGTTCAGGATATTGAGCCAGGATTTGTTCACATTCAGGATATTCCCATTTATATCCAGGGATTGATAGGCCATGGGTGCCTCCTGATAGAGGGTGCGATATCTTTCCTCGTTTTGGTGGATAACTGCCTGCTCAAGCCGTTGCACTTCACTGCGGGCAAGCATCCTTCCCAACAGGACAGTCACGATTGGATAGATAACCATGACCGGCAACGAGATATTCCTCAGAACTTCAAACCTTTCCCCCCTGGGAAAGAGCAACATCAAAATCAGCATGATAATATGGGTCACAAGGGCAAGAGCAAGAAACTCCCATGTATTATATGGACGTCCGATCCTGCGGTGATGCCTCCGGAAGATCAATCCACATAGCACTGAGGCAACGATTACCATGGTTCCGATAAGGGCTCCGCTTCCACCTATGCAAAGCCGAATTACTATGGCAAACAGGCCTGCTATCAATGCCGGGACGGCACCAAAAAAGAAAGCAGCCAAAGACAGCAGCACCGAACGTGTATCAAAGATCGCACCCGGCCAGAGCGCAATTGCATTTATGATCACACCGGTAACTATTCCGCCCAGTATGATACCACTCAGGATGTCAGCCAGCGTTTTGCTCTTGAAACTCCTCAATGAAATGGAGTTATAGAGCACTCCCAATGCCAGCAGCAGAGCGGCATTATTGATCAAGCCAGCAATAATTCCTTGGTTCATCTTCCCCTTCCTCTAACCCATAAGGGATTGTTATGAAATAATCAACTAATTCTTGGGGGCTCCTCATTGATTACCAGCCAATAAAGGCCAAGGTGATTGACGGCATCTACAAATTGATGAAAATCCACCGGCTTCCTGATATAGCTGTTAGCTCCGTTGTCATAACAGGCCGCAACATCAACCTGTTCATTGGAAGAGGTCAATATCACTACCGGAAGACGCCGGGTTATTTCATTGTGGCGGATAGCTTTAAGAACCTCAAAACCATCGACCTTGGGCAAGTGCAGATCCAGCAGGACAACAGTGGGAATTTCTCTTGGATCCCTGCCAGAATACTTTCCGTTGCAAAACAGGTAGTCAAGTGCTTCTGCTCCATCTTCGGCAACAATCATTTCATTCTTGATCCGGCTGCGTTCAAGGGCTCGTTTGGTTAGTTCGATATCACTGGGATTATCTTCGACCAACAGGATGACTTTTTTCTCCATTTTAGTTCTCCTTAAGTGTAAAATAAAAGATGGTGTATAGCTCAGGGATGGACTTTGCCCAGATCCGACCTCCATGTTTTGTAATTATCCTGTGCACGGTGGCGAGTCCGATACCGGTCCCCGGATATTCATTGGATTTATGTAAACGAGAGAAGGTTTTAAACAGTTTGTCATAATAATTCATATCAAAACCTGCTCCGTTGTCCTTTACGTAGTATGTCTGATTGCCTTCGATATTGGTTTTGCCAAATTCTATCCTGGCGCTGGGTTTGCTACGGGTAAATTTGATCGCATTTCCGATCAGGTTGATCAAGACCATATCCAGCAGGATAGGATCTCCGCGGTCGATCATATCCGGCTGAACTACATATTCAATTTTCCGGTTTGGTTCGGAAACATTGAAATTGGCTATTATCCGGTTTGCAATCTCGCTCAGGTTCACTGTCCCGATATTCATTTCGGATTTGGTGACCTTGGTAAAATTCAAAAGGGCGTCAATTATTCTATCCATTCTTTGGGCTTCAGAACGGATGGTGGCAAGATATTTTCCCGCCTTGGCATCGAGCTTATCTTTATAATCATCCAGCAAGGCCAGCGACCAGCCATCTATCCCTCTGAGCGGAGACCTCAGATCGTGCGACACGGTATAGGAGAAGGTCTCAAGCTCAAGGTTGGAAGCGCTCAATTGGGCTGTCCGTTCCTGAACCCGTTGTTCAAGTTCCTCATTTATCTGCTGTTGCATGGCTTCGATTTTTTTCCGCTCCGTTATGTCACGGATAACTGTCTGATAGACAGTCTCATCTCCAAACTGAACGGAGTGAATACTGCTCTCGACCGGGAAGATCGTCCCGTCCTTCTTTATATGCAAGGTCTCGATGGTAAGGCCTTTGCGGTCTTTTTCTTCACGGATCAATTCTTCCAATCCACTTCTGGTTTCAGAAGCGCGCAGGTCGATTATGTTCATAGACTTCAGTTCCTGCTCAGTATAAGCATAGGTATTTTCAGCGGCAAGGTTGCAATCGACGATATTGAGATTCTTATCCAAAAGCAGGTTGATATCATTGGCGTGCTGATAGAGGATATTGAGCCGTTCCAGATATTGTTTCCCTTCCAGTTCGAGCGCAAGTTTCCTTTTGAGCCATTGTTCATCCCGGGATTTTTCCCAATATCCAATCCCGCTGGCCATCAAAAAGAAAGACATAACAATAATGATCCAGACAATCCAGATCTGACGCCTTAGGGGATCATAAATCTCGGATTTGTCAACCTTGGCGATAAACATCCAGGGCAGTCCCTTGATATCACAGATATAGGAAAGAACTTCATGCCCCCGATAATCAATTCCTTCCATGATACCGGTTTTGCCACGCAGGGCATTAGCTGCGGGAAGATCGGGATTGTCTTTGATGGTTATTCTATAGGTTAGGGCAGAATTGGGCTTGAACCTGAGATTGTTCAGATACAGAACCGAATCACCTTCCCGGCGAATGATCAAAGTCTCTCCGGTTCTGGCATATTTTGTCCAGTTCGTAACCTGCGGGAAAAGTTGTAGGTTGGGATTGAACTGAATGAGCCAGCACCCAACAACTTCCTTTATGTTTGCAGGACTGGATACACTGACAGGCACCCAGAGGTTCATGTGGCTTTCTTTTCTTTCCTGATCTTCGGGATGGAAACTGAAGTGAAGGTCTGTGAAGGTTATCCGGTTGTTTTTTATGGCATTGTGAAAATTTGGATCGAGCCGGGCTTCGGATAATAGCTGCTGCTGGGGTATATTGATGAGCACCCGTCCCTGCAAATCAAGCAGGGTCATGCGGGAATAATGAAAATCAACCACCCATTTTGTCATCCAATCGATCAGAATCAGGTTGCAATCAAGGCGATCATTGGTTTGTCTGGCTGCAAAATCATTCACCATTGTGTTGCTGGACAGACGGTATGCCTCCCTAAGACGGGTTTGATACCAGGTCTCGATTTGCTCCCGTTTTTGTTCACCCACCATTTCCAGGTCGCTGGCAGCCCGATCCCGATAGTTATGATAGGTGGCCCGCAGGAAATAAATCCCAGCAGAACCGATGATAATGACCAGCACAAGGGCGATTACCAGAGTATTCCAGTTTATAACACCTGTTATTCTGTTGCTTAAATCGGCATCCGGACTGATCCGGGAATAGGCAAAAAAACTCTCGCGGAATATCAACAGAGCAACATTCAAAAGCAAAATGCAGATAGCTGTCAACAGCGCTACCGGAACACTCTGAACATGATATAGGACAGGAGATCCCGCCACATAGCTGATAATAATGATCAAACAGCAGATTGCACTTAGTATGGACAGGCCCACAGCAACTCTTTTACTGTTGTTGCTCATCTTTTTTGCCGATAAAAGCACCGAAACTGCCGTTATTATTACAAGCGCAGCCGTGTAGGGAGACATCACCCCGGCTTGAAATACGGAAACCTTATATCCCTGAAAGAGAATGTGTTCGAGCGAATAATCATGAAGTCCGAACAGATGAATGCTAAAATTGTATGCAGCATAGAGGATCACACCACCCAAAAAAAGATAACCTGTCAATCCAGGCAGATCATCCCGCTTTGAACACCTGCAATAGTAAGCACACAATGCCAGACAGAAAATTTATAATGCAGAACTCGGAGCCATGGGAATCAGGTCTGTGCCAAGATTGGTATATTGTCCCAAGCTTAGCAGCCAGGATAAAAATGCTGCCCCGCTGATGACCAGCACAATCAGTATGAGTGAAAGCATTATCTTACATTCTGTTCTGCGCATTCCTATCCCCTTGCTTTTTTTTCGAAACTTTCAAGAATAATGCCATCTGTCAAGAAAAAATCTCATTCTGTTATAAACAGGATGCGTAAACTTCCTAACCACTTATATTTAGAATAGTCACTTCAAGTTATCAAAACACCATATTCATTGTTTTTAGCCGATTCTGATCCAGAGCTAATTGTTTGCATTCCCTGCCATTTGCCATATTTGGCCATAAATCCTCTTCTCATACATCATCCCACCCATCCGCCATTTTTTTCCTCACTCCCCTCATACAAACACAGCGTTGTCCTGGCGTTATCATGGCGTTGTCATTGCGTAGAATTCCACGCAATGACAACGCCATGATCATGCGATAACAGAGCAATGACAAAAAGCTTGGATGATAAAGACCATAGTGCAGCAAGGAGGATGGAAAGCCAGATGGGAAACAGGAATTGTTTACTTGTCTTGACAAAAAACAGGCCTCGGACAGCATAGCCTTACAGATATCCTGGGAGATGAGAATGTCCTTTATTCATTTGCATAACCATACGCAATACAGTTTGTTAGACGGTGCCTGCCGGGTTGACCGGATGATAGATCTGGCCAAAAAATATGAAATGCCGGCGGTGGCAATCACCGATCATGGCAATATGTATGGTGCCATAGAATTCTACACAACAGCCCGTAAGAAAGGCATCAAGCCGATCATTGGCATCGAGACCTATATCATCAACCACGATCTGGACGACGAAGTAAACAAAAACGACACCAGGCATCACCTCATCCTCCTGGCCATGAACCTGAAGGGCTACAAAAACCTGATGAAGCTATCCTCCAAGGCTTTCATAGAAGGGATGCATTACAAAGCCCGGATCTCAAAAAATCTCCTGGTGCAATACAATGAAGGGCTGGTATGCCTATCTGCTTGTGTGAAAGGAGAGATTCCCACTCTGATCCTGAATGGACGCATCAAAGAAGCAGAAAATGTGATTGCCTGGTATAAATCGGTTTTTGGAGAGCGTTTTTTTGTGGAGATTCAGGATCATGGACTGGACTCGGAGAGAGACAGCATGCCCGCTTTGATCGAGCTTGCCCGCAATACACAAACCCCGATAGTGCTTACAAATGATTGTCATTACCTGCAACAGAGTGATTCTGAGGCACATGATATTCTGCTCTGTATCCAGACCGGAAAGCAACTGAATGATCCAAACCGGATGCGTTACAACACCTCCCAACTCTATTTCAAATCTCCGGAAGAGATGGAAAAGGTCTTGGAGGGAATCGCAAGCCGGATGGGAATTTCTGCGAGTGAACTTGAAGATGCCTATTCCAATACCATGAAGATCAACGCAATGATTGATCTTGAGCTGGATTATGACCGGTTCCTCCTGCCGGAGATCGAAACCCCCGCCGAGTTTCAAAGCATGGGAGAATACCTCAGACACCTGTGTTATGAGGCAGCCGGCAGCAAATATCCGGAACTGACAGAAGAGATCAGAAGCAGAATTGAATATGAACTGGGGGTGATCGACCGGATGGGCTTCAATGGCTATTTCCTGGTGGTGAAGGATATCATCGATAATGCCCTCAGGCAGGATGTTCCGGTGGGGCCGGGACGTGGCTCTGCTGCCGGAAGTATAATTTCCTATCTGCTTGGAATTACGAGGATAGATCCGATCCGCTATGGCCTTTTCTTTGAACGCTTTCTCAATCCAGAACGCATCAGCATGCCGGATATCGATATCGATTTCTGTGCCCAGGGACGTTCAAAAGTGATAGAATACATGATACAGCGCTATGGACGTAACAGCGTTACCCAAATCATTACCTATGGAACACTTGGACCCAAAACCGTGATCCGGGATGTGGCCAGAGTCCTCGAAGTTAGCGCTCAGGAATCACAAACAATTACCAAAACCATTCCACTCACCGTCAAGACCCTGGAAGAAGCGCTGAAGACGGATGAGTTTAACCGGCTGATAAACAGCAACGAACTCTATCAGAGCATCCTCAAACATAGTTTCGTGTTGGAAGGATTGATCCGGCAGATCGGAGTTCATGCCGCTGGAGTTGTCATTGTGCCGGGAGACCTCACAGACAGGGTTCCGCTTGCCACCAACCAAAAAGAGGGTGACAGCTCCATCCTGGTGCAATATGAAGGCAAATGGCTGAATGAACTGAAGCTGCTGAAGCTCGACATCCTGGGGCTGAAAACCCTAACTCAGATCACCAAGACCTGTGAACTAATCCGCCAGAGCGAAGGCATAAGCCTCGAACCCGATAGCTTCCCCCTCGATGATAAAAAGACCTTCGACCTGCTGGCCAAAGGCAGAACCGATGGGGTTTTCCAGTTTGAGTCGGAAGGTATGAAGAAACACATGATCGATCTCAAACCCCGCAAGTTTGAAGATTTGATAGCCATGGTGGCCTTGTACCGTCCGGGACCTATGCAATTCATCGAAAGTTTCATCAACCGCAAACATGGACGCGAAAAGGTGGTTTATGATCATCCCCTGGTGGAAAATGCCCTCAAAGAGACCTACGGGGTAACTGTCTATCAGGAACAGGTAATGCAAATCTCACAGGCAATTGCAGGATTCAGCGGTGCAGATGCTGACTCGCTGCGAAGTGCCATGAGCAAGAAAAAATATGAACTGATGCAGGCCTATTATGACAAGTTCCTGGCTGGGGCTACTGCCAATGGAGTCCCCCAGAGCACAGTGGATAAGATCTGGCAGGGGATGCTGAAGTTTGCTGAATATGCTTTCAACAAAAGCCACGCCACCTGCTATGCTTTCGTGGCTTTCCAGACCGCTTATCTGAAGGCCCACTATCCGGTTGAGTTCATGGCTGCGCTGCTTTCGCTGGAAGATAATCCCACTTCCATAATCAAGCTCGTTAATGTTTGTAAAACATACAATATAAAGATCATTCCTCCCAATATCAACCGGAGCGAAAGTGAATTTCGAGTGCATGGCAAGGAGATCCTCTTTGGCCTGAGGGCGATCAAGAACATCGGTGAAAGTGCCATCCGTGCCATAATTGAGGAAAGGGACACCAGTGGAGCCTATCGCAATGTATTTGAGTTCTGCTCCCGGCTGGATAGCATGGCAGTAAACAAAACAGCCCTCGAAGCTCTGATTTGCTCTGGGGCAATGGATGACCTGGAAGGTACCCGGGCTCAGAAATATGCTGTGATCGAGCAGGCTTTGAGCTTCAGTTCGGGAGAAATGCGGGACCGGAAAATGGGGCAAACTTCCCTGTTCGATCTTCTAACCGAAGATAAAAGCGACGAGGATTATTATCCACCCCTGCCTGCCTGTGAGCCATGGACATATCTGCATCAGCTTGATAAAGAAAGGGATGCGCTGGGATTTTATGTTAGCGGACATCCCCTGATGGAGTATTCTGAGCTGTTTGCCAGGATCACGAACTCAAACTCTGCCACAGCAGAACAAACCGGAAAAAGCAGACAGAACAGCCCGGTAATCATTGCCGGTATAGCTGCCAAAGCCAGTAAAAAGAGAAGCAACAAGGGGATGATGGCGTTTCTGGAGTTCGAGGATCTTTTTGGCAAGTTCGAAATCCCTTTGTTTGGAAAGGATTATGATGATTATTATTCTGCCATCCAGATGGGCAAGGTTTATCTGATAATTGGGGTCAGATCTCAATATAATACCGGAGAGGACAATATATTGCGGATCATGCCCCGGGAGATTATTGGAATTGAAGATATCTCCAGGGTGTTGAAGGGACAGGTTTACATGGAGTTTAACCAGTCAAAACTGACCAATAAGCTGATCACTGAACTAAAACTTTGGCAAAAACGCTGCTCCGGGAACTTCTCCCTGGCAACCGAATTCCATACTGCCAATGACGAAAATATCAAGCTGCTTTCGGATAAGGCCAGGTTCTTCCCGGATAACAAGTTCTGCGAGTTTTGCGGAACGCATGGCATCAAGCTTTCGGTGCGGTTGGACCTCAAGGAAGCTCTATCAGAAAACAATGGCTATGGCAAAGAGCAAAGGGCTTAGGGCCGGGGGGTGGTATGAACTTAAGACTTGTATTTTCTGTGGTTACGGCTTCCGGGAATGCCACTTTGGTAAAGGTCAGGAGTTTCCTGATGCATAACTGGTTCAGGTGTTTATTGTTCCTGATCTGTTTCACCATGATGAATTCCATGGATTTGACTGCTCAGGATATTATCATCGAGAGGTATAAAAACCAATCCGAGGTGTGGATCATAATCCCCTATAATGATATTGTCTTTGGCAAAAAAGCCGACACTGTGAAATATCAGATCAGCCTCATCCTGCGAGATGAGCGAAAACGTCAGGTGGCCAAACATGAGGAAACCCTCCAGATCAAGCGCTTGACTGAACTGCAGAACACTGCCCTGCCTGTTCATTTCAGTACCTCTATTGGAGCCGGCAAACTTGACGCCACTCTGATCCTGAAAAACCTGACCCTGGGTGGCAAGCGGACGATAAATAAAAAGATCGTCCTTGGCAATCAATACACCGAGATCGGATTTGCTTATACCATTGCCGAGTATCAGGGTCATCGGTTTATCCCGGTATCCTTTGATGAGCTTAGCTTTCCGGTGAACACGCTGGAGCTTGTTCAGGGCTATTCCCTTGAGGTCGATAGCATCCATGTTTCCTTTGCCAATGTGGTTTTCAGTCCGCTCCAGCAGACGGCGATCCTGACAGACTCCTTACAGATTCGCAACACAATATCCAGTGCGGGATTGTTCAAACCTGCTGCTGAGGGAAGCTATCATCTTGATCTGCTTCGGTATTTACCGGCTTTGAAGAGGTATCCGCTCAAGATTGGCTTTTATGAGAAGAACATCCACTATTGGGTGGAGCCATTTCTCTTTAACCAATGGTATTTTTATGGCCTGAAGTATCCGGTTGGGGATCAGCTTGAGCAACTGCGCTATTTTGCCAGCCAAAACGAATGGCAGGCACTTTCCGCCATTCCCAGGAAACAACTTCCGGAGGCAATAGAAAACTACTGGCAGAAATATGACCCCAGTCCCGGCACCTTGCGTAATGAGACCAGGGAGGAATTTTACTCTCGCATTGCCCGGGCAGATGAGCTTTTTACCATTCACAAGAAGATAAAGGGCTGGAAATCTGACCGGGGAAGGATTTATATCAAGTTTGGCCCTCCGGATGAGATAAGTTCGGAGGCGTTTCCGATGGGGAGTTTCCCATACATCGTCTGGAATTATTACCGGCTGGACAAACAGTTTTATTTCTCAGATTCTGGAGGCTTTGGCCAGTATCAACTCCGGAACAAAGAAGATGAATACTAACAACGATGCCACAGGGACAGGTATCAACCTTTGTTACAGACGTCTTCGCCGTGCATGCGTTGCATCTGTAACATAGACTGCTTGTCTGTCCCTGTAAAGGATTTTACTATGAAACCAAATTACTTCGCTGTGGTGCTTTCCAAAGTGCCATCACAGGCTATCATCCTGTTCTGGGTTTTCTGGTTAGCGTTTTTCCAGATAGCCAGCGCTCAGAAACTCAGCATGCATGCCAATTGTTCACGCTTTCTGGATAAGAATGGCAATACCATACTCCAGCTTGATTATCAGGTTCCGCACCGGAATATTGTCTTTCTTGCTCAAAAGGGTGGTTTTTTTGCCGAGCTGGAGGTGCTTATTACACTAAGCAAGGCAGATAGCATCCTGTTTCAACGGACTGTTGCCGACGTCATTGGTGTCCGCAATAAATATGACACTTCCTCAAACCGGAATTATCTGAACCGGATAACAATGCTGGTCGATGAACTTCAGTCCGGCAATCCAGATAAAGCGAGCAGGACAGAGCTAAACGGCTTTCCATATAAGCTGGAACTAAGCGCAACAGACATAAATGCCAAGCGTAGTTTCAACTGGAACCAGGAGATTACGCCCCTAAAAAGACACAGCATGATCAGCGATGTGGAACTGTGCACAATGAGTCCGGCCGATACAACGCAATATCTGGAGAAGTTCAAGCGGGGGACTTACCTCTTCAAGACCGAACCCTCGACCATCTTCTTCACCGATGAGGTTCCCGAGATCACTTTGTTTTTTGAGGTCTATGCCAGTATTGAGGGCAAAGAACGTCTTGCCAGGATCGAACTCCTGGTGGAAAAAGATGATGATATTGTGCTGGAGCGCACTGTCAATGCGCAGCTTTCCAAGGAACGGGAAGGGCTAACCATCCAGATCCCAACCCAAGGCCTGAAAGCAGGTACCCACTCCTGCTTCCTCAGCATTCAGACAGGTGAAAATACCGAACAAAGACATTTTGACTTTACCATTGCCGAACGCAAGGAAGAACTCTGGTTTGCTTTGGCAGACCCGGAGGAGGAAGTCAATCTCATCCGCGTCTTTGGTTCTGTCCGCATACCGACAGACTGGAAGAGCATGGCTCCGGATACAAAACGCCGCTATATCAGTCAGGCATGGGAAAGCATGGCTGTGCAGGCAAACCTCAGAACTGACGAACTGATCAAGATCATCAGAGAAAGAATAGACTATTGCAACACAAACTATTCCCATTTCGAACAGGGCTGGAAGACAGACATGGGCAGGATCTATCTTCGCAATGGAGCTCCGGATGATATCGAACGGGATCAGACCAGCGATGACACCCGGTTCGTGCGCAAGGACTTCCAGATCTGGAAATATCAAAAGAGCAGAAACTCCACTTATCTCTTTATCGATATTCAGATGAATGGGAACTTCCGGCTTATCTATGTGAACAACGATGATCTGGAAAGCACCAATCCCGATTGGCAACGCTATATGGGAGAAAGTTTTGATACCGGTTTATTGCGTAATTAAAAAAAATGTTTAACAAATGAAATGATTAGTAAACAACCTAATGGGATAATATGATCTACACCAAAGAAGTCCTGGAGCCAATCAAACACTATTATTACCCACAGGATTGCGAGCCGGACAACCGGGAAAAGCTTAGCGCTGCCTATGATGAACTGGAAAAGGCAGAACCCCGCAACGCAAGGGAACTGATGAGTCTGCTCTATCAGTCCTCCGAACTTATGTCCATAATAATTCAAAGACATAATGAGCTTTCATTTCGGGTTATGCAGAATACAACCGATCTTGAAGCCAGAAATGCACTGGAGAAGTTCATCCGGGATGTTAGCCCTTATGCCGGTGCCCGGGATCGCGGTCTGCTTCGCAAATATTATGAGAACCCCTTGAGGCAATTGATCAATCAGGACTATTTCAAACAGCTAAACATCTTTGTGGAAAGTTTATTTAATGACACTGGCATAGCTGAATCCGGCTTGCATTTCGAACAGCAGAGAATAGTAAACATATACCGGGATAAGATAAACCAGTTCCGGTTCCAGTTTGATGGCTCAAGCTATTTGTTTCGTGACGCCAAAGGGCTTTTGGCAAATCCTGATCCTGATTTCCGACATCGGGTTTGGGAGGCAAGAAAAGCGGCTTTGATTTCCGAAAAGGATGATCTGCATTCAATGTTTTCGGAGCTTACCGCTAACCGGATGCAGTGGGTTCAGATCTCGAAGAGTAAGAATTACTTCGAAACAGCGTATTCTGCTGGTATAACCAGTTCATTTGCTTATGAGGACTTCAAGCAAATACTACCCAGAATCAAAAAGCATCTGAAGCCAGTTATCGCAGATATCTATCGAAGGTTCCAAAAGGCAAGTGGCCTTAAGCAACTTGCTCCCTGGGATAATATTCTGGCACCAGCCCAAAATCTTTTGAAGCCGTTCTCAAGCCCGGAAGACCTGATCTCCAAGACCATTGCCATTCTCTGTGACATCAGGATAGAATATGGTGTATTGGTAAACAAAATGTGGAATACCGGTCTTCTTGATCTGGAAGCCAGACCCCATAAGGCCGCCGGGCAATTCTTTTTTGCCGATAGTAAATATGGAACTTGCAGAGTTTTGATGAATTGCACCGGAACCCATGAGAACCTTTCCATGTTCTTTCATGAGATAGGGCACGTCCTGCAAATGACAGCGATGATGAAAAACCCCCTTTTTACCTATATAACCATTCCCCTGGATACCAGAGAGATTTCCTCTCAACTGATGGTCTATCTTTCCAGTAAATATTGGAACGACTTTTACCCGGATAAATCAATTCTCAAATCCGCAATCAGCTACCAGATCGAGGATGACCTGCTACTTCTGTATCAGAGCTTGTGCTCTGCTGAGTTCCAGATGCAATTATATGATAATCCGGATTTGACACCAGCTCAAAGAGAAGAGTGCTTCCTGAGTTTTTACAAGGACTATTATCCATTTTTCCGGCAGGCAGATTATGATGAGTATATCAGAGCGATGTGGCTGGAGGATCTTGCTGTATTTGAGTATCCTTTTTACTCGGTTTTCACATCGCTTTCGCTTTTTGCAGTCTGGCAGACCTACCGATCCTTCCGGAGAGCCCCAGACGAAACCGTTCAGAGATTCCAGAATTTCCTATCCAAGGCAACAGAATATGATGTCTATCAACTCTATGAGGA
>Ga0116204_1000742_pt1 | contig 18726 bp, 23 predicted proteins | sample LakKivwa52mmetaG_FD_94481 | JGI IMG/M metagenome (GOLD analysis project Ga0116204, IMG submission 94481) | Anoxic lake water microbial communities from Lake Kivu, Rwanda to study Microbial Dark Matter (Phase II) - Lake Kivu water 52m metaG | ecosystem: Environmental > Aquatic > Freshwater > Lake...
GTAAAAAAGTGGTAAACTCCGGTAAACGTTTTACCACTTTATTATGTATAACAAAAAAGTATATATTTTTATGTTATGTGTAACAATATAACTACCGATCAGACAGTAAGTTGATACCATACGATCACATGGTAAATCACTGCTATATCGTTCAATATACGACCGATTATTGAAATGTAACGCTATATACACCGATCACATGGGTATTATGTGGTCATTATCATGCTATATCATGCTATTATATTGCACACGATCGAATAGTACCCTACCCTATTGTATGCAATCGAAAGGGGCGGGCTACCCTTTTCCTCAACTATCAAAAAACATTAGTTACAAGTTTTCGTAATTGATTAAACTTGAATAAGAAAAAGCATTGTTTACAAGAAGTTGTACAAGTGATATAATGGTAGTAGCGAGGTAAAATTATGAATAAATATGAAAATGCGTTACAGTGGTTAAAAAACAACAGAGGTCACATTGACTATTATGAGTTTCCGGAAGAATATCAAGAATTATTTGAAGAACTAATCGAAAATAAAATGCCAAAAGATTTAAAGTTTGATAAAGAAACATTATCATACACTTGTCAGGGTTGTAATTGGGATTTAACGGAAGAAGAAATAAATTTTGATTATTGTCCGTATTGTGGTCAGAGAATACAACCATACTATGAATTTGTAACGATAGAAGATGACAGACTTGAATGTGGTTGTTGTTCATGTTGTGGGTGTACCTGTTATGATTCTGACATTGATAGTGAGGATGTTGAAGATGAGGAATATGAAGATGATTATGAAAGGCAAAATGAAGAAGCAAAAAGACTTATGAAAAAGTTAAGGGGCAATTCATGAGGAAGATTGATTTTATTGCGAGTGAGGTACATTTTTTCGATCACATATGCGAGATATGGAAAGCATTGCCTGTTGAGTGTAAAGGTGTGTTTTATGTACCTGTGCAGATTAGGGATTATGCAAAGGGAAAAGGTGTGCAGACAGAGTTGTTGTGCGAGGGGTTTAAAGACAGTCGTTTGTGTTTAGTTGCGAGTTGGGGGAATTATCGGGATTTTACTTGTGGGGAAGTTGTTTTTATGGAACATGGGATAGGACATGTGTATGGAGATAAGCACCCGAGTTATGCAGGTGGGTTGGGGAAAGACAGAGTTGTGTTGTTTTTAAATCAGCACGAGCTTAGTTTACGGAGGAATAAAGAGAGTTATCCTGATGTGCGTGGGGAAATCATCGGAACACCGAAAATGGACTTATATCAGAATGTCGAAATCAGGCATGGCAATCGTGTGTGTCTTTCATTTCATTGGGATTGCTTTGTTTCGCCTGAGAGCAGAAGTGCTTTTGAATATTACCGTAAATATATCTATGCGTTAAGGCGTGTCAAGGGTATTGAGTTGGTTATGCATGGACACCCAAGACAGTACGGTGCATGGCAGAAGAAGATCAAGCAGTATGGAGTTCCGTTTATCGAGGATTTTGACGAGGTGTTGCGTGAATGTGATGTGTATGTGAATGACAATAGTTCTACCATGTATGAGTTTGCGAGTTTAGGTAAACCGATTGTCATATTGAACTGTCCTCATTACCGTCGTACTGTGCGTACTGGTATTCGTTTCTGGGAGTATTTATGTGGTGTGCAGGTCAATTATCCTCATGAATTAAATAAAACTGTCCTAAGGGCTGTGAATGAGCCTGACGAGTTCAAGAATGAGAGAGATTTGATGAGAAAAGAGTTATATCCGTATTTCGGAGTGTCGAGTTTGAGGGCAAGAGATGTTTTGGTTGATTTTTTAAGCGAATAGGTATTTACATTCAGAAAAGGTTATGTTAGAATGAGTGCAAAGGAGAGAAATATGAAATTTGCAGTAAAAAGAACGAGTATATGGGATGAAGAAAAACCGATAGATCATCCTAAACTGTACGAAGAAAGAGTGCAAACTCAAATATTATTCAACGACGGTAAAGAACCTTTGACTTATTGGAAAGATTGTTGGTTTATCGAATTAGAAACATTAGAAGAATTAGTTGATTTTATCAATTTTAGTGAAAGAGAAATTGTTTTGACTACAAACCATAACCGATTTGTGAATGAATATCATGAAATTGAGATTTATGACTGTTACAGAGAATAAAGGAGAGAAATATGGAAAATCTATTTGAAGAATTAGTAGAATGTTTAAACGATAACGGTTATGAATTATCAGATATTGAGTGTGTATATGGTTCACATTTTCAAATCCCATTAGATAACTTTATCGAGGTTGCTAAAAATACGAGATATGATAGTGGGTATGGTGGTCAAGAGGTGGCAAGTGATTTGTGCATTAAAGGAAAGGATTTTCTGATAACAAGAGGGGAATATGACGGTTCAGAGTGGTTTGAATTTCATTCATTAAAAGTTCCAGTACAAATTGAGAAAATTACCAGATTAACAGACCCTAATGATAGTTTGGTAACATTGAAATATTTGAATAAAGGAGAGAAAATATGAAGATTAAATTTTACAAAGGTATGCACAGATACCACACAAACGAGAAATGTTTAGGTTTCTCTATTGTATTCGACAATTCAGCTGATGTGCAATGTGAGTTCAGCATATCGTTGTATATTGAGTTGATTTTGTGGCAAGTTTGGTTCGAGTTAGATTTCATTAAATAACCGTTTCCCTGAAAAAGAGTATCCTCCTGCTCTTTTTCTTTTATGCTATAATTATTTTGAGCAAGATGGTTTACCTCTCCTTTTCCATGTTGCTCTTTTTTTATGTTAAAATATACATAAGGAGAGTGTTTTAATTATGAAAGAATATAAGAATGTATTAGATGAAATGGTTTTGATACTTACATCTGGCAAACCGATGGAGATAGATGACATACTTGTCATATTGCGTGAAATGAGAAATATCTACGAGTTCATTTACACAGAGGGAACAGATGAAGATAAGTCTTATGCTTGTAAACACGCATTGTCAAATGCTTTTACTGTGTCTAAAACTCTCTTGACTAAGAAACAAGTGGTTGATAATGAGGAATGGTTGAGAACAACATATCAGTTGTACAGAGAGTTCTTTGCGTTTGTGTCGAGAAGAAGTTTGGCACACTTTATCGAGTTTATGGAATGGGATAGGACAACGCACAATCAAGTTTTTAACAATCGCAGACAAGTGCTGACACCGATTGTCTATTACTTAAATAAAATGGCATTAGATAATAAAGTCAAATATATGATATTCTCTCTTGCACCGAGTATGGGTAAGACATTTGTATTGAACTATTTTAGTGCATGGAATTATGGTTTGAATATTGACGGTTCTATCTTGCGAATGAGTTACGGAGAAGAACTTGTTTTAGGTTGTTCAAGAGCTATTAAAGACTTGATTTCAAGTGATCTGTTTGCAGAGGTATTCCCAGACTTCAAGCGATTTGGTGCTAAACCGTTTGAGAAAGAGAAAGAAAGCGATTGGAAGATTAAAGGTGCAGATGTTCAGACTTCGCACATTTCAAGAACAAGAGATGGTGCGATTACAGGTACAAGAGCAAATAGGTTTATTATATTTGACGATATGACAAAGGGCAGAGAAGAAGCAACGAATGACGCATTGCATGAGATGTTATATTCTAAGTGGAATACCGAATGGCAAAATAGACGAGCAAATACCGATGTTCGATTTATCTTTGCAGGTACAATGTGGTCGCCTAACGATATACTTAATCGACTGACACAAGAGAGAGAAATGGAAAGTAATTTAGTTCCGAGCAAGAAATATAAATATGTCTGGGAGAGTGAAGATGGTTCTACGATTGTCATTCGTGTGCCTTTGTTAGATGAAAACGATTTATCTACCTGTGAAAGTGTCATGCCAACAAAAGAAGCATTGCTCATGCGAGATAAGACAGATGAATATGAGTTTAGTTGCGTATATCAGCAAGAACCGATTGCACCGAGTGGGTTAGAGTTTGCAAGTGGAAATCTGTTGAGGTTTGACAATGCAACAGTTAAATTAGAAAATTATGCCAAGGCCGTATTAGACCCTGCAAGAAAAGGTAAAGACTTTGTTTCAATGCCTATTCATTCTGTTGATTTGAGTGATGATAAATTAGATTGGTGCTTGATTGATGTGTTGTTTAAGCAAAAACCGATGACAGAGTTGTATGACGAGATTGCCGATAAGATTATTTTGAATAATGTTGTTTTATTAGTTATTGAAAACAACACAGATACCTCACTTGCTTATGTTATCAATGTCAAATTGCAAGAAAAGGGGTATTTAAACTGTGAAATACGAGAAAAGTTTGCCACAAAGAACAAAGAGCAACGCATAAAAGACGCAAGAGGTGTTATTTTACGCAGAATAAGGTTCAAAATGCCGACACAATACTCTAAAAAGAGTGAATACGGACAATTCATGAATAATTTAGAGAAATATTCATTTGATTACCCTAACAAGCACGATGATGCACCAGACAGTTTAGCAATGTTTGTCAACGAGGTTGTGTTAGACAAGTATGCTAAGAACAATGCAAAAGCAGTTGATCGTTCGAGATTAGGCATTTAGCACATTCTAAGGCATGAGAAATCATGCTTTTTTATTTATGATATAATTGTAATGTAAATAAATGTAACTTTTTTAACTATGTGAAAGGGAGTGCTAACATTGGCATTTGAAAAGAGTAAGAGTAGGCAAGACACGAATTTGATGTTTGGCAGACATGAAATATCTGTTTCTGTTAAAGAAGAAGAATTGAATGAAGTGGTTATTGCCGATATATTGAAAACAGCATTACCTGTTCATCTTAAAAATGTTCGTGATATACAATATTTAAAAAGTTATAAAACTGGGAAACAGGATATTCTGTATAAGACAAAGAAAGTCAGACCAGAAATCAACAATATTGTTGTCGAGAACAATGCTTTCCATGTTGTAGAGTTCAAGAAAGGTTATGTGTTTGGCGACCCTATTCAGTATGTGCAACGATTAGACGCAGATGACGATGAATTGAGTAAACTTAATCAGTACATGATTGAGAACAACAAATCTGCATTAGACAAAGACTTAGCAGATGACTTCTACACATTTGCGACAGGTTTCAGAATTATCTTGCCACATTACGAGGAAAGAAAACCATTCATTCTTGCTAACTTAAATGCAGATAACACATTCGTTGTTTATTCTACCGATGTATTCCATACAAAACTGATGGGTTGTTATATGACACAGAAATCAGATAAAGAGTATGAAATCATGGTATATACTAAAAACGGTGTATATTATTATGAATGGAAAAAGAATAACTCAACGAAAGATAACATTCAAGTGGTATTGATTGGTTCAGAACCTAACCCATTACGGAAAATACCGATTGTTGAGTACAAGTTGAATAAATCGAGATTAGGTTTAGTCGAATTGATTAAATCTCAATTAGACACACTTAATAAGATTACGAGTGCAGATATTGATGACATAGACCAGTTTGTTCAATCGCTATTAGTGTTTATCAATCAAGACATTACAAAAGACGAGTTTATTGACATGATTGATATGGGTGCAGTAATGCTGTCTGATAGTGTAGGAACAAATGTAAAAGCAGATTTGAAGTTGTTATCACAGAAACTTGCTCATACCGAAACTAAGGTATTGTATCAACGTATATATGAAGAAATGCTGACGATTGCAGGTGTACCTAAAATGTCAGACAGATCAAGTGGTGGAGATACAGGATTAGCGAGAATGGCAGGAGAGGGTTGGATTATGGCAGATGATCGTGCCAAACAAGATGAACTTGCATTTAAGATGGCAGAGAGAGAAATGTTAGACATTGCCTTAGATATTTGCAAAGTTAAGTCGAATAGTGGCATTAAGAAATTATCTGTATCTGACTTAGATATTAAGTTTACGAGAAACAAGTCTGACAATATGCTTGTCAAGACACAATCGCTTGTCAACTTAAAAAATGCCAAAGTACCACCAGAGGTAGCATTTGCAGTTGTCGGTTTGTTCTCCGACCCTAACGAAGTTGTAAAACAGGCAAGAGCATATTACGGAGATGACTTTTGGAAAGATGACGAGATTGTAAAAGAAGTGGCACAAGAGTTTAGTCAACCGATTGAGTAATGGTATATAGATTACTCAACCGTTGATATATTAGTTTGTGTGAACTATAAACACACACCTATTTTAAATGAGTGTAGTACACTATAAAAACTTAACATTGAAAGGAGAAATAGGGTTATGGCATTAAAAGACAAGATTTTAGAGATTGTAGGCGATGAAACTAAGGCAAATGAAATTGTATCGAGTTTAGGGGATTTCATGATACCCAAAGAACAGTACAACAAGAAAGTGCAAGAGTTGACAACTATCAAAACAGAGAGAGATAGTTTAGCCGAACAATTTGAAAGTGCAAGAGTAAATCAAATGAGTGAACAAGAGAAATTCAAACATGAGTTTGAGAAATTGGAAACTCAAAAGAAAGATTTTGCAAGAAAGAGCAATTTGCTTGAAGTCAAGACTATGTTTGCAAGTAAAGGTATCAACGCAGACGAATACAATGATATTATCGATGGTTTGGTATCGCATGACACAGAAATGACTAAAAAGGTTGCAGGTGGTGTACTTGATATGATTGTCAAGCAAAAGGAAATGGCAGTTCAACAAACGAAAGATGACATTGTAAATAAAACACCTCAACCGAAACCATCAGGAGAACCTCAAAAGAAAGAGTTTACAAAGAAAACGCTTTATTAAAACATTGAAAGGAATGAATTAAAAATTTATGGCAAGACAATCAGCATTATCCGTTTTCTTAGAGAATGGAACAACGGAACAACAGTTAGCAGAAATTTACGGTGCAGTAATTGAAAACTTTGGTTTACTACCTGTATCTATGTTGCTTAAAAACCAACAATGGAGTGGAAACCCAGAATCAGGTTCGGTAGAGTTCAAACGATTTGAAAATGCAGTATCTCAAGCATACGGAACTGCAAGAACAGCAGGTAAAGGTGTTAATGTAAAAGGAAAACCGATTACGGTTAATATTGATGTAGATAGAGAAATCATTGAAGAAATCTCTAAGAAAGATGTAGACGCATACGGTGTACCTGCTATCTTAGTACGCAGAGCAGTCAATCATCCTGAAACTATGGCAGATGACGCAGATGTTGCTTTCTTTGAAGAAGCTTGGAACGCAGGTACAAAATTAACTGTTACTTCAACAGACACATCTGGTCAAATCGAAGAATTGATTGTCAAATTGGCAACAGTTCAAAACGATTATGTTCGTGGTGTACGCAGAGATCAAATGGCATTGGTATTGACGGAAGCTTTGGCAAGTGCATTGCGTTTAGAAATTGACTTGTTACCTGCTACCGACAATGCAGTTGCAGTTGGTTTGTATGGTCGTTTCCATGGGGTAGATGTTTATACTTCGCAGAAAATGCCTGATGGTGTAGACGCAGTGATTATGGTTTACGGTGCTATTGCACAACCGTTCTTGATTAAAGACCAATACGAAGCATATCGTTTACAACAGTCGAATGACTGGTCTGTTGATTTGTTCTATTCTTACGGAACACAAGCATTGACAGAAGATTTGATTTTCTACTTAGGCGATGAGCCGAGTGGTTCTTAATCTTAGATTAAATAGTTTATAATGGGTAGGTAGGTACATACTTGCCTACCCAGTTTTTAAAGGAGTGATATTGAATGGCAAAAGTAAAGAAGAACGGTATAGAAATCGTTGTAGATGACATTGATTTGCCGAGATACTTAAAAGCAGGTTGGACTAAAAAGAGAGAGTTCACACCTGAATTTAGTCGGCAGAGATACGAGTTAAAGAAAGGTAAGGGTAAGGCAAATGATACTGACGAAAAGTGAACAGATTGCATATTTTAAAGTGTTAGGAGATAGCACATTATCAGATGATGAAATCGAGAAGTGGTTAGATTTAGCCGAAGATATTGCTTTGCGTACACTTTACCCATATCACGATGACACCGAAACTTTACCTGACAAGTATTCACTTTGGGTAGTTCAAGCGAGTATTGAACTGTATAAAAACAAAGATGTTGGGAACATGACAAGTTATTCAGAGAATGGCATATCGGTAAGTTATCGTGAGTTGTTAGGTGGGTTATCTGCTAATTTACGAGCTGATTTAAAACCGAGAGCAGGTGTTCCTAAGTGAGCATAGTTCAAAATAAGTTCGCTAAAACATTCTGGTACGCAAAGACAAACGGAGTTAGCATAAGCAATGATAGGGAAGTTGAAACATTCCAAACACCGGTACAGTTACAGTACAATGTGCAACCCATGTCTGGCGATTTAGACTTTGCAATGTATGGCGAACGAGCAAGACAAATGAAAAAGATGGTTGTTTCAAATATACCATCACACAAATCATTATTTACGAGAATGAGCAGAGCATACTTTGACGGTGTTACACCGACAGGCGAAACTGTTTATGGTAGCAAAGCAAATTATCGAGTTGTAGATGTAAGAGAATATCACATGACACTTCATGTTATCTTTGATTTGATACCTACAAAGGGTTAGACTTATGTTCAAATCAGAAAATGATATAATGAAAGTCGGAATGAATGACACAATTCAAATGATTAAACAGTTGGAAAATGCGATCATTCGTTCTAACACAGAAATGGCAACAGAGATTAAGGACAAAGGTTTATCCATTGTGAGATTAAATGCTGAAACCATGGTTAATGCAGATGAAACCATGATGGAAAACAAGAAACAGTTTGCAACCGATTACAACGATGGTAGAGTGCTTAGAACAGGTATTGTTACCGAGGTATCTATCATTAACACATCGCAAGAAGCAACCTATATCGAGTACGGTACAGGTATGGTTGGCAAATCAAGTCCACATCCGAATCCATCGAGCAGTTGGGAATATTATGTCGATACCGAGCATAAACGGAAACTGTCATCTGATTTAAAGGGTTGGTTTCACAAGAGTAAGGAAAGCGACAATAAGTTTTGGATAGGTAATGAAAGTCAACCGTTTATGTGGCAGAGTAAGTTAGACATTCAGAAAAGCATGAAGAAGTGGTTTGCAAGATTGTTACGAAAGAATATGAAAGGTGGAGTGAAATGAGTTACAAATATACATTATACGATCATTATTTTAGTGGTTTAAAAGCATATATCAACTCATTACATTCTTCAAATGTAGTTAGAAAAAGGGAAATAGGCAATATGTTTCCCATTGTAGAGATGAATACATTGAGTTACGGTTTGAATGATGAAACTATGGGAAAAGAGCAACAGTATATAGAGTTCGGTTATGAGGTCAACATATATGCAGTTGATAAAGAAACCATTAGTGGAAATGAGATTGTAGAGGACATTGAAGATGTAGTCATTGCATATTTCAATTCAGTTGGGTTCACATATAGCACACCCACTGTGAGAAATGCAGACGAAACCGTAGCAAGAAGATTAGTTCGTGTATCGGCAATTTATGACGAGAACAAGAACATTGTTTACAGAGGTTAAATTACTCAATAAAGAAAGGAATGAATTGAATGATTAACATTGATATTGGCACAGAATTATGGGCGAGTGCCACAGGTAGTGCAGGTTCATTTACGAAGTTAGTTTCTGTTACCTCAGTTCCTGCTACTGGTACAATGCCAAGCAAAATTGCAATTACCGCCTTAGATGATACTGCTAACAAGTATCGTAAAGGTCGCACAGAATTGCCTGACTTAGAATTTAGTTTCCCTCACAACTCTGCTAACTTAGCTTTGGTTGTTGCTACCGAGGGTGCTACTCACTACTTCTTGATTATTTATGAAGATGGTAGTGGTGTTTACATTAAAGGCGAAAGTTCGGTATGGGTTGATAGTGTAGGTTTAGATCAGATGGTTGTTGGTAAATTAGGCATTATCGCTGAAGAAATTGAGAACAAAACTACCTTAGAAGTTACTGCATTAAAGTCTGGTTCTTAATCAATAGAAAGTAAAAGGAGATAAAAACATGGCAAAATTAGTATTTGAAATTGAAGAAAAGGAATATTCGATTGAGTTTGACAGAGATGTATTTGCTAAGATGGATAGAGTTGGTATGTCAATTACAACAGCAGTTGAGAAACCGTTGACATTCATCGAAACATCTTTCAAGTTCGGTTTGCGTAAAAACCATCCGAGCATTACAGACAGACAAGCACAGTCATTGTATGACAAATGGTTAGACGAATATGGTTTTGATGGTTTTGGAGAATTTGTTTTAGAGCAATACAATGCTTTTTATTCGACCACTCAACCAAGTTCGGAGAAACAAAAGAAAGTCTGGAAGATTACAGAGTAGAGAACGAGGAACAGTTAAAGGAATTTTCGTTAACGGAAATATTTAACAAACAATTCGTTACTGCATTGATGTACGGTATGACACCTGAACAGTTTTGGAAAGGATTGCCTGAACTATTTTGGGCATATCGTACATCTTTTTATAAGAATCAAGAGTTTGAAATGCAAAAGCAGAATACTCTATTATGGTTGAGTGGTGCATATTATTTAAGAGCAATGGCAGAAGTTGAAACAGGTGGTAAATCAAAATATCCAAGAGAACCGTTTCAATTACAAGATAAAGAAAAGGTTAAACAAAAAGAGAAAAACAGTATTGAGTTGCGAGAAGAGAATGAGAGAAACATTAAGTTTATGGTTGCCAATTCTCAACTTGCATTGATGAAGAAGAATAAACAAAAGTAAGGGGTTGATATTTTGGCAAGAGATTATACAGTAGAAAATGTGGGTATAAATATCACTTCTTCTGCCGAAGTTGCGATTTCATCTATTCAGAAATTGAGTAGAGTTTTAACTACTGCAAATAAGAAGTTTGAGAAAATGAATATTGAATTAGCTAAGATTAAGGGTAGTAATAGTGCTATTGCTTCGATTATCGAAACATCTTCTTCTGTTAAAGAAATTGTAAAAGACGCACCTAAGGCAGTTAAGGAAATTGATCGCATTGGTGCAAGTATAAACAGAGCAAAAGGGAAGAACATATTTTCTCAAATGGCAGGTGGATTGTTTAGTTTATCATTTTTAAGACAGGTTGCAAGATTTTTGCAGAGATCAGCAACAGAAATGATTAACTTTGCAGAGAACTATAACTTATTTGTGGTTTCTATGGGCGAGGGAAAAGAAGAAGCATTAGAGTTTCAAAATGCTATGAATAAAGCATTGAGTACGAATATGTCGCAGACAATGAGGTATCAGGGTTTCTTTCAAAACCTTACAACAGCATTAGGTGCAACAAATGAGCAGGGATTGTTGCTTTCTGAAACACTAACTATGTTGACTTATGACATGGCTTCATTGTTTAACTGGTCGCCTGACATTGCATACCAGAGATTACAAGCAGGTGTTGTCGGTCAGACGAAACCATTGCGATATGCAGGTGTTGACGTAACAGAGCAGACAATACAACCTATTTTAGATGAATTAGGAATAGATAGAAGTGTAAAACAATTAACACAGTACGAGAAAGTTTTGTTGCGTATGATTGCTATTTTAAGGCAGACAGGTAACGCACAGGGCGACTTTGCAAGAACTATTGAATCTCCTGCGAATCAGATTAGGATATTTACCGATCAGACGAAAGAATTGTTCCGTTGGATAGGTGGCACTTTCATTGGTTTATTCAGTAAAGTATTACCTTACATTAACGGATTTGTCATGGCATTAGTTCAAGTATTTAAGATGTTGTCTTATTTAGTTGGTTTTACAGAAGATGATTTTGACTTCATGAACGGCGATGGTGGAGAACAGTTTGAGGAATATGAGGAAAATGTCAATGGTGCAAATGAAGCAGTCAAGAAATTAACTGGCAACTTGCGTAAGTTTGATGAAATCAATAACATATCCATGAGGAATGACGCAGGTGCTGGTGGGGTTGGTAGTGATGTCGATAAATTGTGGAACACATTAAAAAATGAAGCAAACTATTTCGACAGAACATTTGAAAACATTCAAAATAAAGCAAAAGATATTAAATTAGCAATCATGGATTGGTTGAGTATCTTCTTCGAGTTAAATGACGAGGGCGATGAATTTACAGGTAAGATTACAAGTGCAGGTACTGCTTTGCTTATTTTAGGTGGTGCATTTGTTATCGCAGGGTTCTTAGGAACAGTCGCAAAATTTGTTACTGCTGTCGGAACTATCAATACTGCTTTGACTGGTGGTGCAGTTGTATCAGCGACTACTGGTGCTACTGGTGGTGCAGTGTTGGGTGTCACATTGCTTACTGGTGCTATTGTGGCTTTAGGTACAGTATTGGCAAGTGCAACAATTATCGGTGGTTTGACATGGTTTGATAAGATAAAAGAAAAAATACAGGGAAATATTCATGACTTTTCTGTTATGGAAACATGGATTATAAAAATAGCAGGTTTGTTAGGTGGTATTGACACATCTCCACTAACGGACATAATATCAAGTCATAACAAGCAATTAGAGGGTGGCAATTACACACTTTCCGATGAATATAAAGCAAGGGAATTAGAAAACAGATTATTGATATTAACTGGTCAAGAGGGTTTATTTAAGAATACTGGAAAAGAAGCAACGGATAAGTACGAAACAATTACTCTTGTTTTAGATCATACAACAGTTGGTAAAGTAGTTAAGAAAACAGAGGATAACGGTTATCCTACAATTCAATGGTAAGGAGTGATGAAACATGGCACAAGTTTATGACATTCGCAAGATAGGTGGAGTTGCATTTCCGTTAAAGTTACAGGCATTTAAGCGAGATAGGTATGATTTAGACAAAGACTCACATACTACTGCGAGTGGGTTGCTTGTACGGAATAAGGTTGCAACGAAGAACAAGTTTTTTATCACTACACCAGAGATGAAGAAAGACGAGTTGCAGACATTCTTAGCAATGATTGATGATGATGTGTTGGTTATCGAGTATGAGGACATTATCACAGGTGCATTAACAACAGGCAACTTCTATCATGGCGATATATCGTCTGAGGTATCGCAAATCATGAGTGAAGATAACACAGATGTTTGGGTTAAACCATTCACGATTAACTTTATTGAGTATTAAGACAGTAGATAATACTGTCTTTTTATTATGTTATAATTACTATGTAAGAAAATGAAAAGGAGTTGCTAAGTAATGTTAAGTGTAACAAGTGGATATAAAACTGCAAATAAGAGCAATGTAGTGCGTTCTAACGGTAAAATATCGGTGTACGATACCGTTGTATTGACAACAAAAGAGTTCGATAACAGTAAAGTTGGGTTGATAGAAATAACTGCAACTACTTTTAGAAACGGTACAATTATCGGCAATTTATCTATGCACGATATTAAGATTGAGATGTATGGAGATACAAGTGCAGATTTTACATTGAATACAGAAAAGCATATCACACCGAGCTTTGCTATGCTTGTCAGTGGTTCTTATGAATGGTTGGCATATCAAAAGTTTATCGTTTCAAGTGTTGAGTATGATGACACAACGAGAATGACAACGATCAGAGGTGCAGACTTCTTATGGAAATCAAATGTTGACTTTGTCGATACGAATACTTACCCTATGTCCTTATATGACTTTCTTGTTTCTGTTGGCACATATTGTGGTTTAGATATTGATAATGTTTCGATTGTCAACGGTTCATTCAGTATTGAAAGTAAACCATTTCCAGACTTTACACCATGTTCTTATATCATTTCAAGAGTTGCTGAATTGGGTGGTTATTTTGCACGAATTAAAAAGAGCAATAATAAGTTAGAGTTTATCAACGCATTTCCGAGTATTGCAAGTCCGAGTGAAACATTGACGAAAGACAATTACTTTCAGTTATGGGTTAAGGAACATAATTTCGGTACTAACGGTATCAATACCTTAGTCATGAAAATATCGCAAGTTGATGGCGAGAACAATGCGGTTGAAAATGCAACGAATGTCGCTATTGACGGTGCTATTGAGGTTCAGATTGTCGATAACGATATTGTCAATACTGAAACAAAGAGATTGGCAGTTATTGATGATATATTTGATGTTGTCGATGGTTTCAAGTTTGTGCCATGCATTGTCGATTATATCGGTTATCCGTATTTAGAGGTTGGCGATACGGTTCAAGTTACGAAAATGGATAACTCTACATTCGTTACTGTCATTACCGATATTACATTGACTTATGACGGTGGATTGAAAGGGCAGATAAGAGGACAGGCATTAAATAAAGTTCAAACAACTTATCGCAATTACACTAAGGCAGAAAAGAGATTGAGAAATGCAGAAATAAATGTCGATAAAGTAAACAACAGAATTACATTGGAAGTAAGCACTTCAATAGGTGGTCAGGACAGTATATTGCCTTATACTCAAGAAACTTGGGAAGTTGGTGGTATTGGAACCGATGGTTTAGATTTTGTAAACACAGGTCGTTTGAGAAATATTGGTTATGTTACTATTACACCATCGACAGATTACATTATTCAAAAGAGTTCAAATGTTGAGGTTGCTTACTATGAGTACAATTCTTCCAATACTGTTGTAGGGGTTGTAGGGTGGCTAACTAATAATGAAACAAAATTTACGAGTTCTTCTACTACGGTCAAATTAAGAGTAAGTTTTAGATTAAATTCTTTAGAATCGCCAATTTCAAAAGATAATATGCCAGACTATTTTGTAAGAGTTATTCCAATAGGAAAATACTTAAAAGGTTCAAAGTTTGAAGTTAATGGAGAAAAAATAATTGCTCAAACAGACGGTTTTGAATGGAAAGACAGTTTAGGTGTAACCAAAGTTTTCTACGATACTGTCAATTCAATATTTACTTTTGAGGGCAAAATTGTTGCCACTACTGGTCAAATCGGTGGTTGGGATATTACTGCCACATCATTGCAGACAGGTTCATACAACACCTCAGGAACACGATATTTCGGTTCAAGTGGTTTATCTATATCAACTACATTCAGAGTTTCAAGTGCAGGTGCATTGACTTGTACGAGTGGCAGTATCGGTGGTTGGTCAATCAGTTCATCGTCAATTTCAAAAGGCAATACAACATTATCTTCAAGTGGCACAAATGGTCAGTTAGAAATGAATGGTGCTATCTTGGAAAGTGTCGCAACAAATGTCATGCGATTAACAGGTGCATTTAATGTTGTCGGTAATGTTACAGGTCAGCAGTTTACAACCAATTCAATATTACCGAGTGCAAACAATACTTATTCTTTAGGCACAAGTTCTTTCCGTTGGCTTACTATTTGGCAACAATCAGGTTCAGTTGTAGGTTCAGATTTAAGATTAAAAGAAAAAATTGCCGATATTGATAAGGGAGTAGAGTTAATATTAAACTTAAAACCAGTTCAGTATAAATTAAAAGACGGTCAAAGTGGCAGAAATCATTACGGTTTCATTGCACAAGAAGTCAAAGAAGTTATGACAAAAGTAGGCATAGATGACTTTGCTGGTTATATAGACCCTACTGTTTCAGAAAAGAATTTAGACATTGACGGTCAAATGTTGGCATTGCGATATGATGAGTTTATTGCACCACTTGTCAAAACCGTTCAATATCTGTATAATGAAATCAAGTTATTGAAAGGAGAGAAATAACATGGAATTAGATGTTAACAAAGTATTGAATAATTACAAACAGAAATTAGCAGATATTTCAGAGAGAATGATTTTATTAGAGGTTGAGAACGAGCAACTAAAACAGATCATTCAAGAGTTGCAAGAGAGTAAAGACAAGTAGCAATACTTGTTTTTTTATTATGTTATAATTATTACATGAAAGGAGTTCATTTAACATGAAACAAATCAAAGTATATTGCGACAGATACGGTAAATTAAGGGTTGATAACCCTAACATTCTATTAGATGGGGAACACAACTCAATAGATGTTGTTGTATCTATGTCAGGTTTAGGTTTAACAAATCATTTTAAGAGATTAGATATTTTAGTAGGCAAAGATAAGAGTGTAGGTATGTTGCCTGACCCTTACGATTATCCGATAGGAGATGTATTGACAGTTACACTCACATCTGCACATTTGAAGTCTGGTTATTTACGATTACAACCTGTTGCATTTAGAGAAGCAGAGGGAGAGGTTTTAGAGCAAATCAAATGGGAAGTTATCGAGTTAAAGACAAAATATTCAGTAAATGCAAATGTAACAACTACATCTATTCAAGTATTCATTACAGATTATATCAATCAGTTGCTTACTGTTAAAGATGTTATTACAGAAACACTTGATTCAGATGAAAGTGCTACTGCCGATGTTAAAATTGAGGAAGATGGAACTACATTTGAATTTGGCATACCTAAGGGGAAAAGTGCATACGAATTAGCAGTTGAGGGTGGATTTGTCGGTACAGAAGAACAATATGCGAATTACTTAAATGCTATTACTACCGTCAAATCCGTTACTGCCACTACATCAGAAGAAGCTTCAGCAAGTGTCTTGATTGAAGAAGATGGTATCAGTTTTGAGTTTGAGTTGCCTAAGGGAGATAAGGGCGATCAAGGAATCCAAGGTGTGCAAGGGTTACAAGGTATTCAAGGTATTCAAGGCGAACAAGGGTTACAAGGTATTCAAGGAATCCAAGGCGAACAAGGGTTACAAGGTATTCAAGGTATTCAAGGCGAACAAGGGTTACAAGGTATTCAAGGTATTCAAGGCGAACAAGGGTTACAAGGTATTCAAGGCATACAGGGGTTAAAAGGCAATCAATGGCGAGGGGAATATTCGGGTGCTACTGCCTATGTGGTCGATGATGTTGTTTCCTATAGCGGTTCGGCATATATCTGCATTTTGGCGAGTACCAATAATTTACCGACAAACACTACCTATTGGCAGTTGTTCGCTACCACAGGAACAGCGATTGCGTCTAATGTTACCAACACACCGGCAGGAAACATATCTGCTACCAATGTTCAGAGTGCAATCAACGAGTTAGACACAGAGAAAGCAGATAAACTGTTTGCGACTAACCTTATTACAAATGGCGATTTTTCAAATGGAACGACAGGGTGGACTAAAGTTTCAACAAGTGCATTTGTCAGTATTACGGACAGAATGAATTTCATCGGCACTATTGAGGTGGGAAGAACGGGCGGATATTTTCAAGATATAACAGCAAATTCAACCGATAAACTCTATATAAGTGCGGTGCGAAACAATACATCAGGGAGTAATGTCAATTTTACGATTCGTGATTTTGGGGGGTTCACTAACACCGACACTCTACCAACTGTGAATGGTATAAACAGTATCGTCGTTTCTAAAATAAACGGCATACGAGTGTATTTTCAAGTAGTAGAAAACCTAACATACAATACAACTTTCGACAATGTTATCGTTATCAACCTAACTCAATTATTCGGTGCAGGAAAAGAACCTACTGTTGAGCAGATGGACAGATTACTTTCTATCTACTCAAACTCTTGGTTTAATGGCACAAGTGAAATCTATAATATTAAGCAAATTGTCAATGAAAAAGCCGACAAACTGTTGGCAACCAATCTTGTTGTCAATGGCGATTTTAGTAATGGTACAACAGGGTGGGTGGGCAATCGTGCGAGTCTATCGATTGTAAATAACAATCTGTTTGTAACTGCGGATGGTACAAATGCCATAGCAAATGTTTATTCAACAAATCAAAATGTTGTGGATATTGTTGGAAATAAATATTATTTATTTTCGAGAGCAAGAGTTACCAATTCAGAATGTTTAGACATACGAATATATGGGGGAGGTTTGTGGACTACTGTCAAAACTTTTCCCTCGATTGATGTGTGGTATAACATTACCGCAGTAGTTACAGCAACTTCATCGAGCAATGTATCCATAGGAAACCAATATCCAAGTTCTGCAGTTGCGAGTGGTAAAGTGTTAGAGGTTGATAATATTGGGGCAATCAACCTAACATCAATCTTCGGTGCTGGCAAAGAACCATCAGCAACAGAAATGGACAGATTACTTGCTAACTTTCCTAACTCATGGTTTAACGGAACAACAGAGTTAATAGCGATAAAAACTAATTATGAGTTGATAAGGGAAAAAGCAGACAAGACACAAGAAGATTGGATTACACCGACATTGGTTAATGGTTGGGCGAATTTTCACCCTGCATATGAGCCATTTCAATACGTAAAAGACACACTTGGTTTTGTTCATTTAAGAGGAACTTTAACAAGCGGAACAGCCGCACATATATGTACTTTGCCTATTGGGTATATACCATCTAAAATACATTTATTTTTCACGTCAAGAGTAACAACCGCTGCAGTTCGTTATGGGTTTGTAAATACAAATGGTACGGTAAATTTTGGAACTATTGTAAATGACCAAATAATCAACACAACCTACTATGTCGGTTAAGGAGATAACCATGAAGCTATTAAGAATTATTAACAAAGACGGATTATTTTTAAGAGATGACTTCACATTTGACGAAAATGAAATCGGTTTAGATGTCGAAGCAAGTCAAGGGTTTTATCAACCCAAATGGAACGGTACAGAATGGGTTGAGGGTGCAACGGAAATACCGACACCACAACCGACACCACAAGAACCGACCATTGAAGAACGGTTACATAAACTTGAAGAAGAAAATGCAGAGTTGAAATCACGCTTGATGACGGTGGAAAGCATTGATGCGGTTCAGGCGGAGTTGCTCAAAGAAGCAACAGTCGTAAAGGGAAGATAAGGAGTAGGGCAA
>Ga0116204_1000743_pt1 | contig 18703 bp, 18 predicted proteins | sample LakKivwa52mmetaG_FD_94481 | JGI IMG/M metagenome (GOLD analysis project Ga0116204, IMG submission 94481) | Anoxic lake water microbial communities from Lake Kivu, Rwanda to study Microbial Dark Matter (Phase II) - Lake Kivu water 52m metaG | ecosystem: Environmental > Aquatic > Freshwater > Lake...
GTCATGTCAATATTCATGAATTCGTAGGCAAGTACAGAGCAGCCGACGGGCGCAATTCCGATAGTATCTTCTTCGAGACCTAGTTCTTCGATAACTTCCATTATGATCCGGTGCGCTGTACCATGTCCGCAACCGGGGCAATAGCTTAGCGCTTTGTCGGTCATCAGATCTGTTTTCTCATACACCAGATTTTCTGGCTTAATGATTTCTTCAAGTGAGGGTATTGTCATTCTATTAACCTCCTATTATTTTTGATTTCAATGCATTGAGCACTTCTTCCGGTGTGTGGATGGTTCCCCCGAAGCGTCCGAAATGATCAACTTTGGCGCAGCCCCTTACGGATAGCATTACGTCCTCGACCATCTGACCGGCACTCATTTCTACAGCGAGAAAGCCCTTAACACCTTGTTTGCAAAGCTTTTGTAGGGCCTTTGAGGGGAAGGGGAATAGGGTAATAAGTCTGAATAAACCTGCTTTGATGCCCTGTTTCCGTGCCAATTCTACTGTTTTTTGTGCGATCCTGGCACTGGAGCCATAGGCAACGATAATGTATTCTGCGTCTTCACAGCTTATTGCCTCGAAACGCACCTCTTTTTCGGTAACATCAGCATATTTCTTCTGAAGCATCATGTTATGAGCTTCCATTTCGTGGGCCTGAAGTGCCAATGAGGTAATAATCCTTCGTTGGGTTCCTTTCTTTTTGCCGGTTGTCGCCCATGGGTATTTTTCGGCGATTTCAGCGTCAGTAAGGCGGGGCATCTGGTCAAACAGTTCGACCTTTTCCATCATTTGGCCGATAACACCATCAGCAAGAATAAGCACCGGCATACGGTACTTAAATGCAAGCTCAAATCCAAGTTTGACAAAGTCGGCCATTTCCTGAACAGAAGCCGGTGCCAGCACGATCTGCCTGTAGTCGCCGTGTCCCCCCCCCTTGGTTGATTGAAAATAATCAGCCTGAGAAGGCTGGATGGTTCCAAGTCCCGGGCCGCCACGAACCACGTTGGCATACACACAGGGCAGTTCAGCACCTGCAATATATGATAGTCCCTCTTGTTTCAGGCTGATGCCCGGACTGGAGGATGAGGTCATCACTTTTTTGCCTGATCCGGCAGCGCCGTAAATCATATTGATGGCTGCAATTTCGCTTTCGGCCTGAAGTACCACCATGCCCGTTCGTTCATATGGCTTTTCGGCCATAAGGTATTCAATCACCTCCGACTGGGGTGTGATGGGATATCCGAAATAGGCGTCGGCACCTGCCCTGATGGCAGCCTCGGCCAATGCCTCGTTTCCCTTCATTAATTTAAGTTCACCCATTATTGTATTTTTTTTTTTGATTGACACTAACCGTTTAACTTCACTTTATAAACAGTAATTACCCCATCAGGGCAAACAATAGCACAGTTGGCACAACCGATGCACTCATCAGGCTGTTCCATGTATGCATAATGATAACCCTTTCCGTTTACTTCCTTGGCCAGGTCGATAACATTGGTGGGACACGCAGGCACACAAACCCCGCAACCCTTACACTTCTGTATATCAACTACAATGGCCCCTTTTACCTTTGCCATATCTGTTAAATTATTATGGTTTTACATCGATTGCACGAAAGTACATAATTCCGCCGACCCCTTTGTCCGCACATGGCAGGGAATTGGTTTGAAACTGTTAATTTATAAACAGTATAAATAATTTCTGACACTTTTATGTGGTCCGGTGATGTCAACAATCTCAACAAGGATGGTCTTTTTGAAATTGTCTGAGTCTTTCTTCCAGCAGAGGCATCTGGTCGCGGCGGATCAATGAAGTACATGCCCTGATTCCTTCGTGCCTCTCGCTGCCGGTTATATCAAGCGAAATGGCACTGATGCCATAGTAGATCATTTCTTCGAGCAGTTCAACACCCGTGAAACCGGGATACGAATAGGTGAAATAGAAGCCGTCGGCAATAGGCTTGTCTTCATCCATGTCGTAAACAATTTTAAACCCGTTGTCTACAAACATTTTTTTCATGATGGCTGCTTTTTGGCCATATTCTTTTACTTCTTCCACAAAGTCGAATTTTCCTTCGTTTGCCGCCTTTAGTATCGCGGTAAGACCGTGCTGAGCTGAATGGGAAGTTCCTGAGCTTAATGGGTATATCGTTCCAAAGATCATGGTGTTGCCAAAAAGGTCACCCTGATAAAAACGCTTCAGGTCCGGAAAGCGGCTGTTGAACAACTGGTCTGAAATTACCATCATCCCGATCCGCTCCCCGGCATAACTAAATGCTTTGGAACTACTGATAAACAGAATAAAGTTGCCGGTGTAGTTGGCCACAGAAGGCTGATAGGGTGGTTGGCCGGGTTTGCTGAAATCCTGACGGAAGTCCATGCCGAAATAAGCCAGATCTTCCATGATCACAATACCATATTTGTTTGCCAGTTCTCCTATGATGGAAAGTTCTTTCTCCGTGAAGCAAATCCAGGATGGATTGTTGGGATTACTATACAGCACTGAGTGAATGTTGCCTTTGGCGAAATAGCTTTCGAGTTTGTCGCGCAGTTTGTCGCCGCGGTAGTCATACACATCAAAAGTTTCGAATTTCAGATTCAATACTTTATGTTGCTGTTTATGGACAGGGAAGCCCGGATCAATGAATAAGGTTGTGTCGCGTTCTTTGTGAATCCGGCTAAGCATCAGAAAAGAGGCGAAGCCGCCCTGCATGGAGCCAACGGTAGGAATACAGCCTTCGGGGTTCACATCAATATTCATAAAAAGCTTTACGAAACGCGAAATTTCCTGTTTTAAGGGAGCGATTCCGTGGATGTCGGGATAGATGGCGGCTACTCCTTTTTTCAGTGCTTCGATTTGTCCTTCAACCCCGATCTTTGCCGGAGGCAATCCCGGAATCCCCATTTCCATGCGGATGAAGGTCTGTCCGCTCGCTTTTTCGATTAGGTCAACCAGTTTTTTGATTTCACGGATGGAAGCGCGTCCCACAGATGGCAATCCCGCCTCTGCAATTTTTTCCTTGACTATCTGTTCGCTGATGGGGGTGTTCTTTTGGTGCATCATTATTATGGTTCAGTTAATTGTGAAAATCTCAGTATTTATGCCCTTTGCCCCAAAATTAGGCAATAAGTTTGAAGTACGGTGCAATCGTTTGCGATCGCAGTCTTATTTATAATGATTTTAGAAAAGAGGTCTGCTGTGTGGTGTTATATAACCTTTGCAAACCGAAGCTACAGGTTTTTGCAATTACTTTTGGATTCGGATCCTTGCGTCCACGGCAACTACATCTTTTTCGGAACCGAGTAATGGATTGAGGTCCATTTCAGCAATTTCAGGTGCGGCTTCAAGCAGGGCCGACAAGCGCCTGATGGTATCTGCAAAGGCTGTTTCGTTGATGGGTTTTTGCCCGCGCACACCTTTTATAACACCATAGCTTTTCAGCGACCTGATCATATTCAGGGCTTCGTCACCACTCACTGGCGACAGCGAACTGCTGATGTCGCGCAGCACTTCGATGTAGATGCCGCCCATACCGCACATGACGAGGTGACCGAATTCGCCTTCGCGTGTGGCTCCGGCAAACAATTCCATGCCTTGTAGCATTGGCTGCAACAGGATTGCCGTTGTTTCCGGAATAGCAATCATTCGTGCGAATTCAGTCGCAACGCTCGCTGCATCTGCAACATTGAGCACTACTCCGCCAACGTCGGATTTGTGCACCGGTCCGACAACTTTCATGACTACCGGGAAACCAAGTTTTTCTGCTGCCGAAACGGCCTCCTGAGCTGATTGGACCACTGCTTCTCCGGCTCTCGGTATCCTTGCTGCATCAAGTAATATCTGCACCGATGCCGGATCAAGATAACCATCCCGGGCCGAATCAATTACTTCTCTGATTGTTTTCAGATCGGTTGGGGGCAGGTCAAACACTTGTCCTACGGGAGCAGGCGTCTTGAATACTCTGGCAAGTGCTTTTCCCAGGCTAACCTCATCCGGAAAGTTAATCCGTCCTTTCTGCAGAAAAGAACTTACTTCATCAGCAGCAGTCAGGGTAGAGGGGAGCACAGGGAACAGGGGTTTCCTGATCGTCTTCATCTTCTGGTCGAGCAGTTCGTACACGTCGTAAATCGGACTCAGACCAGGCGTTCCAAATATGACTATCATTCCGTCTATGTGCTCGAAATCGTTATCAACAGCATCAATGATCAAGCCGAGTTGTTCGGTAGTTCCGGTGGCCAGGAAATCAATCGGGTTGGCAACTGAGGAGCCGGGAAAAAGTTTCATTTTCAAATCTTCGGCTGCTTGTCCGCTTATGGAAGGTACTTCGAGGCCACCTGCAGAAAGGGCATCCGTCAGCATAACGGCCGGGCCTCCTGCATGGGTGATGATGGCGATTCGTTTTCCTTTCAACTCCGGATGCATGAACACCGAAGCTACAGCAATCAAGTCTTCACGTCCGTAACACCGCACAATGCCGGCTTTCCGGAACAAAGCATCAACTGCCGAATCAGAGCTTGCGAGGGCGCCTGTATGGGATGAGGCAGCGCGGCTGCCTGCTTCACTCGAACCGGCTTTAATAGCGGCAATTCTGCACCCTTTTTTGATCAGCGATGATGCGTGTTTGAGGAGTAGTTTGGGTTTGGAGATGTTTTCGATATAAAGCAACTTCACCTTTGCATCTTTTTCAAGGTCAAAGTGTTCATCCATATGCTGCAGGATTTCTTCCACGCCCATCTGCGCTGAATTGCCTACGCTGAATACATTGGCAAACTTCAGTCCTTTCGGGATACCTGCTTCCATAATAAAACATGCTGTGGCGCCTGATCCTGAGATGAAATCACATCCTGCCGGGTCGAGTTTGGGGATGGGATAAGTAAAAATACTGTGGTGTTGTGGTGTGAGAATGCCAACACAATTCGGGCCGATAAGCGACCCACCGACTTTGTTTATGGTAGCAACTATTTTGTCTTCCAACACTTTACCTTCGTGACTTTCTTCGCTGAAACCGGCCGACAGAATAATAAACGCACGCGTTCCATTTGTACTTACCAACATCTCTACCAGGTCAGGAATAAAGCGCGCAGCTATAGCAATTACGGCGAGGTCAACCTGAGGAAGTGCAGCAGGGTCGGGATAACTTACTATTCCTTGAACCTCTGTTTCCTTTGGGTTTGAAACATAGAGTTTGCCTTTAAATCCGCCATCAATGATGTTTTTCAGGACCTTGCCGCCAGGTTTGTTTGTATCGTTGGAACCGCCAACAACTACTATGCTTTCAGGATGAGTCAATTGCCTGGTAATCATTTGATGAAATTTTGTGTTTATAAATTAACAGAGTATTCTGCATGCAAAAATAGGAATATTGGCAGGCGTTCTCAGATGCGGTAGCTTATTTAGAATGAAAAAAAACAGGCCTTTTCAGACCTGTTTCATTGTAAACAGATAAATAATTTTGAAGAGTGCTTATTCAAGCATGACAGAAACTGCCACAACTCCAGGACCTGTGTTGGTTACCAGTACGGGTGAAGCTTGTTGAACAAAGACCGGTTTTTTGCCCGTAATTTGTTCCAGTTGCTCACTATACCAATCTGCTGCTTCCTGATTGTCGGCATGTGAGATGGCATATCCCCAAACTTTGTTTGATCCGACAAATCGTTTCATTTCTTCCATTACGAGTTTCATGCTCGCTTTTTCGGTGAAGGGTTTGCCGAAGACTTCGGTTTTTCCGTGGTTTTTGACCTCTACCACGGGTTTAATCCCCAGAAGCTTACCCATTAAACCTTTACTGTAACTTACACGTCCGCTCTTGACCATATATTTCATGGTGCGGGAAGTCACGAGGATACGTGTATTCTGCGACCATTTTTCGATGCCTTCGACGACTTCATTATGAGTCGCTCCGGCATCAATCAATTCGGCAGCACGCAGCACAATCAAGCCCAATGAACTTGTAATTCGTTTGGTATCGATGACGGTAATTTTCTTTCCGGATTCTTCACTGGCTTTGCGTGCCGCATTCACACTGTTTTGCCATGTGCCGCTCATACCCGAACTGATATGTGCACTGATAATTGATTTGTAATGTGTAGCCAAATAATTATACCGATTAATAAACTCAGTATAGGCAGGTTGGGCAGTTGAAGGATATACAGGCGAAGTTTGCAGCTTTTTGAAGAATTGCTCGGGTTGCATGGTAATGCGGTCAAGGAAAAACTCTTCGCCGAAATGTACTGTAAGCGGAACCACCTGTATCTGATACTTTTGAAGTAATTCCATCGGGATATCGCATGTGGAGTCGGTTACCAGACCGATATCATATTTCCGGTTTGCAGCAAGGTCATTCTGCATAACCATATCATCCACTTTTTTATAGGTGATGGTTCCCAGTTTGGATACTTCCTCAAAAAGCCTCCAGGGCTCGTCGGTATGGATGTGAATCCGCATTTTGCTTGGAGAACCGGCAATTACCATTGAATCTCCAAAGCTGACGAGTGCCTTGGAAAAGTTCTCTTTGTTCAGGTTTGTACCTGTTACCATAGCTTCGGTGCAAAACCTGTAGGTGATGTCTTCGTGATTGATGCTGTCGTCTGCCTCAGCAATTTCAATGTTTGAGGTGTCAAACATCAGTGGCTTCTGGCCATTTTTGAAGTATTCGAACATTCCTTCCAGAAACACCACGAATCCTTTAGCGCCGGCATCAACCACATTTGATTTTGCCAGAACAGCAAGGCGACCGGTAGTTAATTTCAGTGATTCCATGGCTTTCATCAGCCCATCCAGAAGAATTTTAAGGAAATCATCAATTTTGTCTTTCAACTGATAGATGTATTCCGCCCAATCTTTGATCACGGAGATCATCGTCCCCTCAACCGGATTGGCAATGGCCTCATAGGCATATCGCACGGCATTATTCATGTACTCAGCAAAGGCACTCACGGTGAGGGTTTGCTCGTTTTTGATTTCGTTGCTGAATCCATAGAGGAATTGCGCAAAAATAATCCCCGAGTTGCCCCTGGCCCCTACAAGTGCAGCATCAGCAAGCGCAACGGCAGTCAGCTTCAGGTTTTCCTGAGGTTGAGCCGTGTTTACGATACTACGCATGGTGGATGCGAGGTTGGTGCCTGTGTCGGCATCAGCCACAGGAAAAACATTGATCTTGTTGAGTAGTTTTTGGTTTTCAAAAATACGCTGAGCGCCGGCTACAAAGCTGTAATACAGCTGCATACCATTAATTTCAGTGATTTTGTTCTCTTCCAAGGTACTTCGTGTTAGTGTTTATAACAAACCAAAACAAGGCGCAAATATACAATTAATTGAAGTGTTTAAACAGACCTGTTCATTTATTCCTCTTGGAGGTTTAAGTTCTAGTAATAAGATGCTGTGATTTAATGAGATGACATTAAGCCTTTAACGAATGTTAACAATTTTCTTTTTCTACGGGATCGCCTTAACTTGTTGTTAATTTTAGAACAATGTTGTGATTGATCGGAATTGTTGCCTACTACTTATCAGGCTTTATTCTGGGATACCAGCTTTTCTGAATTATTAATCATAACTAAAAGTATTGTCAATATTTTAATGTCTTCAATTAGTATAAAAATTTGAACGAGTTGTCTGGGGTATAATTTATTTAGTTTCAGATATTGTATAATATTTAACGCCATGAAACTTTACTATCATACAAAAATCAATTATAAATAAACGAAAGTATGAAGTATTCAGAGTATTCATCCGGTTTTAAAAACTGCAAGAATGTGGATATTGAATCTATTCATGCAGGAAAATATACTGTTAAAAGAGATTTCTTGTGCAGCATTATTCTCTCTGCCTTAATGCTTCAAACAAAACTATTGCCGTTGACACTGAGATATTCAATGAATCGGCAATTCCCCGCATGGGAATAATGATATTTTGATCGGCAATCTCTGTCCATTGTGCAGAAAGTCCTGTAGCTTCCGTTCCCATAATCAGGGCTGTTGGGAGTGTGAAGTCAGCCTGAGTGTAAGGAATTGATGCTTCAAGGGAAGTGGCCACTATTCGTATTCTGTTGTTAAGAAGCCAGTGTATTGTTTCACTGCTGTTTGCGGTAACAGTGGGTACTGAGAATACACAGCCCAGACTTGAACGGATGGTATTGGGATTATAAATATCCGTCCGCGGATCGCAGACAATGACTGCATCCACGGCAGCGGCATCAGCTGTGCGAAGCACTGCTCCGAGGTTTCCGGGCTTTTCCACTGATTCCAGCACGATTATCAGAGGATTGTGGCAAAGCTTAACATTTTCCAGACTAAGATTCTTTGATTCAAATAGTGCCAGCAATCCATCAGATTGTTCGCGGTAAGCAATTTTTGCGAAAACATCTGAACTTACCTCTTCAACAAACGACGATAGCGCAATTATTGAGTTGATCCATGCTTTATTTTGGAATAATTCGTTGCAAAAAAACAATTCTTTTAGTTTATAACCGGATGCAATTGCGCGGTCGATTTCCCTGTAACCTTCAACCACAAATAAATTTTGTTGCTTACGCTCCGAGGCTTTGGCGAGCTTTGCAATGTTTTTGATGCGGGGATTTGTTTTGCTGGTAATCATTGTTTCATGAAGCTTGAAATGCTAAAAACTGCGCTGTAGATAGTGCACATTACGCTCTCGCAATCCCTGGAGGATAAACTGAACGATCTTTTCGTTTTTTCCGATCATTTCAGGCATATGAATTCCCGGAGATGAGAAATATCCGTTAGAAAGTAACCTAAGTGTTACCGTGGCAGCATAACCTGTTGTTCGGGCCATGGAGTGGATTCCGCTTTCGCGGTCATATTGATCGAAAAGATTGAATTCGTAAACAGTTTTATGGTTATCTAAAAGCCCTTCAACCACAATTTTCATCACCGTTATGTCTTCTTCGCCAGGTTTGAGGCTCCACTGCGGAAACAAGATTTGTTGCGTTAATTCCCGGGGAACTATTGATCTGCCGTTCAAAAAAACCGGATTTTCATCAAAGAAACCACCTTGTTTCAGAAATTTGATTTTATCGATATGACCGGGATAGCGTAGTGTTTTTTCGGCCATGTAGTCGGCTTTGATGGTACTGACCAGACTTCTGAGACCGTCGCTGTTAAAAGCTTCCAGGGTTCCCACGCCATCAAAATCCATCAGTTCGGCCTCCGAGAGTGCTTCTTTGATAACTGTTTTGCCATGCTCGACCAGGCGGGCGGGGCGAAGGTACTCTTCGATGACATCTGAAGGCGAAAAAACTGCTTTATATTCCCAAGGCTGTGTCCTGATTTTTGGCAGACCGCCAACATAAATGAGTGCTTTGGTAACATGATCCATCTTTGAAGCAGCATAGCCGGTCAGCAAATGGCTCATCCCCGGCGCAACACCCATATCACAAACTACACAGCTGCCGCTGTTTTTTGCCAGTTGATCAAGATCCAAAGGGTTTTCGGGGTAGAACGCGATATCTACCACAGGTTTGCCTGTCTGAGCCAATACTTTGAGACACGAAAATCCCATATGGCCCGGAACGGCGTTTATGAAGAAGTCATATCCGTGTGTCAGAATCTCAAGATTTCTGGTGTTGCTTAAATCGGCCTGATGTGTGGTTATATTGGTTTCGCTGAATGCGCGCAAACGATCCTCTGAAACATCGGCAATTCCTACTGAAAATTCATTGTCACGGGCCAGGTCGAGTGCCATTGGCCGACCTACGAGGCCGGCACCGAGAATAAGAACTTTGTTATGATGCATAGGTAATTTTTTATCAGGCTAAATTAAAAACTTCTGTGGATATAACCTTTTTGTCGTGCAATCGGGGAATATCAACCTGAATTGACCACTTTGTTGCGTTGCGAAAGCACTACGCCTCCCATAACCAGTAAAATTCCTGCAATCTTTGCCGTATTCAAGTTTTCATTGAGGATGGCAAAACTGAAAAACGCGGTAAACACAGGAATAAGGTTCGTGTATATGTTGGCCCGTGCGATACCCAGCGCTTTTACAGTTTTTGTGTAAAAGACATAAGCCAAAGAACTGGCAAAAATACCTAAGGCAAAAAGGCTCGTCAGCATGCGCCAGTCTGGTGTGAAGGTAGTGATCGATTCAAATTCAAATAGTAATACAACAGGAAGAAAATAAAAAACGCCGATTGTATTTTGTATTGTAATGATAGTTAAAGGATTGTAGTAATTGGTGAGTTTCCTTAGAAGGATTCCGTAAACGAGGGCAGAACCAACAGCGCCAAAAAGCAGTGCGATTCCTGCTGGTGAGGCAGCCAGGCTGAGGTCGGGTCTGATGATCATCACCAACACTCCAGCGAAGGAGATAAACAGTCCGATGATGTTTATTGGTTTAAGTCTTTCTCTAAGAAAAAAGAAAGCTACAACAGGCATAAACACTGGTATAGTCGCAACGATCACTGCACTGAGCACGGGCGACACCAGATTGAGTCCGTAACTTTCGCCGATAAAGTAAAGAAAGGGATTAAATAAGGAGGACAACAAAAAAAGTTTGATATCATTACGGTGTATCTTTTGCCTTTGACCCAATATTGATGAAACAGCCCATAGAAACAGGGATGAAATAAACAACCTGAGCAAGATTGTGCCGGCTGGGCCAATATATTCAAATACTACTTTTGACCAGATGTAGGAAAGGCCCCAAAGCATCATGGACAGGACTGCATAAATGTGAACGGATGCTACGCGGTTATGCACTCTGGAAGTATCTTAATAGGTTTTTTGTGCGATGATAATTAAGCACTTAAGAACGATCTTTCTCTTTCAATACATTTGTACTGTGCTTTAATGTTCTGAGAACAATTGTAATGAACAGAGCTGCTGCAAACACATAAACCGGCATGGAAAGCCAGTTAATGCTTCCGTACTGAAACCAATGACGCAAAAGCGCAACAAAAGTAAAACCCGTAACAGTGGCCATCATTCCCGAATATTCCCGCCTAAGAACACTTTTGAGGCTGAAAGGTACAATTGAGGGAGTGTAATTCCTGTAGGATGGTAAGAAAGCAGGCGTTGTCAGTGACCAATCGAGGTATGCCTGCCCGAATTTTCGTTCCAGAAAACGTTCTTCTGCAAACATGATACGTTCGTAATAGAGCCAGAATGCAAGAGATACGATGATGACAAAACTAAAATTAAAGGTGAACAGCACAATCCCGATCCACATCAGGAAATTGCCCACATACAGCGGATGACGCAACATTGAATAAATGCCTGTAACATTAAGACTTTCGGCAATCTGACCGGCTTTGGTGTTGCGCCCTGATGTGCCTTTGGGTGTGGTGCCGATGCTGTAGGAACGAATGAGAAAGCCTTTGATGCTTATTGCAATGGAAACCCAGGTGAGCATAGCATTAGTGGTTGGGGTTAACCACGAAAGATCAGTTAAATATACAACCGGAATGGCCAGTATAAAAAGAACAACCGGCAATTCGCCTCTGTGTCTGAAAAGCCAGTTTCCGCTTTTTTCAAATGAATGGATGAGCGCCATAAAGAGATATTTGCCGCAAAAGTAAAGGTTTTGGCAATTACTTAACTCATGAAACTGGTTGTGCTTAATACTCATTATCTGGATTTTATTCCAGAGTCGTTTTTTTATGATTTTCACGCTGAAGCAGTGCAAAAAGTGTAACAAAAAGAAAAATGTTGCGTCTTTAGAATGAGAAACGTTGAACATGAACGGTAGCAACACATCTTCAGGAGCTGATAAACAATTGGTTGAGGCCTGCCGCAAAGGCGATAGGTCTGCTCAGGTGAGGCTATATAGCTTGTATGCTAAACCCATGTTCAACTCAGCATTCAGAGTACTTGGTAACAGACAGGAAGCCGAAGAAGCTATGCATGATGGATTTCTGGCAGCATTTCAGAAAATAGATTCCTTTGACGGAACATCAGTTTTCTGTCATTGGCTCAGGAAAATTGTGGTGAACAAGTCCATTGATTATCTGCGTAAAAGAAAAGGGCTGGTTTTTGATGAAATTTCAGGCGTTTTAAGAGAATTGCCTGATGATATGGAAGAAGAGAACGAATTTATGGCTGCTGCTCCCGAACAAATTTCAATGCTTCTGGGAACGCTGAACCATCACTATCGGATAGTTCTGTCGCTTCATCTGCTTGAAGGTTACAGCCATGAAGAGATCGCAAAAGAATTGGGCATGACTTATGGCTCGGTCAGAACCTGCTATTCAAGAGCGCGAAAAGCATTGCAGGAGAAGGTGAAGCAACATTTTAACTCTATACTGCTTAACTAAGACATCGGAACAACTATGGATCGAATTAATGATATGATAAATAACCGTCGTGACCGTTTCGACACGGAACAGCCTGACGACGGGCATCTTGAGCGTTTTTTGATGAAACTGGATGCGCAGCATGCCCGCGATGCAGATGATCTGAAAAAACTTAAGCGGCTGAGACAACTGAACAGATGGTATGCATCAGCTGCAGCCGTCATAGTAGCTCTGTGCATAACTACAGTTGCTCTCATGCAATTTTCTGATACAGCCTCTGCTGAGCAGTTGGTAGATGGTTCAGTTCAGATCCGGCAGTTAGAGCAATATTATGTAACACTTGCTGAAGAAAAAATTGTTTCCATTGATTCAATGACACTGGAAAACAAAATAACACCATCGGCTGCTGAAGATGCCAAAGGACGCATTCAGGTTTTACTCGATCTGAGCCGTTCGCTGGCCGAAGAATATCTGAGACTTAATCAGGACGAGCGCGTCTTAAATGCTATTGTACAGCATTATATGATGATATCATCGGTTTTTGAACTTGTACAGTCTCAATCCAAAGCAAATCATTCAAATCTAACTAAAAGTGAATCAAATGAAAAAAATTAACTTGATTTTAGTAATTCTGTTCCTTCTTATCGGTGCACAGGCACAGCAATTGCAGGACTATGCACAAACACAGCAAAAAGAGTTTCCTTTAGGAGAGCAAACTTTGGTGCGTATTTCCAATCAGTTTGGAATGGTGAAGGTAGAGAATTGGGACAAGCCAGTGCTGCTTGTTGAGGTGACCATTAAAGCTTCGAGTAATGACAAGAAAAGGGCCGACCGCATGCTCGAAGCAGTTGAAGTATCGATGCAGGAGCAAGGAGACGAAATTGTGCTGAAGACAAAATTAGGGAAGATGCCTCAGCGGAATAAAAAAGAAACTTTCAGTGTGGATTACGTAGTTAAACTACCTGCGAAAACACCCATGAAAATCAGTAATGAGTTTGGAAATATCGCTGCCGAAAAAAGAACCGGCGATTTTGAAATGAACTTGTCTTATGGTAGTTTTGCCCTCATGGGACTCGAAGGCAACACCAATAAACTCAACATCGCTTTCTCGAAAGGCAATGTCCAGTATTTTGCCGATGCGGATATTAAGCTGAGTTACTCAACACTGAATGCTGACAGGGCAGGAAGCTTAGAGGTGTTTAGTGAATTTTCGCATATGAATATCAAGTTATTGACAGAAGCAAACATTACCTCTTCTTATGATGAAATCAGTATTGGAACTATTGAGCAGTTAACTGCCAAAGGAGAATTTTCCACATTTAAGTTGGATGAATTGGGAGAACGATTTCAGGGAGCTTTTAACTATGGCTCGGTTAAAGTGAAAAGTCTTTCGGATAGATTTCAACTATGTGATGTGAGCGTTGATTTTTCATCGTTGAGTATTGAAAACACCAGGCAAATCAATTTCAAAAAAGCTGAAGTCATCATCGAGAATGGCGGCTTTAATTATCCGAGCAGATGGTCACTCAAAACCGAAAAGCCGGATTATACTACTACTAAATACACCGCAGTTGATGCTCAAGCTAAAGGTCAGCTTTTCAGGGTTTCGGCAAAATACAGCTCAGTTAAAGTGATGTGAAAAATACTATATATCATTATAATAAATACTTTTACTTAAACATTAAATTTAGATTAAATGAAACGAATAGTCAAACAATCACAAATGGCACTTCTTCTGTTGCTCATGTTTATGCTGCACATCGGAAGCGCATGCAACCTTGAATTGAGTCCCATTGAGGGTAGTGAAAAAACTGCTACCGAGGAGAGAAGTATCAGATCATTCATTGCTTTAAAAGTAAGTGGTGGCATTGAGGTCGAACTCACGCAATCCCAAACAGAATCTTTAGTAGTTACAGCAGACGACAATATATTGCCATTGATTGAAAGTATTGTATCTGATGGTGTACTTAGAATAAGATTGAAAGAGCCAGTTCGAAATGTCGGAACCATGAAGGTAAGTGTGAATTTTAAAAAGCTTGAATCCATCGACATCAGCGGTGCTGTCAGGTTATATGGCACAAATAATATGTCCTTTGAACATCTGGAGTTGGAGGGGAGCGGGGCATCCGAATTCCGTCTTGATTTAAAGGCTGATTATCTTGTAATTGACATGAGTGGTGCCAGTAATGCTAATCTGAAAGGAAATGCGAACAAACTAAAAGTAGATGCCTCAGGTGCTTCTAAAGTTTATGCTGATTCGCTTGAATCAGGCAGTGCTGTAGTTGATGCCAGTGGTGCTTCACTGGTTGAAGTTTGGGCGTCCGAAAGCATTGTGGTTGATGCTTCAGGTGCTTCGGGCATCCGATACAAAGGTACTCCGAAGCAGATACAACAAAATACTTCAGGGGCAAGTTCGGTCAGTCCGTTATGAGATGTTTTTTGATTTTTTTTGTAATTTATTAAGTTTTGATGGATGATTTTCTATAGTTTAGGGAAAAGATTTAGCCGTGAGTCGTAAGGCGTGAGTCGTAAGGCGTGAGTTTTAGAGCGTGAGTCGTAAGGCGTGAGTCGTAAGGCGTAAGTCGTAAGTCGTAAGTCGTAAGTCGTAAGGCGTAAGGCGTAAATGCATAAATATAAGTGGATTAGATCAATAATTGAAAAAAATAAGGTATGGCTATTCAGAAGTTTGAAGATGTTATTGGTTGGCAAAAGGCACAAGATTTGACAGTCAATATCTATTTCGTTTTTAATGCACTTAAGGATTATGGTTTTAAAGATCAGATTTGCCGAGCGGCTGTTTCCATTTCAAACAATATTGCAGAAGGTTTCGACCGGAGGACAGATGCTGATTTTGCACGTTTTATTTATATGGCAATTGGATCTTGCAGTGAGGTTAAATCTATGCTATACCTTTCGATACGTTTAGGTTATCTTAAACCTGATAAAGCCTCAAAACTGATTGAAAATGCCAATGAAATCTCAAAAATACTTCGTGGGTTGATTAAATCTTTAGAAATGAAAGGAAAGAATAAGAGAATAACTTGATAAAGAGTTCTATTGCTTTCTGTTAGTCGGCAATCGAAAGCTTATGACATTGATAATAACAAGAATTAAAGAATTATTGTTAGCATAGTTACTTAAACAGACCCTCTTACTCTTTTGGTTGTGAGCCATGCACTATTGACCAAATGTCTTGTACTAAGTCCCTATCGCCTTCTGCTTAACGCCTTTTTCCTTACGCCTTTTTCCTTACGCCTAATGCCTGCTGAGCGGAATTAGTGATTAAATATCCTCGTTATTTCTTATGTCTGCCTGTCTTAAATGATTAAGTGCTAATTTTACCGGCCAAAACCAAATGTATGACAGTAAAACTGATTGTTATTGCACTTTATGCAATAGTTATTCTACTCGTGGGTTTTATGGGGTTGAGGAGGACTAAGTCTTCCAGGGATTTTCTGCTTGGGGGTGGCAATGTCGGAGCATGGATGTCGGCATTCAGCTATGGTACAGCATATTTTTCAGCTGTATTGTTTATCGGTTTCGCAGGAAAGATAGGCTGGGGATTTGGGTTGTCGGGACTTTGGATTGCTTTGTTCAATGCAATCGTCGGGGTTTATGTAGTTTGGGTTTTGCTCGGATGGCGGATCAAGCAGGTTTCGGTGAAATATGATATCGGAACTATGAGCGAGTTTTTAGAAAAGCGGTATGATTCATCCATGTTGAAGCTTTTTTCGGCTATCGTTATTTTTATTTTTCTGATTCCATATTCTGCCGCGGTGTTTATGGGTTTGTCTTATCTTTTTGAGATTTCTCTTGGACTACCCTATGCTTATGTGCTCATTGGTATGGGAATCTTCACAGCAACCTATATTGTTCTGGGGGGCTATAAATCCATGGCCATAATCGATACAATTTTTGGTATAATAATGACTGTGAGCGTGCTGCTGCTATTTTATTTCACACTTGAAAAAGGTGATGGTATGGACAATATTGTCGATTCTCTGCGCAGCATTGAGCCCAGGCTTGTATCTTCGGTTGGCCCTCCGGGATGGTGGCCGCTGTTTGCCCTTGTTTTTCTTACCAGTGTGGCACCATTTGGAATGCCTCAGTTGGTGCAGAAGTTTTATGCCATTCGTGACAGGAAATCGGTGAAAACAGGAGCCGTTGCATCAACTGTTTTTGCCATCCTGATAGGTGGAGTAGCCTATTTTATCGGTTCCACGACAAGGGTTTTTATTAATCCGGATAACGCACCGCAGATATTTGTTTCAGGTAAGCCCAATTTTGATCAGCTTATGCCCGAATTGCTCACCAATGTTATTCCTTCATCGCTTTCAGTCGTCATTTTATTGCTGATTCTTTCGGCTTCCATGTCAACACTGGCATCACTGGTGCTTATTTCAAGTTCATCTTTTACCAGGGATTTCTGGAAGGGTTTTGTGCGTAAGGATATGCCCGATGGTCAAATCACTGTAATGATGCGTGTGATGAGTGCTTTCTTTGTGTTGCTGGCTGTTCTTTTTGCTGCTGTTGAACTGGATGTGATAGTCGAGATACTGGGTATTTCATGGGGCGCCTTAGGGTCGTTTTTCCTAGGGCCTTTCGTATGGGGACTATTTTCCGATAAAGTAACCAAAGCCGGCGCAATGATTTCCGGACTTGGCGGGTTAGCTGTTTGTCTCGGTCTTTATCTTTACGGGATGTCGTCTCCCGAGGCGGGTACCATCGGAATGATGACCTCATTGCTGTTGAATCCACTTACCAGCAGATTGATCAAGATAAATTAGCAGGGGATGTTAAAGAGATTATTCGTAATATTTTTGATTTTAATCGCCGGAAGCAGTCTCATCGCCCGGACCGATACAACCGAAACAAAAAAGAAGAAGTCATCCATTGAATTTCATGGCTTCGTAAAAAGCGATTACTGGTATGATACCCGTCAGGTTGTAGCTTCACGCGAAGAGCTTTTTTTGTTTTATCCGAAAGGGATTCAGTTGGTTGACGGAAAAGATATTAATGATGAGGATTATGTGAATTTCAGCCCTGTAACATCAAGGCTGACGGGTGTTATTACCGGCCCTGATGCATTTGGGGCCAAAACCAACGGAATTATTGAAGCAGATTTTTCGGGAGTTACCAATGCTGATATCAATGGTTTCAGGCTGCGGCATGCCTACGGTCTGCTTCAATGGGAAAAATCAGAACTGCTTTTCGGGCAGTATTGGCATCCGATGTTTGTTTCAGAAGTTTTCCCAAATGTGATCTCGCTCAACACAGGCGCGCCTTTTCAACCTTTTATCAGAAATCCTCAGATAAGCTATAAGAGAATTTTCAATTCTTTTAAACTTCAGTTGACTTTGCTTTCACAGCGCGACAATGCCAACGACGGACCGTTGGGATACAATGGAGTTTATATGCGTAACGCATTGGTTCCAAATGTTCATGTTCAGCTTCAATACAAGCATAATGACCATGTTTTTGGTGTGGCAGCCGACTGGAAGGTGCTTCGTCCAAGACTTGCGACTGATAGCATTATTACAACCGATAAAATTTCGGGCTATTCGGGAATGGTTTACTGGAAGTATACACAGCAATCATTCGTGTGGAGGTTTAAATCTATTTACGGTCAAAATCTTACCGAACATTTATTGCTGGGAGGATATGCTGTTCATACATTTGATCCGGCAAACGGACGCGAAACCTACACTCCTACAAATCACCTCTTCATTTGGGGTAACCTTCAATATGGTAACAAGTTCGTTTTCGGACTGTTTGGCGGTTATGCCCATAATTTCGGTACATCTGCTGAAAACACCGGTAAGTATTACAGCAGGGGCGCTGACATAGCTTACGTTTACCGTGTGGCACCTTCTGTATCATGGGTTTCAAACAAGGTTCAGATTTCTTTTGAACCGGAATATACTGCTGCGGCATATGGTACACCTGATAACAAAGGGATAGTTATGAATGCGCAGGAGGTTGCCAATTTAAGGCTTTTACTCACTTTTTTTTACTTTTTTTAGCTTGAGGTTCCCTTAAGGATGAACATCCGTATTTTTATATCCTTAATGTTTGTGAGGGTATGTAAAAGTTTGCAGGGATAATTTTTGTACTTTTCAGCCTTAATTCAAAAGCAATTCAGTATGAAGCATAAGAGCCATATATGGAATTTTGTACGCATTGGAGGAGTTAATCGTGTCAACCTCAATTCCGGAAGTGATTTGCAGCATCTTGCAGAACTTGATCAAAAGCTCTGGACAGCATTGAGTTGTCCGGTAAACGGCCTTGAGATTGAACCAAAAACATTGCAGCTTATTGATAGTGACGACGATGGTAAGATAAGGGTTCCTGAAATCCTTGCGGCAGTCGACTGGACACTTTCATTAATTAAAAATCCTGATGACCTCTTACTTCGTGGTCAGATAATGCCTGTGGCAGCAATTAACGACGCAA
>Ga0116204_1000745_pt1 | contig 18604 bp, 13 predicted proteins | sample LakKivwa52mmetaG_FD_94481 | JGI IMG/M metagenome (GOLD analysis project Ga0116204, IMG submission 94481) | Anoxic lake water microbial communities from Lake Kivu, Rwanda to study Microbial Dark Matter (Phase II) - Lake Kivu water 52m metaG | ecosystem: Environmental > Aquatic > Freshwater > Lake...
GATTTACAACGACCACCTGCTGCCCGGGCTCAGGAAACCGGCGCCGGTCGTAACGGTCCCGGATGCAGGCGCCAGGGAGGCTGATTCACTGATGAAACTGAAAGCGATGATGCCCAAGGAACTAACGATCTACTTTGAATTCAACGATGCAAAACTCAAAGCCGATCCGCAATATGACAACCGAATTGCCGAATTCAAGGCCTGGCTGGATAAGTATCCGACACATAAGCTATCTGTTGCAGGCCACACGGACCTGGTTGGAACACCTGAATATAACCGCGATCTCGGGCTGAAAAGAGCTCAGGTGGCTGGTAAATATATTGAGGGGCAGGGGATCACTTCCGGAAGGATGATCATCGAATCAGCCGGAGAGTCCCAGCCTGCCGCCGGATATATTACCGGAGAAGAGAGAGCAAAGAACAGAAGAACAGTAATAACTATTAAACTCAACTGATATGACACAATCATTTATTCCGCTCGCATCTGTTGCCGGAGCAGTCATCACAATCATTGCTTTGCTCCTGGTCGCAGCAATAATAGGGTACCTTACCGCGTGGTTCTATGCCAAGTCGGTCTATACACCGGTAATCAAGAAGCTGGAAGAGGAAAAGGCTGACCTTCAGAAGCAGGTTGCCGGTCTGAAAGATACTGTAAACAAGCTGAACAACAAGGTTGATGAACTTAACGGGAAGATCGCCAGGCTTGAAGAAGAAGCAGATAAAAAAGAAAAAGAGATTAAAGAGCTCAAAGCCAGGATTAAGGAGTAAAAAACAGATATGAAAACATCAAGACGAACTTTTATTAAGACAGGCACTCTGGCTGTTGTCGGAAGTGCAGTACTGCCTCAGATTATTTCATCCTGCGGCCGGAAAAAGGGAATGGTGGCACTTCAACTCTATTCCATAAGAGACGAAATGACAGCAGATCCGCTTGGATCCCTGAAGGAAATTGCTGCGATGGGTTATGTTTATGTGGAACACGCAAATTACATCGATCGCAGGTTTTATGGCTATGCACCGTCCGATTTCAGAAAGATTATTGACGATCTCGGACTAAAGATGATAAGCGGCCATACGGTTATGGGGGTTCAGCACTGGGATGAGGAGAGAAAAGATTTTTCCGACAGCTGGAAATGGACAATCGAGGATGCCGCCGTACTGGGACAAAAATATGTTGTGAGCCCATGGATGGACGAAAGCATGAGAGCCACCTATGACGACTTCATGAGATATATGGAGGTGTTTAACAAATGCGGTGTGCTCTGTAAAAATAATGGGATGAAATTCGGGTACCATAACCACGACTTTGAATTCAGCCAGAAACTTAATGACAAAAAGCTTTTCGATATCATGATGAACGCTATTGATCCGGATCTTGTTGTGATGCAGCTTGATATCGGAAACATGTACAGCGGGGGAGCCGTTGCCCTGGATGTTATGAATCAGTATCCGGGCAGGTTTGAAAACCTTCATGTGAAGGATGTTATTCTGTCAGAGAGTGGTGATCATTATGAAAGCTGCATCGTCGGCGAAGGCGTCGTGGAAGTAAAGAAAGCACTTGAACTGGCAACTGAGACCGGAGGAACCGAATTATACATTATTGAACAGGAATCGTACCAGGGTAAAACCCCCATGGAATGCATGAAAATAAATCTCGGGGTGATGAAGGAGTGGGGTTATTAATCCTCAATAGCGGAATGGTAATCCTGGATTGACCTTACCTGGTATTTCCCGTTCTGTCTCTCTTTTATTCCCCTGGTTGCAGATAGCGCTGCCGAAGTGGTTGTTATATAGGGGATGCCATATTTGATGGCATTCTTCCTGATATAAGAATCGTCGTATTCACTGAGACGCCCTGCCGGTGTGTTTACCACCAGGTCAATCTCCCCGTTTTTTATGCCATCAACAATATTGGGCCTGCCTTCATGAACCTTCAGTATGAGTGTTGAGGGAATACCATGTTTTTCGAGAAATTTTACAGTTCCGCCGGTTGCGAGTATTTTAAATCCCATATCCATGAAATTCTTTGCCGCTTCAACGATCCTGCTCTTATCCCTGTCGGCAATGGTGATAAGAACGGTTCCCCTGAGCGGAAGAGAAGAATTGGTTGCTTCCTGCGATTTGAAGAATGCCATCCCGTATGTGTCGGCCATCCCGAGCACCTCGCCTGTGGAACGCATCTCAGGCCCCAGCAGCGGGTCTGTCGCCGGGAACATATTGAACGGGAAAACTGCCTCCTTCACCCCGTAATGCCTGATTGTCCTGTTCTTAAGCCCGAAGTCGGAAAGCTTCTGACCCAGCATGATCAGGGTAGCTATCCGTGCCATTGACACATTGCATACTTTCGAAACCAGCGGCACTGTTCTTGAAGCACGCGGATTGGCTTCAAGGATATAGACCACATCACCATAGATGGCATATTGGATGTTTAGCAGTCCGACAACCTTCAGTTCCATTGCCAGCCGGCGGGTATAATCGTAGATAGTTTTCTTGTGCTCTTTAGGAATTATCACCGGCGGTATCACACAGGCTGAATCTCCCGAATGGATCCCGGCATATTCAATATGCTGCATCACTGCCGGTACAAAAGCATCTGTTCCGTCAGAGATTGCATCTGCCTCTGATTCAATAGCATCTTCAAGGAAAAAATCCAGGAGCAGAGGCCTGCCGGGAGATACGCCTGCTGCCTTTGTCACATATTCTGCCAGCATATCTTCATCGAGGATTATCTTCATGGCCCTCCCGCCGAGTACATATGAAGGTCTTATCATTAAAGGATAACCTATCCTTTCTGCAATTTCCCTGGCCTCCTGAAGGTTACCGGCCATCCCTGATTCGGGCTGTGGGATTCCGAGTTTCTTAATGATATGCCTGAAGCGGTCACGGTCCTCGGCAAGATCTATTGTGTCGGGTGTTGTGCCCAGTATTCTTACACCGGCTTCGGCAAGTTCTTTAGCCAGGTTAAGAGGGGTCTGGCCACCGAACTGGACTATGACTCCTTCAGGTTTCTCCTTATCATAGATACTCAGGACATCTTCAGCCGTAAGCGGGTCAAAGTATAGTTTATCAGAAGTATCATAATCGGTGGATACTGTTTCCGGGTTACAGTTCACCATAATTGATTCATATCCTGCATCACGTATGGCAAAGGCCGCATGTACACAGCAATAATCAAACTCGATTCCCTGTCCTATCCTGTTAGGACCTCCGCCGAGAACCATTATTTTCTTCCTGTCACTCACCTTAACCCTGTCGGGGGCGTTATATGTTGAATAATAATATGCTGCATTATCAACACCGCTTACCGGAACAGCTTCCCAGGCCTCTTTCATTCCAAGCGAGATCCTTTTCTCCCTGATCTCCTTTTCGGGAACTTCCAGCAGTTTTGAAAGATATTTATCGCTAAATCCGTCTTTTTTTGCCTGTATCAGGATATCACCTGGAGGCATATGTCCTCTGAAGGCAAGCAATTCTTCTTCTTCATCAACCAGCTCCTTCATTTGCCGTATGAACCAGGCTTTGATATGGGTTTTCCTGTGAAGGTCTTCAATATCAGCTCCTTTACGCAGGGCTTCATACATGATGAACTGCCTTTCGCTTGAAGCGTGTGTCAGCATGTTCATAAGCTCATCAAGGGGTTTTTTATTGAAATCCTTTGCGAATCCGGGTCCGTACCGTCCGATTTCGAGTGACCGGATCGCTTTCTGGAATGCTTCCTTATAGTTTTTGCCTATGCTCATCACCTCACCCACAGCCTGCATCTGGGTGCCGAGTTTGTCTTCCAGCCCTTCAAACTTTTCAAAAGCCCACCGTGCAAATTTCACAACCACATAATCGCCCGAAGGAGTGTATTTATCGAGGGTTCCTTCGCGCCAGTAAGGGATCTCATCGAGTGTAAGCCCGCCTGCGAGAAGTGATGAAACGTATGCAATGGGGAATCCGGTTGCCTTTGATGCCAGTGCTGAGGAGCGTGATGTGCGAGGGTTAATTTCAATAACCACCACCCTGTCGGTTTTCGGGTCATGGGCAAACTGAACATTGGTACCTCCTATGACCTCAATTGCTTCGACAATATCATAGGCATATTTCTGGAGTCGTTTCTGAAGATCAGTTGATATTGTGAGCATTGGTGCGGTGCAGAAGGAGTCGCCTGTATGGATACCCATTGCATCTACATTCTCAATGTAGCAGACTGTGATCATCTGGTTCTTTGCATCCCTGACGACTTCCAGCTCAAGCTCTTCCCAGCCAAGGACAGACTCCTCTATAAGCACCTGGTGAACCATGCTTGCTGCCAGTCCCCTGCCGGCTATGGTTCTTAATTCCTCGAGATTATAAACCAGCCCTCCGCCTGTGCCTCCCAGGGTATAGGCCGGGCGGACCACCACCGGGTATCCCAGATCGGCTGCAACTTTTTCAGCATCCTCGACTGTATTGACTGCCTTGCTTTCAGGCATATCGATACCCAGGCGTGTCATGGTTTCCTTGAAGGCAATCCTGTCCTCGCCTCTTTCTATTGCATCGATATTTACGCCGATTACTTTTACATTATATTCTCCGAGTATTCCTTTTTTTGCAAGAAGAGAAGAGAGGTTCAGTCCTGTTTGCCCGCCGAGGTTGGGGAGAAGTGCGTCAGGACGCTCCTTTTTGATTATTTCAGTGAGTGCATATTCGTTAAGAGGTTCAATATATGTGGCGTCTGCCATGCCGGGATCAGTCATGATGGTTGCCGGGTTTGAGTTTACAAGGACGATCTTATACCCCAGCGACCTCAGTGCTTTACACGCCTGGGTCCCTGAATAATCGAATTCACAGGCCTGCCCGATGATTATCGGTCCTGAGCCTATGATGAGCACTTTCTTTATGTCTTCTCTGCGCGGCATGGTGTTTTTTAATGTTGGAGGCAATATAAAAAATCAAATCGGAAAGGAGTGAAGGGGTTATTTGAAAACAATGAGAAAGATATGAACCTTAACCTGTTTTCCGCTGGCGCGGCCCCGATCCGTGCCTTTACTGAAGAGGAGAATGGGAGATGAGGAAAAAATCGCTATTTTTGATTTCCTTATCTGATGAAAAGGATTTTATCATATATATATGTACTATTTCTTGCTGGATTCCCTGCAGGCGCCCAGACTTTCACCGACAGTAACCTTCCTATAGTTATTATCAATACCGACGGCAATGTCCCGATACCTGACGATCCGAGGGTTAAAGCCACCATGAAGATAATCTACAGGGGTGAAGGGCAGAGGAATTACCTGACCGATCAGAATACTGCATCATATCTGAATTACAATGGCAGAATAGATATAGAGATCAGGGGGTCATCATCGCAATACTCGCAAAAGAAGCAATATGGATTTTCCACAAAGCTTGCTGATGGTGTCACCAACAATAATGTGAGCCTTCTCGGCATGCCGGCCGAGAACGACTGGATATTGAACAGCATGGTGTTTGACTCGGCACTGGTGCGCGACTATCTATGCTTCAATCTTTCAAGAAGGCTGGGGGAATATGCATCCCGGGCAGTCTATTGCGAGGTTGTCGTCAACAATTCATACAGGGGGCTATATCTGCTCGCAGAGAAAATAAAGCGTGATAATAACAGGGTTGATGTACAAAGATTGGATTTCATGGATAATTATCTGCCTGAGGTTTCGGGAGGGTATATCGTCAAGGCTGATAAGACAACCGGGGGAGATCCTCTTGCCTGGAGTATGAGAGCATGGAACGGAAGTTATATAGGTTTCATTCACCACTACCCTGCTCCTGATGTAGTCACAGAGCTGCAAACCGCCTATATCAAGCGCTGCTTCGGTATGATGGCTGCAGCAGCAGAGGAAGGAAATTCTTCAATAACGACAGGATACCCTTCCTATATCGACATCCCGTCGTTCATTCACTATATGATCATAAGTGAACTCTCCTCGAATGCAGATTCCTATACATTCAGCACCTATTTTCACAAGGACCGGAATGGCAAGCTCAGGGCAGGACCGGTGTGGGATTCGGACCTCACCTTCGGCAATGACCTGTTTCTATGGCGTTTTGACCGGAGCAAATATAATGTGTGGCAATTCTCAAACGGCGACAATGAAGGGCCCAGGTTCTGGAGAGACCTCTTTAATGAGAGTAAATACAAATGCTACCTTTCAAAAAGATGGAACGAGCTTATTCAGCCCGGACAGCCACTTAATATCAACAGCCTTAAGAGCTTCATTGATTCGACTGTCGTGTTGATCAGCGAGGCAGTTGTAAGGGAAAATGCAAAATGGAACAATGTCAGGAACCATGAAAAGAGAATCTCCCAGCTCAAGTCATGGCTTGACCAGAGGATCCCGTGGATAACAAATAACCTTCCGTCACCGGGCAGCTGCAGCAATGTTCCGGTTCCTCCGCTTGTAATAAGCAGGATAATGTATCATCCGGATACGACAGTAAGTTTTCCTGATAATGATGAACGTGAATTCCTGGAAATAACAAACACGGGAAACCAGCAGGTCGATCTGACCGGAGTCTATTTCAGCAGTCCGGGACTGACATACCAGTTTCCGGCTGGTTCATCAGTAAAAGCAGGCGAATCTTTGTTTCTTGCCGGCAATTATGCAGGGTTTTTCAGCACCTATAGATTTCCTCCCTTCGACGTGTTTACCAGGAACCTGTCGAATAAAAGAGAGAAGCTGGTTCTTTCCGATGCGTTCGGAAATGTAATTGACAGTGTGACATACCATGACTCGCCTCCGTGGCCCGATGCCGACGGCAATGGGTATCATCTGAAACTTATTGATTTACTGTCAGATAACAGTATTCCTCAGAACTGGGAAGCATCAAAAGAGCTGCAGGTATTGAGTGTGGACAACCATCCGGGTAAAGAGATAGTTCTCTTTCCGAATCCTGTTCAGGACAGGCTTTCAATATCGGCCGGACATGAAATAATATCGGTATCGGTTAATGATTTAGCAAGCAGAAAAATCTTATCAGAAGAAAGTGTTAATTCCCGGGATTATCAGATTGATTTAAGAAATATTAAACCGGGGATATATCTTGTAACTATCCGGACAAGCGCCGGAACCATAACCAGGAGGATAGTCAAAGTCTAAACACGCTTAATCCTGCTTTATTTAATAAATTGCATTAATTTGGTAATGCAAGATTTAACCTCATCAATTTCTCTATGAACAAAGATTCTTTCAGGGCAGGTCTGGCACAGCGTATTCCTGTCCTGGCATGGTTTCCCGGATATTCGCTGAAGCTTCTCGGGGTTGACAGTGTTGCGGGAGTTACTCTTGCCGCATATGCCATTCCTGTGTCACTTGCTTATGCAACCCTGGCAGGGCTGCCGCCGCAATACGGTGTTTACGGGTATCTCATCGGCGGTATGTTTTATGCACTGATGGGAACAGGAAAGCAGCTGGCTGTTGGTCCGACCTCTGCCATCTCCATGCTTATCGGAGTAACCCTGGCAACACTGGCTGAAGGCGATATCAACAGGTGGATCGACCTGGCCTCATTGTCGGCTCTTGTGTTTGCTGTAATAAGCATACTGGCATATTTGCTGAGGCTGAGCAGTATCATCAACTTTATCAGCGAGGTGGTACTGGTGGGATTTAAAGCCGGGGCGGCAATAGCAATCGGACTCACCCAGCTTCCAAAGCTGTTCGGAGTGCCGGGGGGAGGGGAAAGCTCAATCGACCGTTTTCTTCTTCTTGTAAAACAGATGCCCGGAACAAGCCTGGTGGTGTTGGTCTTCGGGATCGCAGCAATTGCGCTTATGATTGCCGGCCAGAAATTCCTTCCGGGAAAACCGGTGGCAATAGTAGTGGTGATAATCTCAATCCTGGTAATTTCCTTTACACCTCTCGGTACCATGGGCTTCAAGACTGTGGGTGTCATTCCGAGCGGATTGCCGCAATTCAGGATACCTGATCTTAATATGGGCGACCTGGGAAATATCATTCCGCTGGCCTTTGCATGTTTCCTGCTGGCTTATATTGAGAGTGTCTCTGCAGCAAAAACACTGGCACAGAAGAACGGATATGAGATCGATTCAAGGCAGGAGCTGCTGGCACTCGGGATCACCAACCTTGCAACGTCTCTTGGACAGGGTTACCCGGTGAGCGGAGGATTGTCGCAGTCAGCCGTGAACGAAAAGGCAGGCGCCAGAACGCCTGTTTCACTCATAATAGCCTCGCTTTCAATCGCTCTCTGTCTTCTGTTCCTTACAGGATTACTGAAGAACCTGCCCACTGTAATTCTTGCAGCTATTGTCCTGGTCGCCATAAAAGGACTGTTTGATTTTAAAGAGATGAAGCGGATGTTCATGGTGAACAAGTTTGATTTCATTATCATGCTGACAGCCCTGGTTGCAGTTATCATTTTCGGGATACTTAAAGGTGTACTTATTGCGGCTCTCTTTTCACTTACCCTGATAATAAGGAATGTATCAAGTCCTCATGTTGCATTTCTGGGAAGGATACCCGGGACCAACAGGTATACCGATATGAAAAGGCATCCTGACAATGAACTGGTTCCCGGGGTGCTTCTGTTCAGGGTTGAATCACCACTGGTATATTTCAATGTTGCAACCGTTTACTTAAGGGTGTGGACCCGGATTAAGGAGATAAAATCTTCGTTGAAAGTTGTAATCTTCGATCTGAGCACCTCGGCCACAATTGATTCCAGCGGTGCACGGCTTATAAAACGACTTCATGAGAACCTCAGGGCAAGAGGCATTGAATTCAAGGTTGCTGAGGCACATTCAGGGGTGCGCGATATGCTCAGGTTCGAGCAAATCGAACATCTGCTTGGTCACGTGAGCAGGAGGGATACTCTTCATGATGTGGTTGTTGCGGCGATAGGGGAAAAGGAACCTGACATTAAGAAAGCACCGGTAAAACCAAAAACGATCCTGCCGCCGGAGATCGTCGCCCAGATCGTCCTCGGGAACAATTATTTCACCCAGACGCACCCTCACGAGTATTTCGAAAGCTTCAGCCTGGAACAGAAACCTTATATTACCCTTGTTACATGCTCTGATTCGAGGGTACCCCTTAATTCGCTGATGCCTGACACATCGAATAAGGTATTCTCGATACAGAACATTGGCAACCAGATATTATCCACTGAAGGATCAGTTGATTACGGAGTTTACATCCTTAAAACTCCAATGCTCTTCTTCCTCGGGCATTCCGACTGTGGTGCAATAAAGGCATACCTTCACGGATTTGAGGATCAAACATATAACATAAAGCATGAGCTCGATTTCCTTCGTCCTTCGATAAGGGAGCTTGAAGCCACAAAAGATTTTGATAAGCTTCACACCAGGATTATCGAAAAGAACCTCGATTACCAGGTGAATATTGCTTACAAGAAATATAAAGACCTTGTTCAGTCAGGGGTGCTCACCATAATGGCCGGATTCTATGACTTCAGGGGAGAGTTTGGCAAAGGCCATGGAGACATCGTGATCGTGAATGTCAACAAGCACAAGGATGTTGAAGAGATGCACAGCCTCCCCCTGTTTGACATGTTATCGAACGCACAGAAGGAACTGCATATAGGAAGACTCCCCGGGTAAGAGGTTATTATCCAGGTTATTAAATGGTCATTTATCCTGTTTATCTGGAAAGCAACCTTCTGATATCCGGATTTCCGGCATAATCGAGTGCTGTTTTGGAGTCATTGTCCCTGAGATCCGGATTTGCTCCTTTCTCCAGCAGCAGCCGGACGATTTCAGTATGTCCGTTCGATGAGGCCACCATGAGGTCGGTGAATCTGGCTTTTCGCCCGGAGTCATAATTCACCTCTTTTTTGAGCATAATCTTGACAATTGTCACCTCGCCGCTTCGTGAAGCACGGATAAAAGCAGTGGTTTTATTGTAATTTTCAGGGATTAAAGGCGTTGCTCTTTTACGGTCTGATAATCTCACAGCCTCAAGGTTCCCGTTAGGGGAAGTCGTGATCACTGCTGTCACCTGGTCATTTTGAAGTGAATCAGATCTTGATGTGTTATCGAGCATCATCCTTATTGTCTGAGCGATTTCGTCAGTGGTATTGATAAGGAGGGCATTGGTTCCGTCAGTTTCCCGGGCATCGGGTTTTGCTCCGCTTTCAAGCAGGAATTTCACTGTTTCGGTATAACCGTTGATTGAAGCCAGGAAAAGGGCATTTGCTCCGTCGGTGCACTTTAGATTGATATCAGCTCCGTGACCGAGCAGTAGCTTTGCAGTTTCTGTATGTCCTTTCATGGACGCTGACATAAGTGCTGTCATACCTCCCTTGTCCTGAAGATCGGGATTTGCACCTTTACTGAGCAGAAGCTTTACAATATCGGTATACTCTGAGAGGGAGGCCTGGATAAGGGCAGTTGTACTATTGTTCAGATCCTGAAGATCCGGTTCTGCTCCCCTGTCGAGCAGCAACCTGACAATTTCTGTGTTACCGTACTGGGAAGCGAGCATCAGCGCTGAGTATCCGTCGAATGTCAGGAGGTTGAAATTGGATCTGTGTTCAAGCAGCATCTTTACAGCTTCTGTGTGTCCGTTCTGCGATGCCATCATAAGGGCGGTCAAACCGTCAATTTCCTGCATGTCGAGGTTAACACCCTTTTCGATCAGCAGCTTTAAAATCCTTGCATGGCCGTTATAAGATGCAAACATTGCAGAAGTTGCGCCGTCTATTGACTGAAGATTGGGATCTGCTCCTCTTTTCAGCAGGATCCTGGTTGCCCGGGTATAGCCGTTTGCTGAAAAATGCATTAAAAGCGACCTGTCATACAAGTCAGCATAATCAACGTTATCAACGATCCTTGCCACTCTTGCCAGTTCCATTGAATATACTGCATCACCTTTCTTCTGTGCATGTATTTCAAAAGTACCGGTCAGCAGGAATAAACCAACTATCGCTATAAGATAAAATGTTTTCATAGTTCCTTAAATATCAGTGATCCAGCTGATCCAGGAGTTCCTTTTTTGAAATCAATTGTTTAGTTTTCTCGTAGTTTTCCTGGTCATTTATGCCCTTATAACACCTGGCAAGTATAAAATGTTTGAACTCAGCCAGGTTTTCGCTGTAAGGCACGCTATCGAGTTCCCTGACCGTTTTAAGGGCTTTTTCGAACCTTCCGCCGTGAACGTCGTTCATAATCGAGTTAAGCCTGATCTCTTCAAGGAGCAGTGAATCATTACTCAGCTTAACAGCTTTCCGGAAGTAGTTCTCACTGTTGTTCAGGAACGCATTTTTCAGTTCATTGTCCTTAATATTCTTACCAAGCCGCTGAAACTCAAGTCCGGCCGAATAGTTAGCGCTAAGGTTGTTTTTATCGGCTGCGACCAGTTTCAAATGGTTATTCAGTTCACTCACATTACCGGGGATCTCCTTAAAAATACGGATAAAGCCATCAGCATGGTCATAACCCGCCTGGTCCCACACAATATCTCCGTTAGCAGTCATGATGATCACCCTGGGTATTGATTTTACCGCATAGCGGTTTGTGAGTGTTTTTTCGATGTCAACGTTGACGCGCAGGCCAACCATGCTACCTGCAAATTGTTGCATTTCAGGGCTTTGCCACAATTCCTGGTCCATTATCTTGCAGGGGCCGCACCATGATGCCCAGAAGTCGACCATCAGCATACGGCCCGAAGATCCGGCTATTGATTTTGCAAGATCATATTTATGCAGCCAGTACATCTGGGCATTCATATTCACAGTTGCTGCAAGGCAGCTGATGAGCAATATGAAGATTCTGTTTTTCACTGATTCCTGGATTATTCTTACAAAGTTAAAACTAATAAGGGAAATCCTGACCACCGGAATTGTTTTTGTTATCTTCTTAATTCAGCCGTTCGTCAAAAAAATGTATCATGTTAACTTATTTTTTGCTCCTCCTGGAGGGTATCTCAGATGAACTGAAAGACCTGATTGATGTTCTGGCTGATAAGATCCGTAACATAAAATTCAATATTGCCTTTAAGACTCATGGCATCGACGGTAAAGGCAACACAATCAGGGAATCGACGATCCTGGTTTGATAATTGCTATGCTATGGCAAGTATCTTCTCTCCATAGACAGGATGTCTTTCGGCTGCCATCATCACTATCCTTTTTACCATCTGGCTGTATGAACAACTGGTCATTTCTGCAGCCATAGCGAAGCTGGCATCGAAGCTGATATCGTTATTCGGATTGAAATCGAGGAGATAAAATTCATCGTCCCGCAGGCGGTAATCGAACCGTGCATAGTCAAGGCATCCGAGTTCTTTCCACGTCTTTAGTACATCCTTTTCCAGCTTTCTCAGAAGTTTTTTATTGATCGTGACAGGCGCAAGTGATTCGATTTTTTCGTAATGTTCCGAACCGGGGATGAATTTCGATTCGTAAGTACAAAGTCTTTTATGCGGTTCGCTGAAAGCTGAAAAATTCATTTCCACCAGCGGCAATATTTCGGGGGGATCATTGTTCCAAACCGACACGCGGAATTCGCGGCCGTCGATGAAATCCTCGACCAGTGCAGGCTGTTTCAGTTCATCGTTCACATTACGTATCTGCTCCTGCAGGGAAGAAGTATCGTAGACAACAGATTTTTCCGTTATTGTAAGACTGCAGTGTTCACGCGACGGTTTAACGATAGCAGGAAAAAGTGTCCAGTCGGCAGCCTCTTCAGGTGCTAGCACTTTTCCGTAAGGAACCGTCACCCCAAGCGAAACCAGAATCTCTTTTACCTTTTGTTTATCGTAGCTCAGGGCTATCAGCTCCGGGTCGTTGCCCGTATAGGTGAACCCCATGCTTTCAATTGTCTGCACAACTCTTTTTTCGCTTTGCGGAATACCCGGCAAGGCTTCACAGAGGTTGAAAATAATTGTATCGTCAGGATTATATTTTTTCAGTGTTTTTTCGAGGTGCGGCGTGTTCAGTTCTTCAAGGTAAGTTTCAATTCCTTCTTCCTTCAGCGATTCATACAGCACCTTGTTTGAACTCCGGGCATTTTTGATCTCTGACTTGTCCCAGGCCGCATCGGTATTATAGAGTACGACAACCTTCAATAAGAATGTTTTTTGCGAAACTAAAATATAATGTCTGAATAAATAACATCATAAATGAAGAGTTTCTAACAATGCCATTGCTGTTATTCACAATTCGAAAAAATGATTGAAGAGAAAAATACTGTTTCAGAATTTCGAAATAGAAAACCTGATCGTTTGTAAACGGATTCAATTCAGTGAGGGCTGAAACAAATTAAGCAAAGAAGTTTTTTACTGAGCTATAGTTCCTGTTAAGTCTCTGATAATGGAGAGCTCAGTTAATTGCATCTCCGGTGATTTTTCCGGATGAAACAGCAGGCAGGTACTGCTCTTGCACCGTAGACGGGAATTTTATAACTTTACATAAACCGGGACACTATTAACGGTAATTGATTCTGGAAATATCATACCTTTAAAAATAAATTATATACGGATGAAAAAGAATAACAAAATCTCTATTTACTCTTTAACAATCGTGGGAGTCATACTTATTCTGAACAGTAGTTTTGAGAATAGAAGTATAATCTCTGTATTGGAGATAGGTCAGACCTATCAGGGCGGCAAAATTTTCTATATCCTTCAACCAGGAGATCCCGGCTACGACAGCAAAGTACAGCATGGTTTAATATGTGCCCTGAGCGACCAGAGCACAGGTGCACCATGGGGCTGTGAGGGAGTTGAAATAACAGGTGCGGATGGGACTGCAATAGGAACAGGCAATAAAAACACTAAAGACATAATTGCCGCCTGTAAATCAGCAGGAATAGCAGCAAGATTATGCGGCGATCTGGTTTCAGATGGTTATAGCGACTGGTATCTGCCCAGCAAAGATGAACTGAATAAGCTGTTCATCGCCAGAAACTCAATCGGGAATATTGCCAGAGAAGTTTATTGGAGTTCAAGCGAATATGAAAATTCTGCCGAGCTCGTATGGTTCCAGCACATGGGAAATGGAATGCAGGCCAGCTTCGATAAGGACAGCAAGCAGTATGTTCGTGCTATACGTTCTTTTTAACAGAACCGGCTGAACCAGTGTCAGGATAAAACCAACTATTAAATACAAAACAAATGGAAAAAACAATCTACATCTCAGCGGGAGTTGTGATACTCCTGATTTTCATTATACTGTTCAATCGATTGATAAAAAGAAGGAATCAGGTGGAAAATATCTTTGGCAGCGTGGACGCTTTGCTGAAGAAACGATATGATTTAATACCCAATCTGATATCGGCAATTCAGGAATACATGATTCACAAAAAGAAATTACTTACCGGACTGACTGAATTAAGAACAAGGGCACTTAATCCCGATGTTAAACATGATGAAAAGATTGATCTTCAGAATAAGATAAACAGATCACTTGAAGGGATAATGGTAGCTGTCGAAAACTACCCTGATCTGAAAGCCAGCGAGAATTTTCTGCAGCTGCAGGCCACCCTTAATGAAGTTGAGGAACAACTTTCTGCAGCGCGCAGAGCCTATAACGCCGTTGTAACTGAGTATAACGATGCCGTAAGTACAATTCCTTCAAATATTGTCGCGTTTTTAACAGGTTTTAAACGAAAAGCGATCATGGAGACCCCTGACCAGGAAAGGAAAAACATCAATGTTAAGGAGTTATTTAAACAGGATTGATCGCGGTGAAAACAGATGATGAACTAAGGTCTTTTTTTGAGACAAAAATTAAGCCCGGGTTAGGTGATATTGAAAAATGGCGCAAGAAGGCATTGCGCAGGGCAATAATGATAGACGTCCTTCTTGTCCCCCCCCTCCTTTATGGCCTGACTTATTGCATTGTCCGCATGGTACGGTATGCTGTTGAAAAGCAGATGGCCATCGATGATTTGATCTTTGCAACGTTTATTGTGGGACCATTTTTGTTTGCAGCGGTTTTTGTTTATTATACTATCTGGAGAATAGTGCGTTCCGATACCAAGGTAATTAAGTCAGGTGACAAAGAACGAATAAGCCGGGAAAGGCTTAATGAGCTGAATTTTAAAAACCAGGTAATCGGAAAAATTGTTAAATTCATATCACCTGATTTGAATTACAGTCCTGAAAGAAGAGAAGTTAGTGGACGTGAAGTCCTCCGATGTGAAATATTTCCCCATACTGTATTTTATCCACGGGGTTATATAGCTGAAGATTTTATTGAAGGATTGACAGGAAATACAGAACTGCGTTTTTTTGAACTTTCGGGGAATGATGCGATTATACCCGAAGGCAAAAAACCAGGGTCAATTGATTATACTGCATTCTCATTTGAAAAATTCCATTTCTTAGGGATGTTTGGCATAGTTGATTTTAACAAATCATTCAGGGGGCATACTGTAGTCCTTCCTGAAAAAAAATTAAGGCAATCGGAATGGATGCGCGGGTCCGGACGCGAACTGGTAAAACTGGAAGATCCGGAATTTGAGAAACACTTTTCGGTTTATGGAACAGATCAGATTGCAGCCAGGTACATCCTTTCAACTTCTCTGATGAAAAGAATAACAGACTTCAAAAAGAAAATTGGCAGAAAACTCTCTCTCTACTTCACAGAAAACAAATTCTATGTGGCGATCAGTCACAAAAAGGACCAGTTTGAGCGCAGTATATATAAATCCGTTTATGATTTTGACAGAGTAAAGAAGTTTTATAATGACCTTACCATTGTCACAGATATTGTGGAAGATCTTAACCTTAATACAAGAATATGGCTGAAAGAAGATGAAAAAACTTCCGGGATGTTTGAGATCAGTCCTGAGTATAAAAACAGGAAGAAGTGGATCTTCAGGCTTCTTACATTTTTATTTGGCTTCCTTGGATTACATTATTTATACATTGGTCGCAAAGGAAAAGCCCTGATAACTTTCCTTATTACTGCTGCTGTTTTCCCGCTCCTGATTTATGTAACGATTAAAAATCAGGGCAACGGTCCATCCGGATTTTTGCTATTTCTGTTTGCTGTTATCTGGTATATCAGGATAGCCAAGAAAGCATACTGGATTGAACAAGACAGCAGGGGTGTTCCAATGAGTTAAGTTCTTTTTAACCTTTGCATCCGGACACTCCATCCTACGGTCTGGTAAACTCAATAACATACTCCGACATGTATTTGTCGTTGTATGGTTTCAGGTACTTGACAAACAACCTGGCTTTCTGCCCCAGGCGCAGACAGGTATACCTGTTCTCAATCTCTTCCCTGGAGTCAGTAGGCTGTAAGGAGGGGTACCACAGGAAGTAACCCTCTTTTTTTAACAGTAACTGAGGTTTTGACCACCTTTGGGAATTATCGCCTTCACCGAGGTTTCTATAAGGGTTAAAGGATATGTATATCTCATCTCCCGCCCATGACTGACCGGTGACATGTCCCATAAGCATAACCCAGCAGTTAAGGTATGTGTTCCAGCTCACTGACGGACCCCAGTGAAAACCTCCCCCGGGAGATGATGCGGCGCCACCTCCGTCTGCTGCATCTATCTGAAGTGATATGACGGGAGCTCCAATGCCGTTGTGGGCAGCGCTGAACGAATCTCCATCCCATCGTTTCGCTTTTCCCTCAGGACTGTCAAGGTCGCTGACATGGATCCTTGCAACTGAAATGCACTGTCCCTTTCTTTCTGTTTCCCTGTCGTAACTGTACTCATCATATACTCCCGGATACCCGTATTCGCCATAGAACAGGTACAGGTATTCACCCGACAGTACTGCTGAGGGATCTCCGACCCCGCCTGCAAATGTAAGCGAGGTATTATGCGGAAGAAGTATCATCCTCGGATAAAGATCTTCGATGAAGATCCCCTTGTTTTCCCAGCTTCTTCCTCCGTTCACGGACTTCATTATACCTATCCGGCATACGGCAGCAGGCGATTCAGGACCTCTCAGTCCAACCGGCCAGTTATAGTCTTTATATCCGCTTCCGGTAAGAGCGTCGTAAGGGAGGGTCGACGGGTAATTCTCATTATGGTAGATCGCATAAAGCGTTTTACCTGTCATGTCTGATGTATCCTGCCAGATCGTTTCGAACCAGACAGCCCCGTGCAGGCCTTCTGTCCCGGGCGGCACGTTGGGAGGGAGGACCGGTTCGGTAAAATCTTCTGCTTTGCTTCTGAATGCCTCAAGAGCATTACGGCCGTCGGCAAATTTAAGATGACGTGCTCCGCCATCCGGGTCCCAGACAGGATCCTCCCCGTATTTGCCCGGGAAGATCCTGAATGTATCTCCTATCCAGGCTTCCGCCATATTGCAGTCGACAAAGGAGTTAAAGAGTATAGTATCTGCTGCTATCAGCCTGAAACCCGGCGTACCCGGTATTTCAGTCTGGTTATTTCTGCATGACATTATCACAGCCATGGTTCCAAGGAGGAGTATAATGTGCCTTTTCATACTGATAAGAATTTAACCCCGAATATATATATTTCCGGTGGAAAGTTATCAGGGAGACCGGTTGATGCACAAAACCAGGTTAAAGAAAAAAAAGTCTGACCAGGATTTATAAATCGGTTTTTTGAATTAATTTGTACCATGGAATTAAAATAATTGTGATATGAAAAGAATCATCCTGGCCATTTTAACGATTATCGCAGGTTCTGAGATCACTGCACAGTATGAAGCAACCTGGGAATCGATCGACAGCAGACCCGTCCCGGGGTGGTTTGAAGATGCAAAATTCGGGATCTTCATACACTGGGGGCTCTATTCTGTTCCTTCATACAGTCCCACTGTCAGGGATGGCGTCGGCATTTATGAGAGATACGCTGAATGGTACTGGCGGAGATGGAGAGAGCCATCACCGATCCAGCACTATTTCACCGGGTTTCATAACAGGGTGTGGGGTGAGAATTTTAAATACCAGGATTTTGTAAACCATTTTAAAGCGGAGATGTTCAATCCTGATGACTGGGCGGAGATTTTCAGTAAAGCCGGGGCTAGATATGTCGTCCTTACATCGAAACATCATGAGGGATTCACTCTATGGCCTTCACAATATTCCTGGAACTGGAATGCGATGGATGTCGGTCCCCATCGCGATCTGCTCGGAGATCTGACGAAGTCGGTTAAGGATAAAGGCATGAAGATGGGCTATTATTACTCATTGCTTGAATGGTACCATCCGCTGTACAAGCCGGCTACAATAAAACAGTATATCGACCAGCACATGTTCCCCCAGATGAAGGAGCTGGTAAATAATTACAGTCCTGATATCTTCTGGACTGACGGAGAATGGGACTACACTTCAGATGAGCTTCGAAGCACACAGTTTCTTCAGTGGCTTTTCAACGAATCACCTGTGAAGGAAACGGTAGCAATCAACGACAGGTGGGGAAAAGAGACCCGCAGCAAACATGGAGGATACTATACAACGGAATATGACCTTGTGCATGATGGTGATTCAAAAGGAATGAAGTTTGAACGGCCGTGGGAGGAATGCAGGGGAATGGCCGGCTCTTTCGGCTATAACAGGAATGAGAGGCTTGAAGATTATTCAACTTCCGAAGAGCTGGTGCATATCCTGATAGACAAGGTAGCCAGGGGCGGGAACCTTTTGTTAAACATAGGTCCCACCGCTGACGGCAGGATCCCTGAGATAATGCAGCA
>Ga0116204_1000746_pt1 | contig 18599 bp, 27 predicted proteins | sample LakKivwa52mmetaG_FD_94481 | JGI IMG/M metagenome (GOLD analysis project Ga0116204, IMG submission 94481) | Anoxic lake water microbial communities from Lake Kivu, Rwanda to study Microbial Dark Matter (Phase II) - Lake Kivu water 52m metaG | ecosystem: Environmental > Aquatic > Freshwater > Lake...
AGTGCTTCGATAGAGCTGCAGACAGGAACCAGAGTGGAAAACACAATCAGGCTGGCTAACACTCTCGACAGCCTTGTAAGGGCAAAATACCCCGAAATCGATCTTATATCCACTACATCGGGTTATGACGACCAGGGGGGCTGGGCATCCATGTTCAGTGCAGGCGGAACACACACGATACAATATACATTCAGCCTTGTTCCCTCCCTGGAAAGAGAAAAAAGCGTATGGGATATCGCGGAGGAGATGAGAAATGATTTTGCAAGGTATCCCGAGATTGTCGATTTCACGGTATCAACATCGGAGGAGATGGGATCTTTCGGCGGAAATACAGTTGATGTTGAAATCTACGGTTATGATTTTACAGCTACAAATATTATTGCTGCTGAGCTGGCGCAAAAGATCAGGAACATACAGGGGGCAAAGGATGTGACAATCAGCCGCGATAAGTCAAAACCCGAGCTGCAGATCATTTTTGACCAGGAGAAGATGAGCGCTAACGGATTAAATACCGCAATGGCGGCATCTGCCGTGAAAAACAGGGTGGATGGGATGCTTGCCACCAGGCTGCGCCAGGCAGGCGATGAATACGACATAATCATAAGGCTTAAAAAGAGTGCAAGAAGCACCCTGACCGATATCGAGAACATCGGAATCTCAAATACCCAGGGACAATTGATAAGACTGGGAGAGATCGCACAGATAAAAGAATACTGGTCGCCCCCGAGCATAGAGAGAAAAAGGAAGGAAAGAATCGTAAGTGTCTCGTTCACTCCTTATAAGAGGTCGCTCACCGACCTTCAGAGAGAGGTCCGGAAGGCTATAGACGAGACAGAAAAACCTGCAGGCATAATGGTCCAGATCTCGGGTGCTATCGAAGACCAGATGGAGGCATTCATGGATCTCGCACTCCTGGTTGTGGTCAGCCTGATACTGGTATACCTTGTTATGGCATCCCAGTTTGAATCGCTCAAAATGCCGTTTATTATTATGTTCTCAATTCCCTTTGCTTTCACCGGTGTGGCAATTGCACTCTTTTTAACAAACACCACACTCAGCATTATTTCAGGAATAGGGGCAGTGCTCCTGATCGGTATTGTGGTTAAAAATGCCATTGTCCTGGTCGACTTCATAAACCTGATGCGCGACAGGGGGAATGAGCTGTATGACGCTATAACGATTTCCGGGAAGTCGAGGCTGAGACCGGTGCTGATGACATCACTCACCACGATCCTGGGGATGTTTCCGCTTACTCTCAGCAAGGGTCCCGGATCCGAACTCTGGAAACCGATGGGTATTGCTGTTATCGGGGGACTGGTCTTTTCAACTTTTGTAACACTGGTGCTTGTACCGGTAGTCTACGCTATCTTTGGAAAAAGAGGCGAACGTAACAAAACCCTGTCGGTTTATTCCGATCTGAGTATACTTAATGGCAATGACGGGAATACTAATCTCTAAAATGAAATAGCATGAAGGCGGTAATGATAATATATAACCAGGCGCATACTGAAAAAGTAGAATATATAATTGACAAGCTCGGTATTAAGGGATACACCCTGTGGGAGGATGTCCGGGGAAGGGGTACAAAAACAGGGGAACCTCATCTCGGAACCCATACCTGGCCTGCAATAAACAAGAGCCTGCTGACAGTCACAGACGATGACATGGTTGATCCCCTGCTGGAGAAAGTAAAAAAGATTGACTCCATCAGTGAGGAAGTGGGGATCAGGGCATTTGTGTGGAATGTGGAGAAGACGGTATAAAAACTGTAGAGGCGTTGCATGCAACGCCTCTACAGTTTTATCATTCTTCTTCTTCCTCTTCGCTGTAAGCTTTGATCACAGCCTCCTGGACATCGCCAGGCACCTGTGCATACTCTGCAAATTTCATTGTGTACATTGCCCGTCCCCCGGTTATTGAACTAAGCGCCGTGGAGTACTTGTTCATTTCTGCAAGAGGTACTCTTGCCCTGATGATTTCAAACCTTTTCTCGCTGGCCATCCCCAGTACCATCCCCCTGCGTCCCTGGAGATCACTGATCACATCACCCATACGGTCTGAGGGAACCATGATCTCAACGTCATAAACCGGTTCAAGGATCTTGGGAGTGGCATTTTTGAATGCCTGGCTGAATGCATTGCGTCCGGCAAGCCTGAATGATATTTCGTTTGAATCAACCGGGTGCATTTTACCGTCATAAACATAGACCCTTATATCACGGGCGTACGATCCGGTCAGGGGGCCGACTTCCATTTTTTCCATGATGCCTTTCAGGATTGCCGGCATGAAACGGGCATCAATAGATCCTCCCACTATACAGTTCACGTAGATCAGCTTTCCGCCCCAATCGAGTTCTATCTCCTCTTTTCCTCTGTTCGAGAGCTTGATATCCTTCCCTCCGATTTTCATCATAGTCATTTCCTGGGAACCCTCAGTGTAAGGTTCAATGATCAGGTGAACTTCGCCGAACTGGCCTGCGCCGCCTGATTGCTTCTTATGGCGGTAATCAGCCTGAGCCGGCTTTGTAATAGTTTCGCGATATGGTATTTTGGGAGGATTGAAGCTCGATGGTATCTTGTATATATTATCGAGATGCCATTTCATGATGTTTAAATGATATTCTCCCTGTCCGTGAACGATTATCTGTTTCAGCTCTTTTGAGTACTCGATGGTGATAGTGGGATCTTCCAGGTGGATTTTGCCGAGAGCTTCTCCAAGCTTCTCGTCATCACTTTCGCTCTGCGCTTTTATGGCGGTTCTGTATTTAGGCGCAGGGAATTTCACTCCTTCATACCTCCAGTCATTGCCGGGAGCATTCAGGGTATGATCTATTTTTGTATTTTTCAGCTTGACGAAAGCCCCGATATCTCCCACATGCAGTTCGGGAACACGTGTCCTGTTCCTGCCGGCACAAACATACAGCTGGGCAAGCCTTTCCTTTGTGCCGTTATTGCTGTTAACCACATCGATGTTCTCGGTTATTTTCCCTGAATAGATCCTGAAATAGTTTATCTCACCGATATGCTCCTCTATAGAGGTTTTGAAAACATATACCGATGCTGGTCCTGACGGATCAGGTTTCACCTCATTTCCCCTGCTGTTCCTGGGAGCGGGCATATCGGTTATTGAAGGTGCTTCGCTTAGGATGAATTCCATAAGGTCGTCAATACCAATATTATTTTTTGCTGAAATACAGAATACAGGGAAGATGGTCCTTGAAAGAATACCTCTGGCTATGCCTTTTCTTATTTCCTCTTCACTGAGCTTGTCATTTGAGAAGAAAAGCTCCATCAGCGACTCATCACTTTCTGCAGCTTTTTCAACAAGGGCATCATGTAATTCGGTTGCTTTATCAAGATGTTCGGCAGGTATATCTGCCACCTTTGCTGTTCCGCCCTCTTTCGGATACTGGAGCATTTTCATCTTCAGGACATCTATCACGGTATTGAATCCGACACCTTCATTGACAGGGTGCTGAACGAGCACCACCCCGTTACCGAACCTCTCCTTCATCATTTCAAGTGATTTCTCGAAGTTGGCCTTCTCATGATCGAGGCCGTTGACTACTATTATCACCGGCTTGTTCGCTTTTTCCGCATGCCTGAAATGAATGCCGGTTCCCACTTCAACGCCATTCTGTACATTTATTAACAGTACGGCACAATCGGCTGCATAGAGGGAGGAGATAACTCCGCCGCTGAAATCATCCAGACCCGGTGTATCAAGAATGTTTATTTTTTTATTCCTGAATTCTGTATAGAGGACTGTTGAGAATATTGAATTTCCATTTTCATGTTCTATCGGGCGGTAATCAGATACAGTGTTTTTGCCGTCAATAGTACCTCTTCTTTCAATTACACCTCCGTTAAAGAGCAAGGCTTCACCAAGAGTTGTCTTTCCTGATCCGGAGTTTCCCAGCAGAGCAATGTTCTTTATCTGGTCAGTCTGGTATGTTTTCATGATTTGCTGATTATTATGTTTTTACTACGTTATGCACGGGTTTGGCGCGGACAAAAATAATAATTTTTTAAAAAACATTTCCGGGGAGAGTGCATAATATAAAAAATTTTATTTTCTTTGCACCAGTTTTTTGAAACGCAGGAGTACCGGTTTTCCTTTCGAAGGTAAGTTTACAAAACGTTTTTCTCCAGGGAGAGTCGGGAAGTTACCTGTTCATAACTTACGATTAAGTTTGAATAGTAATAGTTTCAAGACGTGCTTCAGGGTCGTGGTTATTTGCATTTAAGGCTGTTGAAGGAAACATGGATTTATGATTTTAGAATTTAAATGAATTTATAATTAACCAATTAAAAAATATGCCGACAATTCAGCAATTAGTAAGAAAAGGCAGGAAGAAACTGGAGGATAAAAGCAAGGCTCCTGCCCTGGATTCTTGTCCTCAGAAAAGAGGTGTTTGCGTAAGGGTTTACACTACCACTCCCAAGAAACCAAATTCTGCTATGAGGAAAGTGGCCAGGGTGAGGCTTACCAACCAGAAAGAGGTCAATGCTTATATTCCCGGTGAAGGTCATAACCTCCAGGAACACTCCATTGTGCTTATCAGGGGCGGCAGGGTTAAGGATCTTCCCGGTGTAAGGTACCACCTTGTTCGCGGAGCTCTCGATACTTCAGGAGTTGATGGCCGTACTCAGAGAAGATCGAAATATGGGGCAAAAAGGCCTAAGAAGTAACATTAAAGAATAAGATTATGAGAAAAACAAAACCAAAGAAGAGGATTCTGTTACCGGATCCGAAATATAACGATCCGTTTGTTACAAGGTTTGTCAACAATCTTATGTATAATGGTAAAAAGAACGTTGCTTATCAGATTTTTTACGACTCACTCGGAATCGTAGGCGACAAATTCAAGAGTGAGGGTAAAACCCCGCTTGAGATCTTCAAGCAGGCTCTTGAAAACGTTACGCCGCAGGTAGAGGTCAAAGCCCGTCGTGTGGGAGGGGCAACTTTCCAGGTTCCCATGGAAATCCGTTCCGACCGCAAGGTAAGCATCAGCATGAAGAATATGATATCCTTTGCACGAAAACGCACCGGACATTCAATGGCTGAACGCCTTTCGGCTGAGATCATGGCTGCTTACAAGCTTGAGGGCGGAGCATATAAGAAAAAAGAAGACACTCACAGGATGGCTGAAGCCAACAAGGCTTTTGCCCATTTCAGGTTTTAATGTTTGACTGCAGCAGGTAAATGGATCAGAATCTTAAATATACCAGGAACATCGGGATAATGGCACACATCGATGCCGGTAAGACCACCACGACAGAACGTATTCTGTTCTATACAGGTCGTACCCATCGCATGGGAGAAGTGCATAACGGGAATGCCCAGATGGACTGGATGGTCCAGGAGCAGGAGCGCGGGATCACTATTACATCTGCTGCAACAACAACCTACTGGAAATTCAAAAACGATAATCATAAAATAAATATCATTGACACCCCGGGACATGTCGATTTCACTGTCGAGGTGGAACGCTCACTCAGGGTCCTTGATGGTGCTATCGCCGTTTTCTGTGCTGTCGGAGGTGTTGAACCACAGTCCGAGACTGTCTGGCGGCAGGCCGACAAATACAGGGTGCCGAGAATAGCCTTCATAAACAAGATGGATCGTGCCGGAGCAGATTTCTTCAATGTTGTTCACCAGATCAGAGAAAAACTCGGATCTAACCCTGTTCCGATACAGGTACCTGTTGGTGCAGAGGAGAATTTCCTGGGGATGGTCGACCTCGTTCAGATGAAAGCTGTTATTTACTCTGATGATGAGGCGCTGGGAACAAAGTACGAAATAACAGATGTTCCTGAAATACTGATGGATGAGGCTGAGGAGTGGCGCAGAAAACTCGTCGAGGCCGTTGCAGAGGTTGATGATACTCTTCTTGAAAGATATATTGAAGATCATGAATCGATAACTCCGGATGAAATACTCTCTGCACTCAGGAAAGTGACTGTATCAGGTCATGCAGTGCCGGTAATTTGCGGAGCTGCTTTCAGGAACAAAGGCATTCAGAACCTTCTTGATTCAGTAACTGCCTTCCTTCCGTCACCACTGGATATCGGAGCTGTTACCGGTACCGATCCGAGAAACAATAACAGAATAACACGTGAACCGGACGATGAAGCGCCGCTGGCGGCTCTTGCTTTCAAAATAGCAACAGATCCTTTTGTGGGGCGTCTTGCTTACATACGTATTTATTCAGGAACTCTTCATTCCGGTGATACACTTCTGAATATGCGTACAGGTAAACGCGAGAGGATTAACCGGTTGTTCCAGATGCATGCCAACAAACAGAATCCCAAAGAGAGCATTTCAGCAGGCGACATTTGCGCCGGAGTGGGATTCAAGGATCTCAAGACAGGGGACACGCTGTGTGCAATACATAAACCCATCCTTCTTGAATCAATGGATTTTCCCGAGCCGGTTATCGGTATTGCTATTGAGCCCAGGACACAGGCGGATGTGGACAGGCTGTCGCTGGCGCTCGGCAAACTGGCTGAAGAAGATCCCACATTCCAGGTTAAAGTTGACCCTGACAGCGGTCAGACAGTAATCCACGGGATGGGGGAACTCCATCTGGAGGTGCTTATCGACCGTCTCAGGAGGGAATTCAGTGTGATATGCAACCAGGGCCCTCCGCAGGTTGCTTACAAAGAGGCTATAACAACGACTGCGGAATTCCGGGAAGTATTTAAAAAACAAACCGGCGGCAAAGGTAAATATGCTGATATTACTATAGAGCTCTCACCGGCGGATGACGGGCTAAGAGGACTCCAGTTCATAAATGAGATTAAAGGCGGGAATATCCCGAAGGAATATATCCCTTCGGTGGAAAAGGGATTCCGGGAGTCTATGTCAAACGGGCCGCTGGCAGGATTCCCCCTCGATAGTCTCAGGGTTGTGTTAAAAGACGGTTCATACCATCCGGTTGATTCTGATGCTCTTTCATTTGAAATTGCAGCAAAGCAGGCATTCAGGCGCTTTTCAGGGAAATGCAACCCTGTGCTGCTGGAACCAATTATGTCGACAGAGGTGGTGACGCCTGAAGAGTATGTCGGTGATGTCATCAGCGACTTCAACCGCAGAAGAGGCAGGGTGGAAGGTATGGAATCGAAAACAGGTTCAAGGGTTATCAGGGCTAAAGTACCTCTGGCAGAGAAATTCGGTTATGTTACTGTACTCCGGACCATTACCTCGGGAAGAGCAACCTCAACAATGGAGTTCTCCCATTTTGAAGAGGTGCCTGCAGAAATAGCAAACAGGATTATTGAAATTACCAAAGGAAAAATTCTTTAAAGATGAGTCAGAAAATTCGAATCAAACTGAAATCTTACGATCATAATCTGGTTGACAAGTCAGCAGAGAAGATCGTGAAAACCGTAAAATCTACCGGTGCAGTGGTAAGCGGACCAATTCCGCTTCCGACACATAAGAAGATCTATACGGTTCTTCGTTCACCGTTTGTTAACAAGAAAGCGCGTGAGCAGTTCCAGCTATCCTCATACAAGAGGCTGCTTGACATCTACAGCTCAACGCCAAAAACAATTGATGCTCTTATGAAACTGGAGCTTCCAAGCGGTGTAGAAGTCGAAATTAAAGTGTGAAACCAGTAAACCTTTATAGAGATGCAGGGATTAATTGGAAAAAAGATCGGGATGACCTCTCTTTTTAATGAAGACGGGAAAAACATCCCCTGTACCGTTCTGCAGGCAGGTCCATGTGTTGTAACACAGATAAAGACACCTGAAAAGGATGGTTATTTTGCAGTACAGCTCGGGTTTGATGATAAGAAGGAAAAGCACTCCACCAAAGCTGAAACAGGCCACTTCAAGAAAGCAAATACCACCCCGAAGAGAAAAGTTGTTGAATTCACGGGTTTTGAGGAAGGCCAGGTTAAAGAGGGAGAGGTGCTGACAGCTGAACTGTTCAGGCCTGATAACTGGGTCGATGTCAGAGGCTGGTCTAAAGGAAAGGGTTTTCAGGGTGTCGTCAAACGCCATGGCTTCAAAGGAGTCGGCGGTCAAACCCACGGCCAGCACGACAGGGGAAGGGCTCCAGGTTCAATGGGCGCTTCATCATTCCCCTCAAGAGTTTTGCCGGGCATGAGAATGGGAGGCCATACAGGAAACAATAAGGTAATGGCAATAAGCATGAGGGTAATCAAACTGATGCCCGAGGATAATATACTGATAGTAAAAGGATCAGTACCTGGTCCTAATGGTGGTTACGTAATAATTACAAAATAATGGAATTAACTGTTCATAGAATAAACGGCAAGGAAACCGGAAGGAAAATCAGCCTTGATGATTCTGTTTTCGGTATTGAACCTAATGACCATGCCATCTACCTGGATACAAAACAGTATATGGCAAACCAGCGTCAGGGAACTCATAAGACAAAAGAGAGAAGTGAAGTGGCGGGAAGCACAAGAAAGATCAAGCGGCAGAAAGGTACAGGCACAGCACGCGCCGGCAGTATCAAGAATCCGTTGTTCCGCGGAGGAGGACGTATATTTGGCCCTGCCCCGAGAGATTATGGATTCAAGCTTAATAAAAAGGTTAAACAGCTTGCAAGGAAATCGGCCCTTTCTTACAAGGCATCTTCAAACAATATTATTGTCCTGGAAGACTTCTCTTTTGAAACTCCCGCAACAAAGGAAATGATCAAACTGGGCAATAACCTGAAGATCGCTGATAAAAAATCACTTTTTGTTTTACCGGAACAAAATAAAAATATATATTTGTCAGCCCGAAATATTCAAGGCGTGGAAGTTGTAACTGCTGAACAATTAAGCACTTACAAAATTATAAATGCTTCAACTCTGGTATTTGTCGAGAGCGCTGTTGACGTTTTGCTGGCAACTTTTTAAAACTAGAAAACTGTAAATGATGAATATTCTGCTCAAACCGATAGTTACGGAAAAGATGACAAGCCAGGGCGATAAGTTCAATCGCTACGGTTTTCTTGTTGCCAGAAACGCAAACAAGTTGCAGATCAAGAAAGCAGTTGAAGAGCTCTACGGCGTTACAGTGGATTCAGTCAATACCATGCGTTACAGCGGGAAAGCAAAAACCAGGAATACCAGAACAGCACTCCTCAGGGGCAGAACAGCTGCCACTAAAAAAGCAGTTGTAACACTTGCTGAAGGAAACAAGATAGATTTCTATAGCAATATTTAATAAGCGATATGGCAGTCAGAAAGATCAAACCTGTTACACCAGGCCAGAGAAACAAGATCATCAGTGCTTTTGACGGCATCACAGGCACTGCACCGGAAAAATCCCTCCTCCGCCCACACAGGAAGAGCGGGGGCCGGAACGTAAACGGAAGACGTACAATGAGATACATCGGAGGCGGTCACAAAAGGATGTACAGGGTTATCGATTTCCGGAGGAATAAAGACGGTATGAAAGCCACAGTCAGGTCAATTGAATATGATCCCAACAGATCATCAAGGATCGCACTGGTTGTTTATGAGGATGGGGAGAAGAGATATATTGTTGCCCCGATAGGCTTGAAAGTCGGACAGAAAATCGTTTCGGGGAGCGAGGCAGCACCTGAAGTGGGCAATGCCCTTTTCCTCAGCGATATACCCCTGGGTACCGTCGTTCATAATATTGAGCTTAAGCCTGGCAAAGGCGCTGCTCTTGCCCGCAGTGCAGGAACATACGCACAGCTTTCGGCAAGAGAAGGTAAATATGCAACAATAAAACTGCCGTCGGGTGAGACAAGGAGCGTCCTTACCACATGCAGGGCCACTATAGGGACAGTATCAAATCCCGACCACAACCTTGAGAAATCCGGGAAGGCAGGACGGACACGCTGGCAGGGAAGAAGACCGAGAGTAAGAGGAGTGGCAATGAACCCGGTTGATCATCCTATGGGAGGAGGAGAAGGAAAAGCATCAGGCGGCCATCCGAGATCACGCAGAGGTGTTCCTGCAAAAGGTTATAAAACAAGAGACAGGAAGAAATACTCTGCAAAACTTATTCTGGAAAAACGGAAAAAATAACTGATTTAATATGAGCAGATCTATTAAAAAAGGCCCTTTTATCGATTATAAGCTTGAGAAAAGAGTTCTCGGGATGAATGAAGGAGGTAAAAAGACAGTGGTCAAGACTTGGTCGAGACGATCGGTAATATCACCCGATTTTGTCGGACATACTATAGCAGTTCATAACGGGAATAAATTCATCCCGGTGTATGTAACAGAAAATATGGTAGGTCACAAACTTGGAGAATTTGCACCTACCCGGACATTCAGGAGCCACTCAGGCAATAAATAACCAGTAATGCGAACATTGTAAAATTTTATGTGATGGGTGCGAGAAAAAGAAATTCAGCCGAAAGGAGAAAAGAGGCCTCCAGGACAAGGTGCCAGGCAATCATGAGACATTGCCCCACATCCCCGCGCAAGATGCGTCTTGTGACCAGCCTGGTCAGCGGAAAGGAAGTCAACAAAGCTCTTGACATCCTCAAATACAGTCCGCAGGAAGCATCACGCAAACTGGAAAAACTGCTGCTTTCAGCTATTGCAAACTGGCAGGCAAAAAATGAAGGTGTGAGGGTTGAGGAGAGTAATCTTTATATAAAAAACATACATGTTGACGGAGGCAGGACACTTAAAAGACTCCAGACTGCACCTCAGGGAAGAGCTTACAGGCTGAGAAAAAGATCAAACCAGGTAACTCTTGTCCTTGACAGTATGAACAAAGAAGTTGAAAAAACAACAGAGTAAAATATGGGACAAAAAGTAAATCCGATTGGTAACAGATTAGGGATAATCAAAGGCTGGGATTCAAACTGGTACGGCGGAAAGGACTTTTCCGGCAAACTGATAGAGGATACAAAGATCAGGGAATACCTCAATGCCAGGCTTGCAAAGGCAAGCATATCCAGGATTGTTATTGAGAGAACTCTTAAACTGATCACCGTGACAGTAAACACCGCCCGGCCGGGAATCATTATCGGAAAAGGCGGACAGGAGGTCGACAAGCTCAAGGAAGAACTTAAGAAGATCACCAGGAAAGAGGTACAGATAAATATCTTCGAGGTTAAGCGTCCCGAACTCGATGCAAATATCGTTGCCAATAATATTGCCAGGCAGGTTGAAGGGAAAATATCATACCGCCGTGCAATAAAAATGGCCATAGCTTCAACCATGCGAATGGGTGCGGAGGGTATCAAAGTCGTGATATCAGGCCGCCTGGGAGGAGCTGAGATGGCAAGAACCGAGACATACAAGGAGGGAAGAATACCTCTTCATACCTTCAGGGCCGATATAGATTATGCTCTCGGGGAAGCTAATACAAAGGTCGGACTGATCGGGATTAAGGTATGGATCTGCAACGGCGAGGTTTATGGCAGAAGGGATCTCAGTCCAAATATCGGGGCAAGAAACGCAAAAACCAAAAGCCTGAAGAGGAAATCTAAGAAATAGTGATTATTGACCGGAAATTTTATAACAACATAAAGCGATGTTACAACCAAAAAGATCCAAATACAGGAGAGCCCAGAAAGGGAGAATGAAAGGGAATGCCCAGAGAGGTAATCAGCTGGCATTCGGATCATTCGGGATCAAGGCTCTGCAGCAGAGCTGGATTACCGGGAGGCAGCTTGAGGCAGCCCGCCAGGCTGTTACACGCCATATGAAACGTGAGGGTCAGCTCTGGATAAGGGTATTCCCCGATAAGCCTGTTACCAAGAAACCGGCCGAGGTGCGTATGGGAAAAGGTAAAGGAGCCCCCGAAGGATTCGTTGTTCCGGTTACCCCGGGCAGGATACTGATGGAAGCTGAAGGTGTATCTTACGAAGTGGCCAGGGAAGCACTCCGCCTCGGAGCCCAGAAACTTCCTGTTACAACCAAATTTATTGTGAGACGTGATTACATTGAGTAAATTCTATAAGTCATGAAAATATCAGAAATAAGGGAATTAAGCACTCCTGACCTTATCGAACGCATAGATACGGAAAAGACCATGTTTGTTCGCATGAAAATGAACCATGCCATCACTCCCCTTGATAATCCCCAGAAACTGAAACAAACCAGGCTTACTATCGCACGTCTGCTGACTGAATTGCGCGTAAGAGAATTAAAAGACAAATCCAAATAGCCGTAAGTTGATATGGAAAGGAAAACAAGAAAAGAACGTATCGGGGTTGTTGTCAGTGACAGCATGGACAAATCCATTGTCGTTGCAGTTAAAGGAAAAATAAAGCATCCGATATATGGCAAGTTCGTCAACAGGACAAAGAAACTCATGGTCCATGATGAGGAGAATAAATCCAAAACAGGCGATACTGTTAGAATTTCAGAGACCAGGCCTCTGAGCAAAAATAAATCCTGGAGATTGGTGGAAATAATTGAAAGAGCTAAGTAATCATGATACAGCAGGAAAGCAGGCTGACAGTAGCTGATAACTCAGGAGCCAAGGAAGTATTGTGCATAAGGGTACTCGGTGGCACCAAGAAAAGGTACGCCACGGTAGGCGATACCATCATTGTAACTGTGAAATCAGCACTTCCGTCAGGTGAAGCAAAAAAAGGTACGGTAAGCAAAGCCGTGGTGGTGAGAACGAAGAAAGAGATACGCCGCCCGGACGGCTCATATATCAGGTTTGACGACAATGCCGTGGTGCTTCTCAATAACCTGAACGAAGTGAGAGGAACCAGGATATTCGGACCCGTGGCACGGGAACTGCGCGACAAATACATGAAAATCGTTTCCCTGGCACCTGAGGTGTTGTAATTATAAATTCAAAACAATGCAGAAGAAGTTACATGTTAAGAAAGGTGATACGGTTATTGTGATAACCGGTGAATCAAAAGGCCAGAAAGGAAGGGTGCTGAGTGTTGACAGAAAGAAGGATAAGGCAATTGTTGAAGGAGTGAACATGGTTTCCAAACATACAAAGCCCCATTCAAAAGCTCCGCAGGGAGGAATTATCAAAAAAGAGGCCCCCATTCATCTTTCAAACCTGATGCTGGTTGATCCGTCATCCGGTAAACCTGCACGTGTAGGAAAAAGACTTAATAAGAAAAATAAACTAGTGCGTTATTCAAAAAAATCAGGAGAGGAGATCAGATAATGTACGTGCCAACTCTGAAAACCAGGTATAGGGAAGAGATCGTCCCTTCATTGATGAAAGAATTCGGCTACAAAACCGTTATGCAGGTTCCGAGGCTGCAAAAGATTATTCTCAGCCAGGGTGTGGGACAGGCAATTGCAGACAAGAAGCTGCTTGAGTCAGGTGTGAAGGAATTAACAGATATCGCCGGACAGAAGGCGATTCTTACCTATTCTTCTAAGGATATATCAAACTTCAAGCTGAGGAGGGACATGCCTATCGGAATAATGGTGACCCTGAGGCAGGAAAGGATGTATGAATTCCTTGAAAGGCTTATATCAGTAGCACTGCCCCGTATCCGCGACTTCAAAGGAATAAATGCAAAGCTTGACGGACGCGGCAACTACACAATGGGAATAACCGAGCAGATCATTTTCCCTGAGATAGATCTTGATAAAGTGAATAAGATCATGGGATTGCAGGTAACTTTTGTTACATCTGCCAGTACAGACGAGGAAGCGCTTGCTTTACTGAAAAACTTTGGTTTACCGTTTAAAACTTCTAAAAACTGATAATATGGCTAAGGAATCAATGAAGGCCCGCGAAGTCAAACGCGCACGTCTTGCACAAAAATATGCTTCTAAAAGAGCTGCCCTTAAAGCCGAAGGAAATTACGTGGCCCTGAGCCGCCTGCCAAGGAATTCAAATCCTAACAGGCAGCGTAATCGCTGTAAAATCACCGGCCGTACCAGAGGGTATATGAGACAGTTCGGCATCAGCAGGATAACATTCAGGGAGATGGCTTCGTTCGGTCTTATCCCCGGTGTGAAAAAAGCAAGCTGGTAATTTGAAATTAATACGAACCATTTAAATATAAAGAATCTAAGATGACAGATCCAATTGCAGATTTACTGACCAGAATCAGAAACGCCATTATGGCCGGTCATAAGGTTGTGGAGGCACCAGCATCCAGTCTTAAAAAAGAGATTGCAAGAATACTGTTTGAAAAAGGTTATATTCTCAGCTATAAGGTTACGAAGAGCGATAATGGCCAGGGGATTCTGAAGATTGCCCTTAAATACAATCCCAAGAGTAAAAAACCCGCTATAAAAGCGCTTCAGCGTATAAGCCGCCCTGGACTGAGAAACTATACAGGAGTTGATGATATACCCAGGGTGCTGAACGGACTGGGAATTGCTATTATCTCAACTTCAAAAGGACTCATGACCGACAAGGAGGCAAGGAAGGAAAACATCGGCGGTGAAGTGTTATGTTACGTTTATTAATCAGGAGGAATACTCAATGTCACGAATAGGAAAATTACCTGTAACCCTGCCCAGGGGAGTCACTGTCAGTGTCAGTGACGACAATGTGATAAGTGTGAAAGGACCTTTGGGGGAATTAAGTCAGGCTGTTGACAAGGATCTGAAAGTTGAAGTAGTTAATGACCAGATTGTTATCACAAGGCCGTCCGAATCCAAAAACCATAAGTCAATGCATGGTCTTTTCAGGGCTCTGATAGCAAATATGGTAACCGGCGTGTCGCAGGGATACAGGAAAGATCTTGAGCTTGTCGGAGTAGGCTACCGTGCTGAAGCAAAAGGTCAGCACCTCGAAATGAGCCTTGGTTATTCACATGAGATTATCCTTGAGCTTCCCAGAGAGGTGAAGGTTGAAACAAAAACCGAAAGAAGGAGCAATCCGGTAATAACACTTACAGGTATCGACAAGCAGCTTATCGGGCATGTGGCGGCAAAGATCAGGTCTCTGCGTCCGCCCGAACCCTATAAGGGCAAGGGTATCAAGTTTGTCGGAGAACAGCTCAGGAGAAAAGCCGGGAAATCCGCAAGTGTTTAGTAATCTGGTAAAAGTTTAAAGAGATGGCTTTAACTAAGTTGGAAAAAAGAACAAGGATCAGAAAAAGGATCCGGAGCAGGATAAACGGTACCACCGAAATTCCGAGAGTTGCAGTATTCCGGAGCAACAGGCAGATCTATGTTCAGGTTATCGATGACCTGAAACATGTTACCCTGCTGTCGGCATCCTCGAAGGAAAAAGAGGTTGCTGATGCAAAGGTTGTCAGGAAAACCGAACAGGCCAAGCTTGTTGGTAAACTGCTTGCATCAAAATGCAGGGAAAAAGGTATTGAAAGAGTAGTTTTTGACAGAAGCGGCTATAAATATCACGGAAGAGTCAAATCATTGGCAGATGCAGCCCGCGAAGGCGGATTAAAATTTTAACGGATTATGACAGAAGGTATTAGAAAAGTAAAGACAAGCGACCTGGAGCTTAAAGACAGGCTGGTCAGTATACAGAGAGTCACAAAAGTCACAAAGGGCGGACGCACATTCAGTTTCTCTGCAATAGTGGTTGTGGGAAATGAGGATGGTATTGTCGGGCACGGACTTGGTAAAGCAAGTGAAGTTACGACAGCTATTGCAAAAGGTATTGAGGATGCCAAGAAGAACCTGATTAAGGTTCCGGTGACAAAAGGTACTGTCCCTCATGAACAGGTAGCAAAATTCGGCGGAGCAAAGGTGTTCATCAAACCTGCATCTGAAGGTACAGGAGTAAAGGCGGGAGGTGCCATGCGCGCTGTCCTTGAAAGCGTTGGCGTAAGGAATGTGCTTGCAAAATCAAAAGGTTCTTCAAACCCTCATAACCTTGTCAAAGCTACTTTTGCAGCCCTTCTTGAGATGCGTGATGCATCTTCAATAGCCGAGCACAGAGGAATTAAAATGGAAAAGGTTTTTAACGGTTAGTAAAGCATAGTGCGATGACAAAAATCCGTATTACCCAGGTAAGAAGCAGGAATGGCAAGCCGGAGAGACAGAAAAGAACTCTCGATGCTCTTGGCATCCGGAAACTGAACCATAGTGCTGTACATGAAGCCACCCCCCAGATTCTGGGAATGGTAAACAAGATCAGGCACCTGGTCAAAGTTGAAAATATTTAAGGTTTAAACCATATAACAGAATATAGTTATGGATCTGAGTAACTTAAAACCTGCAAGAGGATCAGTGAAAAAGAACAGGCGTCTTGGCCGCGGACAGGGTTCAGGAAAAGGAGGAACGGCCACGAGAGGGCATAAAGGCGCAAAACAAAGATCAGGTTATAAAAAGAAAGTTGGATTTGAAGGAGGCCAGATGCCCCTTCAGAGACGTGTACCCAAATACGGCTTTAAGAATATCAACCGCAGGGATTATAAAGGCATTAATATCGGGGTGCTTCAGATACTGGCTGATAAGAACAAAATTGAGAAGATCGATCCGGAAGCGCTTATTTCAGCCGGACTGATCTCAAAAAATACACTGGTGAAAATTCTTGGCAAAGGCACACTCGAAACGAAACTGGAGGTACATGCCCATGCTTTCAGCAAATCAGCTGCAGCAGCAATTGAAGCCAAAAACGGAACCGTCGTAAAACTCTGATCCGATGAGACTGATCAATACTTTAAAGAATATCTGGAAGATTGAAGATCTTCGTGCAAGGCTGATCTATACTCTTGGAATAATCCTTCTTTACAGGTTTGGCAAATATATTACTCTGCCCGGCATTGACCCTTCACAGCTTCAGAATCTTCAGAGCCAGACCTCTTCAGGTATCATGGGGCTCCTCGACATGTTTTCGGGCGGAGCATTTTCACAGGCCTCTGTATTTGCTCTCGGGATAATGCCCTATATATCTGCCTCGATCGTCGTTCAGCTTCTCGGTATCGTTTTCCCGTATTTCCAGAAACTTCAGAAAGAGGGCGAAAGCGGAAGACGTAAAATGAACCAGTACACAAGATACCTTACTGTGCTGATCCTTATACTGCAGGCTCCAACATACCTTGTCAATCTCGATGCCCAGCTGCCCGATTCGGCATTTATTATAAAGGGGACCTTCTTCACGGTTTCATCGGTGATCATCCTGACGGCAGGAACAATGTTCGTAATGTGGCTCGGGGAGAGGATAACCGACAAAGGTATAGGCAACGGGATATCGATCATTATCATGATCGGCATCGTGGCAAGATTGCCGGCCAACTTCATCTTCGAGGCAGGAACAAGGATGAACGGTGCCGGCGGGGCAATAGCACTCATAGTTGAAATAGTATTGCTCTTTGTGGTGGTGATCGGGACAATATTGCTTGTTCAGGGAACACGCCGTGTGCCGGTTCAGTATGCCAGAAGAATTGTCGGTAATAAACAATACGGCGGTGTACGTCAGTATATTCCCCTTAAGGTAAATGCGGCAGGGGTTATGCCGATAATATTTGCCCAGGCTATCATGATGCTCCCAATCATCATTGCAGGATATGCAGAATCAGGTTCAGGCTTCGTGGTGGCATTTTCAAACATGTACGGATTCTGGTATAACCTTGTGACAGCCATCCTGATCATTGCTTTTACATATTTCTACACTGCCGTCACGATCAATCCGGTTCAGATGGCAGAAGATATGAAAAAGAACGGAGGTTTTATACCCGGCATCAAACCGGGCAGAAAAACGGTTGATTTCTTTGATATGATAATGTCGAGGATCACGTTGCCGGGCTCCATATTCCTCGCCATAATTGCAGTTCTTCCTGCATTGGCGGTACAGGCGGGCATTACGCCTCAGTTTGCACAGTTTTATGGTGGAACATCGCTTCTGATCCTTGTCGGGGTTGTCCTTGACACGCTTCAGCAGATTGAAAGTCACCTGCTTATGCGTCATTATGACGGGCTTATGAAATCAGGACGCGTAAAAGGCAGGTCGGGCGCTGTTACATCTATGTAAATATGTTTAACGTTCTTTGATGTTGTATTTCAGGTCTGATGAAGAGATCGGGTTGCTAAGGGAAAGCAATCTGCTTGTGTCAAAGACACTTGCAGAGGTTGCCAGACATATTAAACCCGGGGTTGCCACTCTTTATCTCGATAAGATTGCCGAAGAGTTTATCCGCGGTCATTCAGCGGAACCGGCATTCCTGGGCTATGGTGGTTTCCCGAAAACCCTTTGCACATCTGTTAATGATGAAGTGGTTCACGGCATTCCTTCCGGGTATGAACTGAAGGAAGGCGACATAGTATCGATCGATTGCGGTGTGTTGCTTAACGGCTGGCATGGTGATGGCGCATATACCTTCGCAGTCGGGGAAATAAGCAGTGAAACAAAACGATTGCTTGATATCACTAAAGCTGCATTGAACGAAGGTGTGAAGGCAGCTGTAAGCGGAAACAGGATCGGGGATATTTCAGCCGCAGTCCAGGCTGTGGCAGAAAACGCCGGATTTTCAGTTGTACGTGAACTTGTAGGTCATGGTATCGGGAAAAAACTGCATGAACCTCCCGAAGTACCAAACTTCGGCAGGAAGGGAACCGGGCATAAAATGGAAAAAGGGCTGGTGATCTGTATCGAACCGATGATCAACATGGGAGTTAAGGAGACACTCCAGATGAGAGACGGATGGACTATTAAAACCGCTGATGGAAAACCTTCGGCACATTTTGAATATGCCGTTGCAGTGAACAAAGGTAAGGCAGACGTATTGAC
>Ga0116204_1000748_pt1 | contig 18591 bp, 13 predicted proteins | sample LakKivwa52mmetaG_FD_94481 | JGI IMG/M metagenome (GOLD analysis project Ga0116204, IMG submission 94481) | Anoxic lake water microbial communities from Lake Kivu, Rwanda to study Microbial Dark Matter (Phase II) - Lake Kivu water 52m metaG | ecosystem: Environmental > Aquatic > Freshwater > Lake...
CCGCTACACCAACATCCGCCGGCGCATGAAGGTCGACACGGCAGGCCTGGACGGGGTGGCCCGGCGCCAGCAAATCGTCTTTGGCGCCCCCGCCACCGGTGCTCCTCCGGCAGGCCCGGACATCCGGAAAAAGTCTGTCGGGCTGAACCGCTCTTTTTTGGTCAACACCTACTTTCCCCTCTACGCCACGTTTTTCAGGGCCATCGGCCTGGAGGTGGTGCTGGCCGATACCGCCTCACGCACCGGCATCGACCGCCGCGGGGCCGCGTTCTGCTATCCGGCCGAACTGGCCCATGGGTTTTTCCACAGCCTGATCCAAGGGCCCCGGCCACCGGATTTTCTCTTTTTGCCCCACTTCAAGTCCGTGCCCACCGTCGAGGCGGCCACCCGCAGTCAGGTCTGCCCCTTTGTCCAGGGGGAAACCTACTACCTGCGCACCACATTTGCCCGTGAACTCGGCGCTCTTGCCGCCGGGGGCACCCGCCTGCTTGCGCCGGTGATCGATCTGACCGCCGGTCTGGACGATGCCCGCGGTCCCCTGATCGAAACGGCCAGGCAAATCGGCGTGCCGTCACGGGTTGCCGGCGCTGCCATCGATCAGGCCATAGCGGTGCAAAAGGACTGTTTTGACCGCATGCGGGCCCAGGGTCGGGCCATGCTGGCCGAACTGGAGGCCGATCCCGAGCGCATCGCCGTGGTGATCTGCGGCCGGCCCTACAACGCCTTTGTCGAAGAGGCCCACATGGGCATTCCCCGCAAACTGGCCTCCCGCAACGTGGCGGTGATGCCCCTGGATTTTCTGGCCTTGGCCGATGAAAAAGCCAAGCGCCGGATGTATTGGGGCACGGGCCAGTTGATCCTGCAGGCCGCCCGTTTCGTGGCCCGCCATCCCCAACTCTTCGGCCTTTATATCACCAATTTTTCCTGCGGGCCGGACTCGTTTCTCATCGGCTATTTCCGCGACATCATGGGCCCCAAACCTTCGCTGACCCTGGAACTGGACAGCCATACGGCCGATGCCGGCCTGGAAACCCGCATCGAGGCCTTTCTTGACGTGGTGGCCGCCTTCCGCCAACTTGCACGGCCCGCCCCCGCCAAACCGGCTTTTGTACCGGCCCGCACCACAATGGACAACGGCACGCCCCAGGTGGTGACCTCGTCGGGAGAGACCATCCCCATGACGGACCCCCGGGTAACCCTGCTGTTTCCCTCGATGGGCGATCTGGCCTCCAACGCCTTGGCCGCGGCCTTTCGCAACCGCGGCTTCCACGCCGTTGCCCATCCGCCGGCCGACGAGGCCGTGCTCAAAATCGGCCGGGCCCACACCAGTTGCAAGGAATGTCTGCCCCTGATCCTGACCACCGGGACACTGATCCACTGCGCCCGCACCCACCAAAGCAATGGCCGGGTCCTGGTCTATTTCATGGCCACGGGCTCGGGGCCCTGCCGTTTCGGCCAGTACGCGGTATTCATGGAGGATTTGGTCAAAAAACTCGCCATCCCCGATGTGGCTCTGTTTTCATTGAGCTCGGACAACGCCTATGCCGGTTTTGACAGCGCGTTTCACCAGCGCTGCTGGTGGGCCGTGGTGGTTTCCGACGTGATCGAAGACATTCGTTCGATGCTCCTGGCCAATGCCGCGGATCCCCAAACGGCAATGGCCGAAATGAAACACCTATGGCAAAACGTGATCAAGTCCTTGGAAAACGGCGCATTCAGCGATTTGGAAGCCACGCTGACCACAATCGCGGCGGCCTTGAGCCGCATCGCCCTGAAGCGACCCGCACGCGAGGTTCCGGTGATTGCCCTGGTGGGTGAAATTTTCGTGCGCCGCGACGCCATTTCCCGCCAAAACATCACCGAGAAACTGGCCGCCATGGGCTTTGCCACGGTCTGTGCACCGGTGGCCGAATGGGTCCACTATACCAACTTTCTGGTTGACAAGGGGATTTGCGACGGGCCGCCACCCACCTGGCGCCAGCGGCTGGGCCTTAAACTCAAGAGCCACTACATGCGCCGCACCGAGACGCGCATCAAAAAAATTCTCTCCAGCAGCGGTCTGGTCCAGGCCCACCCCGTGGACATCGACGCGATCATCGCCCATGCCGCTCCCTATGTGGGGATCCACCACACCGGCGAGGCGATTCTCACCGTTGGCAGCGCCCTGGCCGAGGTGGTCACCCCGGCCTGCGGGGTCATTGCCATCGGGCCTTTCGGCTGCATGCCCAACCGCATGTCCGAGGCCATTTTGTCCGAGATCATGACCGCGGCGGCCAAGTGCCGGGCCAATCCCGGCAACCGGCGCCTCCAACGCATCACCGCCGACCTGGACGCCCTGCCCTTTTTGGCCATCGAAAGCGACGGGTCCCCCTTTCCCCAGGTGATCAACGCCAGAATCGAAGCCTTCTGCCTCCAGGCCCAGCGACTGCACGAACGTATTGTGGCCACGCGCTGACCTGCTTGACAGCAGTGGCGACGTGCTTAAAAGTTAATGGACGCCTGGGCACCCTTTAAGACATCTGACCATCACCCCCGGAGCAATCCTTCGGGTCTTATCGGCGCAATTCAATGCAAAACGTCATCAATTTTTTCCGAAGCTCGTCGGGGTCGGTATCGGGGTCGATTTTTTGATTCGGTTTTTTTGTCGATACCGATACCGACCCCGAATAGGACACCTTGGTTCCGGCTCTTCCGGGCTGGGGTTTAACCAAAACACAAGGAGGCCTGCCATGGCATACACATGTAAAAATTGCGGGGCCGCGGCCGACGCGCCCGGCCATTTGTGCAATCCCTGCGGAGACCCGCAAAATTGCAGTTTTTGCGGATCCCCGCACACCGACAGCAAGCACGTCTGCAAGGACAAGCTGGCCGCGATGAAATTCGTTTGCGGCGGCTGCGGCCGGGTGGCGATGGAAGCAGGCCACCTGTGCCAGCCCGGGCCCATCGCCTGATAAAAAACGGCAAGCCAAGGGACGGCTTGCCGTTTTTATTCCACTATTTGTAAGATCAACGGAAAGCCATTCGGTGAACAGTCTCTGGTTGCCGCCGATATCGGAAACCAAAGGGACGGTACCGGCGTGCGCCGCCTCAATGTCCTTAATCTTTTGCTGCGCCAGCAGCCCAATATCGGCTGGCGCTAGCCAGCCGATATCACCAGAATCACATCCCCGGTGGCCACCTCGCTGCCTTTTTGGGCCCGAATCTCGGTGACGGTGCCATCGATCGGGGTGGTAAGGCTGTTTTCCATCTTCATGGCCTCCATGATGGCCACGGTTTCGCCGGCAAGCACCTTGTCGCCGATCTTGACCACGATGTCCACGATCAGGCCGGGGATGGGAGCGGCGATCACCCCGGCCCCCTGAACCGCTGGCGCCGCCGTCTTGACCGGGGCGGTGGCCGGGGCCGGTGACACCGGTTGGACGACCGGGGCCGGGGCAGCCGGCAAAGGGACCGGCGCCGCTTGGCCGACGGGTCCTTCGATGGTGACCCGGATCGGCTGGCCGTTGACCGTGACCTGGGCCTGATTGCCGGCGATGGCGCCGATTTGAACACTGTACCGCTGGTTGTCGATGAGGAAGGTATACATCATGGCCTGACTCCTTTATGGTCTGGTTGGCAAACCCGTTACGATTCGATGGATGGTGATCCACTGCGTTGGGGGCGCAAGGTGACAAAACGCCGCCCGTCCATGATGGCGGTTCTTCCCTGCTGGCCCCACAGGTTGGCCGGCATCGGGCCGGCCCCGCTGGCACCGGTGATCTGTCCACCGGTTTGCAGATGAATGGCCAGGGCCAGGGCCGCAACCTGGGCAGCGGGTTGACCGGCGCGCTGCAGGTAAACGGCCAGGGCCAGGGCCGCCACTTGGGCCGGGTCGATTCCCACCGCAGGGGGGGCCTCCGGTGCCGGTTCTGCCGCCTTGCCTTCACCAACCGCCGGTGCGGCAACCGGCTGGGCCGGCGTCCGTGCCGGTACCGGGACGGGCCGCTCCTTGTCCAGCCTGGAAAAGAAACGGCCGGAGAGCGTCATACCGATCTGCAACACCCCCAATACGAGAAACACCCCGAAAAAACGGATGAAAAGGGTCCCGATGGCATAGCCCCAGAACGAGTCCATCGGCCCGCCGATCAGGGTAACGCGGCCGTCGGCAACCCCATCGGTATCCCATGGTCCCCCATCCGTGACCGTAATGATGAGCCGTTGCACCAAGTCGGCCTCGGCGATGCTCTGGGCCCCGGCATCGGCCCAGGGTGTGGGACCTCTGGGATGATGGAGCCAATAGGCCGTGGAGCTGTTGAAGTAATTGGAGGAGATGGCCAGCTTGGCCTCGTCGCCGGCCCCGGGCACGGCAATGGTGACGACAAACAGGGCCGAACGGAAATCCTTCACATCGACCGCCGGTCCGGCGGCCTGATAAAAGTCCATCGCCTCGACCGTCTCGATATGACCGGCAACAGGCTCGAACGTGATGTTGATGCTGGTCGTTTTCCCCCTTGGCACGAGGTTGGCCACGACCTTATCCTCCTGGCGGGTGATTTTGGGCACGGGCTTTTCGATATCCTCCCCGAATGCCGCAAGCGCGGCTTGCGGCATTAGCAAAACAACGAAATAAAGCAACAACGTCCATGCCAGTGCCGTCCGGTGGTGATTGTTGAACGGGCCTGTGGCATCCTCGCATGGGCCGTTGATGGTGCGTGTCCAAACGGATTGGCGTGTTTTCATGTCCTTCTCCTCACTATAATTTAAAATGGCGTCTGATCTGCCATGATGGTCGATATTGGGATTGCCGGCATGCTTAATGAGAAGGCAATCGGGTCAAGCCATTTTAAATTATTGGAACATGGCAATGAACATCCCTGCGGCCGCGGCACTGCCGATCACCCCGGCCAGGTTGGGCCCCATGGCATGCATGATCAGCCAGTTGTCCGGGTCGGCCCGCAGGCCCTCGGAATGGGAGACCCGGGCCGACATGGGCACGGCCGACACCCCGGCCGAACCGATCAACGGGTTGATCTTTTCCTTCAAGAAACGGTTCATGACGTGAACCGTCAAGATGCCGCCGATGGTGCAAACCACAAAATCGACCAGGCCGAAGGTGAAGATCAGCAGGGGTTTCCAGCTCAAAAACTTGTCGGCCTGCATGGTGGCGCCAACCGACAGCCCCAAAAATATCGTCACGATGTTCATCAAGGCGTTTTGGGCCGTGTCGGTGAGCCGCTTGACCACCCCGCTTTCCCGCATGAAGTTGCCCAGCATGAACATGCCCATCAACGGGGCCACCGCCGGAATGAGCAGGATGATCAAGGTGGCGGCAATCAGGGGGAAGAACAGTTTTTCACGGGCCGACACCGGCCGCAGCAGACGCATGCGGATGCGCCGCTGTTCCGGGGTGGTGAACAGGCGCATGATCGGCGGCTGGATCAGGGGCACCATGGCCATGTAAGAATAAGCGGCCAGGGCGTTGGCCCCGAGCAGATGGGGGGCCAGCTTGGCGGTCAGATAGATCGTCGTTGGGCCGTCGGCCCCGCCGATGATCCCCACCGAGGCGGCCTCTTTAAGGGAAAAACCGAAAAACAGGACGCCCACGTATGTGACAAAAACCCCGAGCTGGGCCCCGGCCCCGATGATCAGGGTCTTGGGGTTGGCGATCAGGGGCCCGAAGTCCGTCATGGCCCCCAGGCCCAGGAAGATCACACAGGGGATGATTTCCCACTCGATCCCGTACTTGTAAAAGGCCCGGAGAAGCTCCGGGGTCCCGTGTTCGGTGAATCCCATCAGGGGCACCAGGGGAAAGTTGACCATGAAAATCCCGAACCCGATGGGCAGCAGCAGCAGGGGCTCGAATTTCTTGCCCACAGCCAGGTAAAGGAAAAAAAAGGCGATGGCCATCATGATCAGGGCCTTGCCGGTCACATGGGGAATACCGGTCTGGGTGATCAGGATACTTTTGAGCAGTTCAAGCACATAGTCCCAGGACATGGGTTACCTCGCGGTGAATGCCAAACATAAGCAATTTAAATTCGAAGCACGAAATTCGAAATTCGAACGGGCTACAGCGGCATATTGCCGTGTTTTTTGGCCGGCAGGCTGTCGCGCTTGGTGCGCAGCATGGCCAGGGCCGCGATGATCCGTGGACGGGTGTCGGCCGGGTCGATCACCTCATCGATGTAGCCCAGTTCCGCTGCCCGGTAAGGGTTGGAAAACGTTGCCCGGTAATCGGCCACCAGCCTGGCCTTTTCCGCCTCGGGGTCGGCGGCATCCTGAATCGCGGCCCGGCTGATGATGTTCACCGCCCCTTCGGCCCCCATCACGGCGATTTCGGCGCCGGGATAGGCCAGGTTGATGTCCCCGCGGATGTGCTTGGAACTCATCACGACATAGGCCCCGCCATAGGCCTTGCGGGTGATCAAGGTGATCCGCGGCACCGTGGCCTCGCAAAAGGCGTAGATCAGCTTGGCCCCGTGCTTGATGATGCCCCCGTATTCCTGGTGGACCCCGGGCAAGAACCCGGGCACGTCCTCATAGATGATCAGCGGGATGTTGAACGCGTCGCAAAACCGCACGAAGCGGGCCCCCTTGATGGACGCCTCGATGTCCAGGCAGCCGGCCATCACCGCGGGTTGGTTGGCCACCACGCCCACGCTCTGGCCGTCCAACCGGCCGAAACCCACCACGATGTTGCGGGCCCAGTGCTCGTGGACTTCGAAAAAATACCCGTCGTCCATCGTGGCCGTAATGATGGTGCGCATGTCGTAGGGCTTGTTTGGATCAAGGGGCACGACCTGGCGCAGGGATTCGTCGCGGCGGCCCGGATCGTCACCCGAAGGTTGGCGCGGGGTTTCCTCCAGGTTGTTTTGGGGAATGAAGCCGAGCAATTCGCGGATTTTTTGCAGGCAGTCGGCATCGCTGGCCGTGGCAAAATGGGCCACCCCGCTTTTGGCGGCATGGGCCATGGCTCCGCCAAGTTCCTCCTTGGTCACCGTCTCGCGGGTTACCGCCTTGATCACCTCAGGGCCGGTGATGAACATGTAACTGGTCTTTTCCACCATGAAAACCCAGTCGGTTAAGGCCGGGGAGTAGACGGCGCCACCGGCCGAAGGTCCCATGATCGAGGTGATCTGGGGCACCACGCCCGAGGCCATCACGTTGAGTAAAAAGATGTTGCCATAGCCGGCCAGGCTCATCACCCCTTCCTGGATCCGGGCCCCGCCCGAGTCGCACAGGCCGATGATCGGGGCGCCCATCTTCATCGCCATTTCCATCACCTTGCAGATCTTTTCGGCCTGGGCCAGGGACAAGGACCCGCCAAACACGGTGAAATCCTGTGCAAAGACAAACACCTGGCGCCCATTGACCGCACCGTGACCCGTCACCACCCCATCGCCGGCCACTTTTTGGTCGGCCATGCCGAAATCCTGGCAGCGGTGGGTTTTGAGGCGGTCCAGCTCGACAAAGGTGTCCGGGTCGAGCAAGGCCTCGATGCGTTCGCGGGCCGTGAGCTTGCCAGCCTCGTGCTGCTTGGTGATACGGTCGGCGCCACCCCCTTGCATGGCCTCCTGGTTTTTACACGTCAATGTTTCCAACGGGTCATTGTTGGGCATGGCGCCTCCTGCATCGAATAAAAAAGGTGAAGGGCTTGGTCCGGAAAGCACGATCAGCTACATAGCGGCTATCATGTAGCCATCGCGCGTTCAAGACCTTTTTCTGCTTGTCAAGACAAGTGTATACAAAAGACCACCATCGGGATCAATGGGCAATATCGACTGGAAGACGGACAAGAACCCCCGCGCCTTTTTGCAACGCAAAAAAATCAGGTTGACAAAACCGGACTGCCGCTCTACCAGACCCGCAAAAGCGCTTTGGTCCGGATCGTCCGGGTTGGGGTAAAAGGCTGAAGGAGGAAAAGATGAACGAACCGAGCATGAAAAAGGCCAAAGGCGACGGGGTTGAGCTGCAGGCGGCCATCTGGGAAGGAACGGGCCTCACCGTGGTTGGCGTCCATGGCCTGACAGCCAACAGCCGCTGCTGGCAGGTGGTGGCCCAGGCCCTGGCCCCGGCCCATCGGGTGATTGCCTATGACCTGCGCGGCCGGGGTCTTTCCGCAAAACCGGCCACCGGCTACAGCGAGGCCATTCACGCCGCAGACCTCAAGGCCCTGATTGCCGATTTGGGTCTGCAAAAGCCGGTGCTGATGGGCCATTCCCTGGGGGCCTACATCTGCCTGGCACTGGCCGCCGAAGTGCCCGATATCGCCTCCGGTCTGATCCTCGTGGACGGCGGCGGGGACCTGCCCCAGAGCCAGTGGGACAAGATCGCCGCGGCGATCCGTCCCTCGCTGCTGCGCCTTGGCCAGCGCTATGCCACCATCGAGCACTGCCTTGCCGCGATGAAGGTGCTGCCCGTGTTTTCGCCCTGGTCCCCGGCCCTGGAGGGGTTTTTCCGCTACGATCTGGAGGCGGTGGACAACGCGTTTCGGTCCCGAATCCACTTGGAGCACATCCGCGAGGAAATGGCCAACAAGCGTTCCACCAGCGCGGCCCAGTTCTACGGCCAGATCACCTGTCCGGTGTTGATCCTGCGGGCCACCGATGGCCTGCTCGAATCCGACGACATCCTGCTGCCCGAAACAGCCGTCGAGTGCATGCGCGCCGGCATTGCCGACAGCCGCTGCGTCAACGTCGAGGGCACCAACCACTACTCGATTTTGTGGCAGCCCAATGCCCGGCGCGACCAGGCCATCGCCGCGTTTTTGGGGGAGTTGGAGCGATAGGCCCTTGCCAATGGAAATGCCCATGGCGTTAATCTATTCGCTCTGCCAGCCCTGCTCGCCCACGAGTTTGACAAAGCGGCATCCGCCCAGCCGGGCCTGGCGCACGCCCTTTTCCTCGCGGGTGATCACCACCAGTTCCTGGGCGTGGTGGCCGCCCACCGGAACGACCATGCGGCCGCCCACGGCCAGTTGCTGAACCAGGGCCTGAGGGATGGCGGGGGAGCCGGCCGTGACGATGATGGCGTCAAAGGGGCTTTCGTCCGGCCAGCCGAGGGTGCCGTCGGCATAGCGGATCACGATGTTATGGTAGCGCAGGGTGTCGAAAATCTTGCGGGCCTTCACCAGCAGGGGGCGAATCCGCTCCACCGTGTACACCCGGTAGGCGATTTCCGCCAGAATCGCGGCCTGATACCCGGATCCGGTGCCGATCTCCAAAACCCGATCGGAAGCGCCGATGTTCAAGGCCTGGGTCATTTCCGCCACGATGAAGGGCTGGGAAATGGTCTGGCCCTCACCGATGGGCAGGGGAAAGTCGCCGTAGGCCTGGTCCCTTAACGCCTCGCTGACGAACAGGTGCCGGGGCACCTTGCGCAGGGCCGCCAAAAGCGCCGGGTCGCTGATCCCACGGGCCTCGATCTGGTCACGCACCATTTCCATCCGGCGGCGTTCATATTTGACCGGTTCATCGATCACGGCTTAAATTTTATAAATGATCCGTTCCGGGGTGATGATGATATCCACGAAGCGGTCGTGGGCTTCCATTGGGATTTGGGGGAAAAGCTGGCATTCATAGGCCAGGGCCACCTTGCGGGTCGTGATGGAAAGATCCGGGATCAACCGGTCGTAACAGCCGTCCCCGGCACCGATCCGTCCCCCTTTTTCGTCAAAGGCCAGCCCCGGAACAAAGGCGATGTCCACCCGGTCGATGGGCACCATCTTGCAACGGTCCGGGTCGGGTTCGGGTACGCCCCAGGGGCCGGATTTCAGATCGGTCCTGGGGTTGTCCACCTTGAGCAGGGCCGCATGACCGGTTTTGGCGCTGAAAGCCGGCAAAACAACGATCTTGTTAAAATCGTAACAGCGCTGAACGATATGGGTCGTGGACACCTCGCTGCCCTGGTGAACGTACAACAAAACGACATTGGCTTCCAAAAAATTGGCGAAACCGAAAAGCCGGTTTTCGATCTTTCCGACAAGGGCCGCCTTTTCATCGGCGGCCATGGCGGCGACGATCTCGGTGGCCTTCTGGCGGAACTGCTTTTTGCTGTCGACAATTTCCTCCATGGTGCTTTCTCCTGCCCGAATAGTCGTAGGTTACAGTATAACGCAACTGCTGATAAAGTCAACTTACATTAATCATTGACTAAACGAATCGTCCATATTAGAGGTTAACAAAAACCGGAAACCACAAATCCGACCTTAACGGGGTTGCCATGCTGGATATCAAATTTGTCAGGCAAAACCTGCCCCTTGTGCAGCAAGCCCTGACCAACCGCGGTTCGGCCGCAGACCTTGGCGAACTGGAACGCCAGGAGACGTTGCGGCGCCAAACCCTCCAACAGATCGAACAGTTGCGCCATCAGCGCAACGAGGTCTCCGAACGGATCGCCGGCATGAAAAAAAGCGGCCAGGACGCCACCGTTCCCATGAGGCAAACCAGGGAACTGGGCGATCGGATCAAGGACCTGGAAAAAGTCTTGGCCGACTGTGACCGGGCCGTTGAGGCCATTCTCATGGAAATTCCCAACCTGCCCCACGCATCGGTGCCGGTAGGCAAGGACAGCGAAGACAACCCGGTGATCAAACACGTCGGCCATCCCCCTGAATTCGGATTCGCCCCCCAGCCCCACTGGGTCATCGGCGAAAAACTCAAGATCCTGGATTTCGAGCGGGCCGCCAAGATCACCGGGGCCCGTTTTCCCCTGTATTTCGGCCTGGGGGCAAGGCTGGAACGGGCACTGATCCATTTCATGCTCGATCTGCACGTGACCACCCATGGGTATACCGAGGTGCTGCCCCCGTTCATCGTCAACCGCACCAGCATGACCCATACCGGTCAGTTGCCCAAATTCGCCGCCGACTTGTTCAAGCTGGAAGGCTGGGACTATTTTCTGGTGCCCACGGCCGAAGTGCCGGTGACCAACATCCACCAGGGCGAAATCCTCGACGAAGACCAGTTGCCCATCCGCTACACGGCCCACACCCCCTGTTTTCGTTCCGAAGCCGGATCCTACGGCAAGGACACCCGGGGGCTGATCCGCCAGCACCAGTTCAACAAGGTCGAACTGGTCCAGTTCACAAGCCCGGAATCCTCCTACGAGCAGCTGGAAGCCTTGCTCGGCCACGCCGAAGCGGTGCTGCAAAACCTGGGACTGGCCTATCGGGTCGTGACCCTGTGCACGGGGGACATGGGCTTTTCGGCGGCCAAGACCTATGACATCGAAGTATGGATGCCGGCCCAAAAAGTCTATCGTGAAATTTCCTCGTGCAGCAATTTCGAAGCCTTTCAGGCCAGGCGGGCCAACATCCGTTTGCGCCGCAAAGGCCAAAAAGGCACCGAACTGGTCCACACCCTCAACGGTTCGGGTCTGGCCGTGGGCCGCACCGTGGCCGCCCTTTTGGAAAACGGCCAAAGCGTTGATGGCTCCGTCACCGTTCCCGAGGCCCTGCGCCCCTATATGGGAGGTATCGAGGTGATTGCACCATGAAAGCCGCCAACCTGCCCGCCCAGATTGCCGCCCATATCATCCCCCGTCCCGGGGGCCAGATGGTCTATCACTGCCTGGGATGCCAGGCCGACCACGGGATCGACCAACTGCTCTATACCTGCCCTGACTGCGGCCAGGTGCTGCTCATCCAGGACTGCGATCCCAAGGGGTTGCAACGGCTGTCCGGTGAAACCTGGCGCCAGGTCTTCGACTACCGCAAGACCCTCACGGTGCCGGCCCTCAAGGGAATTTTTCTCTTTCACGAATTCATCGCCCCGATCCTGCCCCTGGAAGACATCGTCTACCTGGGCGAAGGCCATACCCCGGTGGTAGAGGCCTCCCCCCTGTTGCAGGAAAGGGTGGGCATGCGGTTTTTTTACAAAAACGACGGGCAAAACCCCAGCGCCTCGTTCAAGGACAGGGGCATGGCCTGCGCTTTGAGCTATCTGCGCCACATGATCCGGCACGGTTATGCCGATCAGGTGCTGGCCGTTTGCGCATCCACCGGCGACACGTCGGCCGCCGCCGCCCTTTACGCGGCCTACCTTCAGCCCGAGGTCAAATCGGCCGTGCTGCTGCCCCACAAGAAGGTGACCCCCCAGCAGTTGAGCCAACCGCTTGGCAGCGGGGCCGCGGTATTCGAGATCCCCGGGGTGTTCGACGATTGCATGAAGGTGGTCGAGGCCCTGGCCGACAACTACCCGGTGGCCCTGCTCAACTCTAAAAACGCCTGGCGGATTCTGGGCCAGGAATCGTACTCCTTTGAAATCGCTCAAGCCTTCGATTACGATCTTACCGACACGGTGGTGGTGCTGCCCATCGGCAACGCCGGCAACATCACCGCGGTGATGAGCGGCTTTATCAAATTTTACCGCGCCGGCGTCATCGCCTCGCTGCCCAAGATCGTCGGGGTTCAGTCCCTGCACGCCGATCCGGTGGTGCGCTATTACAGCCAGCCGGATCCGGCCCAACGGCGGTTCGTGCCGGTCACCGTCAAGCCCAGCACGGCCCAGGCCGCCATGATCGGCAACCCGGTGTCCATGCCGCGGGTCATCCATCTGACCGACACCTACGACCGGCTCAGCGGCAGGGAAAACGTCTTTTTCGTCCCGGTCGCCGAACAAGACATCATGGATTGGCAACTGACCGCCAACCGCCATGGTCACATTGCCTGCACCCATGGCGGCGAATGCCTGGCCGGCCTGATCGAGGCCCGGCGCCGGAACATCGTCAGCGCGGCACAAACGGCCGTCTTGGATGCCACGGCCCATGCCTTGAAATTTGCCGGGTTCCAGGAGATGTATTTCGAAAACCGCTTTCCGGCCGACTTTCAGGTCTCGCCGAAAAACGAACTGGTCAATGCACCGACACTGATTCACCCGGCCGACCTTGAACACGTCCCCCAGCCCGGAAAGCCCCTGACCGGCGAAGCGTTTGCCCGTTTTGTCCAGCGTGTCTCCGAGGAAATCGCGTGCCGACTGAACCTGTCCACCAAGCGCGGGCAGCCGTGACCGCCAAACGGCTTTTAACGGCGCTTTTGCTCGTTGTCCTGGCATCGGGGCCGGGAGGCGACCCGGCCCAGGCCGGTTTCATCTACAAAAACTACACCGTCCACGATGACCAGGGGCAGGACGTTCTCTGCGACCCCTATGTGGTCCAGCCAAACGACTGGGTGTACAAGGTCTTTCGCCAAAAAGGGGAGATCGCCCAGAGCGATTTCGGGGAATTTCTAACCATCTTCAAGCGGATCAACCCCCATGTCGGCGACATCAACCTCCTCCGGCCCGGCCAGCGGATCATGATTCCCCTGCGCAAGCTTGCCGCCGATTCGCTCAAGGGCCAATCCTCCGGCACGGTCACCATCCCCTTTGTCACCATCGCCGACGATGCCGGCCAGGTGCCGCAGGCCGGCGCCACCCACGTGGTCAAGCCCGGCGACAGCGTCTCGGTTTTGATTCACCGCCGTTTCGGCGCCTATGGGTCGGCACGCTTTGGTCGGGCCTTGGACCGTTTCAAGGCCCTCAACCCCCAGATCATCGATATCAATCGCATTTTCATCGGCCAGCGCGTCACGCTGCCCGAGGCCTATGTCGACGACCAACTGCTCGGCCAGCGCCTGGATGCCTGGACCGATCAGCCCCCGTCCGGGGATTCGGACGAACCGGCCGGCGCCTCGGCCCTGGAAACCACGGCAAGGGTGTTCAACGCCAGGCTGCGCCAGCACGGGGACCTGCACTTTCCCTATGGGGGCAATGACTATCGCCTTGGCCTGGACCGTTTTCCGATGCTGGAAATGCAGGGTGGCAAACGCTTTGTCCTGGCCGGAGACGGCGAACTGGCGCCGGCCGTGGCCGCGGCCCAGGCCAAGTGGCCCGATCTTCACATCGTCCGGCTGTCGGCCCACCACGGCGCCGAAGCGATCATCGCCGCGGTGGCCGGGGTGCTGTCTGCCACCGGTCCCGGAGGGCCGATCACCTTTTCCGACCGGGGAATCGATGTCAGCGTCCGGGCCAAGTGGATCATCGCCGACCCTGCGGGCACACCCGCGACCCGGCGCTGCATCACCCCCTTGGACGGCCCCGGGGAAAAAACCCCCAGGGCCGTGGTTCGCTACCTGGCCCGCCACCGCATCATCGTGGCCGAGTTTTTGCGCGACCCCCCCGGGGTGCCGGCGCCGGCCCCTGCCGTCACGGCCGCATCCGCTGCCGTTGTCTTGCCCGCCGATGACCAGCGCGCCTTGGTGGCCCAACTGGTTACGGCCCTTGGCTACCGGTTTTCCGCCAACGTCACCGTCAGTTTTCCCTATGCCGGTATCCAGGTGACGGCGGCCTCCAATTTGATCTCAACGGCCGATGGCGGGGCCGTCTTCGTGGATTTTGGCGATTTTTACGGCGAGGCCATTCAGGCCCTGCAGGGCTCGGGGGTTGAGATGATCCAGATCGACCGCGGGCAGAGCCCTGCGGCCGTGATTCAAAAAATCGCCGCGACCCTTGGGATTGGCTGTCAACCCGATCCCGTGGTCTGGGCCTGTCATCGGGCCAAGGACCACAACATCAGCTTTTCCTTTCCCAATGGATTTCGTCTCATCGGCAAGGGCACCGCTGTAGACGTGCTGGTCAGCTTTGCCACGGTTGACGAGCAAATGGCCGCTTTTTTGAGCGCCAACGGAATCCAGCCCATCATCATCGATCAGCAAAGGGGTTAGCCATGCAAAACGCCGTCTCAAGGGCAATGGCCGTGGTCTGGATACTGGCCGCCATCGGTTGCACCGCCACCACCGAAGTCAAGCGCAACCAGGCCGATGCCCTGCGCAATGTGGCCCGCCAGTACACCAGCCAGGGCGACCATACCACAGCCTTGCGCAACCTGCTGGAAGCCGAGCAGATCTTCGACAAGGATCCGGAACTGCACAATGATTTGGGGCTGACCTACATGGAGAAAAACGAACTGGACAAGGCCCTGGCGCATTTTCAAAAAGCCCTGGACCTCAAACCCGATTATGCCTATGCCCGCAACAACAAGGCCATCGCCTGCCTGCGGGGCCAGCGCTGGGACGAGGCCATCACCACGCTGGAACCGCTGCTCAAAGACCTGCTCTACGACACCCCCCATGTGGCCAGGTCCAATCTGGGGTTTGCCTACTACAGCAAAAAAGACTATGCCCGGGCCGAAAATTACTACAAGCAAGCCCTCGACCTGGTTCCCGGCTTTGTGCCGGCCCTGCACGGACTGGGCCTGACCTTTCTGGAAAAGGATCAGGCGGCCCAGGCGGTGGCGGTGCTGGAAAAAGCCGTCCGGCAGGCGCCGCGCATCGCCGTGCTGCACTATGATCTGGCCCGTGCGCTCGAGCGCACCGGCAACCGGGCCCAGGCCCAGGCCGCTTACACCAAGGTCCTGGAGATCGAAAACAGGGAAGGGCCGCTGGCCGCCAAAGCCGCCGAGGCCTTGGACAAGCTGCGCTAGCGCCAACGCCGCAGCCCGCCGGCGCTAGCGGATCCGCAATCCGAATCACCACCTAAAAAAAGCCGCACCGTTTCCGGTGCGGCTTTTTGATGGCGTGGATCGTTTTAGCCGGCGCTCTGGGGCAGTTGGTAAATGCGCGGGGTGATGAAGATCAGCAATTCTTCCTTGGTGTCGGACCGGCTCTGGGTGCCAAAGAGCCAGCCGAGCACCGGAATGTTGCGCAGCCCCGGCAGGCCCGAGCCGCCGTCGTCTTCACGGGTCTTGCGGATACCGCCGATGATCACCGTATCACCGTCGTTGACCAGCAGTTCGGTATTGGCCTCTTTGGTGGTAAACGAGGTCTGGTTGTTGATCACGGCCCCGATTTCGTTGTTGGCGATCTTGATTTGCATGGAAATGCGGTTGTCCGGGGTCACATGGGGGGTGACCTGCAGTTCCAGGGCCACGTCCTGAAAGGTCGTGGTGGTGTTGCCGTCGGCATCCAGCTTGTTGAGCGGGTAGCTCACCCCCTGTTTGATCGTGGCGGCCTTGTTGTCCAGGGTGAGGATTTTCGGCGATGAGATGATCTTCACCAGGCCCTTGGATTCCGAGGCGGTAATGGTGGCGCTGAGCGTATCGAAAGGGATTCCGGTGGCACGGGTAAAGGTCATGCCCAAAGCGCCCAGCACCGGTGCGGATGGGTTGGTCGCCGTCATCGTATAGCGTTGTGTGTTGATATCCGAGGTGCGAAACACACCGGAAAGGCTCGTCCCGAAGGCCCTGCTGAACGAGTTGGTCGCCTCGATGATCCTGGCCTCGATGAGCACCTGGGGGGTGACCTTGTCGATGCGCTGGATTGTTTCCTTGGCCTTGCGCACCACATCGGCCGTATCGCTGATCACGATCTGGTTGTTGCGCTCGTCCACCGTGGCCTTGCCCCGGTCCTTGGTCAACAGGGTCTCCACCTGGGGCAGGACATCGGCTTTGGCATTGGCGTAACTGACCGGAACGTACTCGGTGACCAGGGGCTCGAGACTTTTTTCCTTGGCCTTTTCCTCCTGCTGGGTCGCTTTTTCCGTGCGGCGCTGCTCTTCCTCGTTTTTGATGGTTTCGATGGTGGCAATACGGATGATGTCCCCTTCCATGGTCCAGCCCAGCCGGTTCATCCGCAAAACAAGGTCCAGGACCTGGTCCCAGGGGACGGGCTTGTCCAGGCTTAACGTCACTTTCCCGGTCACTTCCTTGTCCACGGCGAAGTTCTTGCCGCTGACCTCCCTGAGGATCCGAAACACGTTTTTGATGTCGGTGTCGTAAAAATCCAGGGCGATCTTTTCACCGGTGTAGCGCCGGCTCTCGCCCGGCTTGTCCATCAACGCAAAAGTCGACGCCGGGGCGTCCACAGGCGTCTCGGATCGGGGCGCTTGGGCCGGTTGCTCTTTGATGGTTTCGCTGACCACCTGTTGCAAAGAGGCCAGCCCGGTTTCGGCCTGCGGTTTGGGACCAATAGTGGAGGCATCCAAGTGGACCATCAGCAGGCTGTCGGCCTGCTCCACCGTGTAGGGGACATTTTCGCGCAGCTCGATGGCCACCAGGGCGGTATCCTTGGAACCGCTGACCGGTGTGATCCGATCCACGGCGCTTTCAAAGCGGGTGGTGACCAGGGGCCGCTGATGGTAATCGGGCAGGCGGGTGTTGAAAAGCTTGACCTGAAGCCGCCGGTCCCCGACTTTGTTAACATCGTAAGTCACGGCCGAGGTGGTGCCGATCACGACGGTGGATTTGCCCTTTTGTTCACTGGCAAAATCAATGCGGTTCACCCAGGCCGGCCCAGGGCCGGAAGGCGCGGCCTTTGGCACGGCAGGAGTGGTTGCACGGGCAGCCGTTGCTCCCCCGCTGCCCTGAACGTCCTTGCCCACACGAATCACCAGGCCGTCGCCGACCGGATCGGCGGTGAAGGCCCCAAGGGCGTCGGCGGAGGCATCCAGCACAAGCCGCACCCGGTCCGGGTAGCCGTAATGGCGGGCCTGCTTGACGCCGCCGGCGTTGACCGCGACCACCTGCTCTTTGGTCGTTGGGCTTTTGATGGCGTTGAGGTCAAAGACGATGCGGTCCGGGTTGCGGACGGTAAACGACTTGAAATCGGTGATGGCGCCATCGGCGACAACCCGGATTTCGGCACCACCGGGCAGGGCCGTGGCGCTGACGGTGGCCAACGTGGTGGCGTTTTTCATCGGGGCCGGCGCCGGTGCAATCGGCTGTTCGGCCACCTTGGTGGCAGACGCCACCGCGGGCCGGGTGAACGCGACCACGAGGCTGTCGCCGGAGCGGTTGACCTCGTAGGCCACGTCCTTTTTCAAGGCGATTTCCACCCGGGCAGTGGTGCCTTTTTCCGTCAGTTCCGATGTTTTCACGGCACTGATCACGTCGCTGTCCTGGATGTGCTCGGTTTTGACGCTGTCCAGGTGCAACACGGTCTCCGGAAAATACAGGATCACGCTGGTGGGAGAAGGTTGTTTGACCGATGTGTAGGTCAGGCTGCGATTACCGGTCACGTGGACCCGAATCGCGTCGGCGTCCTGGCTGGTGTGCAGGGCCACAATCCGCTTGGGCTCCACAGCCGGGCTGGGCGCAGATTCCGTCGGACCTGCTTGCTGAGGCCCCTGGGCAGTGACGCAACCGAACACCGCCAATGCGCACAGGGCGTTGAACACAAGCAGCAGTTTGGCTTTGGTCCATGAGATAGGAATGGGTCGCATCTTAAATGTCTCCAAGCGGTTTTTGAAGTTTTAGCTCTTTTTCCTCTATGCCGACACGTCCATAAAGGTCCTCGGTCTCTTCCTCGACAATGACTTTGTCCCTTTGAATGTCAACGACGATGCCGGAATTGATTCCGATGTAGGTGCCCTTGGTCAGCACGTAGCCCTTGCCGGTGGCATCCTCAACCAGTGCCCGGTTGCCCGATGCCGCCTGAACGATGGCCACCAGTTTGAACTGGCTGATGTCCATCCGCTCCAAGGGGGTGTGGGCGACACGTTTTTTACGGGCCGAGGCCCCGGATGTTTCGGCGTCGGGTTTGGGGCCGGTGGCTGTCTGGGGTTGAAACAAGGGGGCAAAAGGATCGATACGGCCTTCAACGGTGTAGGCCACCACCATGTCCCCGGAACCCGCCAGGGC
>Ga0116204_1000749_pt1 | contig 18549 bp, 22 predicted proteins | sample LakKivwa52mmetaG_FD_94481 | JGI IMG/M metagenome (GOLD analysis project Ga0116204, IMG submission 94481) | Anoxic lake water microbial communities from Lake Kivu, Rwanda to study Microbial Dark Matter (Phase II) - Lake Kivu water 52m metaG | ecosystem: Environmental > Aquatic > Freshwater > Lake...
ACCAACAGCCCAGTCCGTCTTCGGTGCACTCCATCCTGTTGGAGCTCCACTCATATTTATGCCCTCCTTCCTGAAGTCTGAGCATGTAATAAGCCTGCCCAGTTTAGAGAATTTCGAATAACTACAAAGGTACCACCTTTAGTTTCTACAAGATCTCCCAGCTCAAGTACGGGGTTCCCTCTCCAATCTATTTCTACATCTCTGCGAGAGCTAACCATCGTACTTAAAATAGTCTCAGCAAGATCTTGTGCATCTCGTCGTCTTTGTATCAGAGGGTTAGAAAGCTCGAAGTGTAGTATACCAAGTTCGGTAATAAGATCCTCATCACGTACTATTACACGCTCCTGTCCTTTTGCCTCAAGTGGCTTACCCTCTACTACCAGTGTAATATCCTCGTCTGCAGCTCCTACGTTTTCTAACTCTACATAGGTTCCCCAACCGTACTGTTCCTCTACCGTAATTGAGGTATCTGTAGCGCCCTCCAGCGAGGCAATACCCTCTATCACTGGTACCTTCGAGAACTCAACTGTGATTATGATTGTCGTACCGGCTGGAACGGTAATCACCTCGTGGCTACGATATACCTCCTCTGCTACAGCAGTAGGTGCGAGTGGCGTAGACAGTACTGCTACTTCATTCGCTATCGAGCCGTAATACAGCGGATTATTGACACTATAGTAAAGCTCGGGACCTATTACTTTAAGAGGTAGTGTGAAGAATTCTACAATCTTTGCATGTACACCAGCCTGGTTCCAAGTCTCTATAGTTAGTACCTGCTTTGTTACCTTCGCCACGGGTGTAATTACGTCAGACCAATGAATGTCGGTGTTACCAATAACTGTCTCTGTGTGTAGCAGGTTATTGTCTTTATCAAACAACTCGATGGTAAAGTCAACGGGAAACTCTTCACGTGCAGAGTCACCAGAAACACTTAGTGTATTGATTATTCTACTTGGAAACGTAACTATCAGCTCTGGTAGTGGAGGGGTGAAGGTACCACCTACTCCAGATATCTGCTCACTCCACCAACCCATCTGCCATAAGCGTGCTTCTTCCTCCGTACCAGGTGGAAGAGAGTAGGTCCCATCGAGCTCCCATACTTCATCCAGACTTAGGTACTTCGCACCTGCAGTGGTGATTCCATCAACCACCTGGTTCCTGTACGAGACCGACGCTTCCTCACTTACAGATACTGCAGTTTCGTATACTCCTGCATCTCGAGCAACTACTACACGTACTACTCCTTCTCGATCGGTATAGACCATACCTGCACACGCTTCTGCAAGCAGTCGTAGCGCTTCTCTATGAGACATCGGTGGGAACCAAGCCCAGCGAATTAGGTATTCATCAAGCTTTTCATCTAGCTGAAACTCACTTGGATCGAGATCTGCATCCAGTAAAACGAGCTCGGCTAGATCTAACAGTGTTTGATTTTCTAGTACAGTAGTGGTAGTGAAGGTACTTTGTTTCAGTAGCTCAAGACGGTCCCGTCCAACTACTGATATATCAACCCTATCTGTAGCTACATCCCATTCAGTAGTCCAAAAGTGTCCTAGTGGAACCCTCTCCGCTTCTCCTACAGCTTCTACCTGAAATAAGTAGCACCAGAAGATTCCTAGTGTGTTAGCATCGTCTAGCTCAAAGTCGTAATCTACATCATGGTCGAAGTCTAGATCTACCAACTGATCGATGTGGTAGAATATGTAGGGAACGTACCCTGGGTACGCTGCGGCTAACCAGGCACGCATCCGTCTGTTCGGTTTTAGCAGTTGATAGATCGGACTTGCTTCATTCTCCGGATCGAACAGCCGATCGTCGTTCTTCAGAACTACCTGCAGCTCGTTCGCACTAATAACACCTAGAGGAAGTGATCCTGTTTGTGTTTCACGCTCTTCAATTAGAGAGATCTCTACCAGCTGGGATGAATCGTACTCTTGCTGAATGCTAGTAAACATCTCTACAATCTTTACTTGCGTAAAGGGTCGACTCCATCTTGTGATTTCAACTACTTGCTTTGCGACAGCTGGTATAGGTGCAACAAATGTTTCTCGCCAATACACCTCTGTATTTCCGACTACAGTCTCAGTATGCAGTAGGTGATCTGCATCATCATATAGTTTGTACGTGAAATCCACTGGATACTCTTCACGAATACTATCACCGGTCAGAATAAGCTCATGCATCGGACGGGATATATGTGTAATCGTAATAGTTGGGTAGACTGGACCTGGAAAGAGACCGTCCACCTCGGATAGTGTAGAGCCCCACCAGCCCATTTGCTTGAGATTCGTTTCACTCGAACTTGGTGCAAGCTTGTAGGTTCCGTCAAGTTCCCAGTATGGATCGAGGCATGCATACTTGTGAGACGGATCCGACAGACCATCTGCGACCTGTAGTGGGTAACTCGTATTTGCAGCCTCGTTTACTATTATCTGAATCGACTGGTCGAGGTCTGCACCAGTATAGTCAATAGCAACATAGCCCTTGATACTACGTATCGGGGCTTCGAAGAGCATATCGGTTTCTACTGCTACTGGATACATAGCACTACCTCTCTATTAGATCGAAGTTCACGTCACGCCAGTACCACTCCGAACCAGATCGAATCAGTCGAGATGGAATGTGACCAACGTATACAGTTGCTTGTTTTGGTACATTGTTCTCATCGTATGTAATATCAAAAAAGATTGCATTCGGATCATCTATCAAATCTAAGATCTTATCCAGCTCTCTACCTGTGATGGTTGGATAACGAAACAAGAACTTTCGCTTCTTTGCAATTAACTCCATTACCATCTCACCTGTAGCTACACGACCCGAGTTGGTAATGTTATAACGCTCGATGCTAAATTGAAGAGGCTGTTTAATAGTTACTCCTCGGATCTTAACGTTGCTGTATCCTGGCATGGCTACTCGTCAGCCTCCCTTGTTCGCTTAGACGCACCTGTTGTAGTCGTCTTTCTAATTCTCTCAGCCCTTGACGATCCGCGATTAACGTACCGACGTAGATTGGTGGAGTCACGCCTCCCGTACCAAAAGATTGGATTTGCTCTGTAATTAAGTCCGCGAGGGGTTGGAGTGATTGTCGGTTTAGTGGGAGTACGGCTTCTGGACCTCCCTCACCTACTCGAGCTAGAGTATCGCGTGTAACTACACCACCTCGTGCTAGTCGTGGAATGGTAGCTACTCTAGGTACACTAATCGTAGTTGCATCATACACAGTTCCAGTAACCGGATTCTTAAAGCCAGGTATTGTAAAGCTTAGACTATTCCAGCTCTTAATTAGCTTATTGATGTAATCGATAATGACGTTGATGTAGCCTCTCATTCGGTTTCCTAGACCTGACCAGAAGTCGTCCCAGCCCTTATTGAAGCTCTTTTTGAAGTCATTCCACCACTTAGTTATATCTTCCCAGAAGGTTCTCCAGTCTCGAGTATAGGGCTCACTGAACTCCTTCCAGTTTTTCTTTATGTCTGTCCAGAGGTCATTCCAAGCTGTTGTTACGTCAGTTTTAAATCCGCCGAATGTAGTATCTAGATCTTCCCAGAACTTATTCCAAGCTGGTTCTGTTTCTTCTTTAAACTTATTCCACTCTGTAGTTACGTTTGTCCAGAGGTCATTCCAAGCTGTTGTTACGTCAGTTTTAAATCCGCCGAATGTAGTATCTAGATCTTCCCAGAACTTATTCCAAGCTGGAGCTACTTCAGAAGTAAAGTTGCCCCAGAGGGTTTTTACATCGGTCCATAACTTACCCCAGTCCCGATCACTGTCTGTCATGAATTCACTCCAGCGCTTTCCTAGACCGTCCCAGAAGGTGTTCCAGGCTGGTCTCACCTTTTCTGTGAAGCTACTCCAAGCAGTACCGACATTTCTCCATAGATCGTCCCAGGCTGTTCGTAGATCGGTACGAAAGGTACCGAAACGAGTATTTAGATTCGTCCAGAAAGTACTCCATGCCGGTCCAACAACACTTGAGAACTCTACCCATGCGGAGCTTAGGTTGGACCATAGATCATCCCAAGCTTTTCGTATATCTGTACGGAACGTACCAAGGTGGGTGTTTAGATTCGTCCAGAATGTCTCCCATGCTGGCTTTACCGTACTAGAGAAGTCGGACCACGCATCACCTGCGTCCTTCCAGAGCTTTGTCCAGGCACTACTAAGGGTAGTACGAAACGTCTCAAAACTCGTACCTAGTCCTCCCCAGAACGTAGTCCAGCGCTGTTTAAATTCTTCATAGCCCTCTGCTAGATTAGCCCAAGCATCATCCCAGCCTTGTTTGATATCCGCCCAGAACTTGTCCCACTTTACTTTAACCTCGTCGTATCCTTCCCACCAAGTCTCCCAGGCTTGATCCCAGCCATCCTTAATCCAGAACCAGCCTTCAAGAAACTTCGTTTTTATCTTATCCCATACGGCTTTTAGTCCCTCCCAGATACTATCCCAGGTAAATAACTCTCCAAAGTCTTCCGTCCAGCCACCAACATCGGGTAACTCAGGAAAGGGAATATCAGGATAGGTAAAAGAAGCATCAGGATCCTCTCCTGCTCCTGCTCCTGTATCGAGCTCAGGAACGTTGTAAACTTCATCAAATGACATTAGGAAGCGCTTAAATGCCTTACCGGCATCCTCGATCGCCTCTTCTGTATCCTCGAATCCTTCTTGTACATTCTCTAGTGCTCCGCTGATATCATCTACAAACTTTACATCCTTCGGCTGTAGAATCTTACTGATATCTATTCCTGCCACCTCGGTAAATGTTTTCCAGAGACTCTTCATAAAATCTCTTACTGGTTTAAACGCAAGAGAGACAGCTCCGAGCAGAACCAGTAGAATTCCTAGTGCCGGTAGCAAGGCTGTATAGGTACCAGCAGCTACGGAGAAGATTGCAATATTGAGTGCCTTTAATGCCTTTATCAGAAATACTACTAGGCTAACTACGGGTTTGATGATGGCGAGCATAAACAAGCCCTTTGCTAGAGCATAAATCTTCATCGCTATTGGACCAGCAATAGCAAGACCTCCAATAACTCCTACCACGGTTCTAACAACAGAGGAACTTCGTGTAAGAGCAAATACTAGTTCTGCTATGGCGCGAGCTACAATCGCTAAGATCGGAAGGAACGTCGCTAGATAGACTCCAACCAGTTCCAGCATCGCAGCAACTACTGGTTGTACGGCCTGTCCCAGTATTAAGAAAGACTGTGCTAGACTCTTTAGCGATCCTATAATAGTTCGAATAGCAGCGTGTAACTCTCTTGGAATAAAGCGACGGAGTAGATAGTAGGCTCCTTGATTTTCGATACCATCTCGTATCTCATCCATTGTCTTGCGAAGACGAGGAAGTATATTAAGCTTCAGGTACTCAAATAGAGGTTCGTAAATCCCCTGCATCGTAAATAGTATGTTATCCTTGATTGTGGACATCATACCTGTCCAACTATTAGCAAACTCCTCAGCAGCTCCACTGAACCGTTCTAGAAAACCTGTATACATAGCGTTCATGAACGTTTCGATAGGTATCTGAGAGAGAAATTTTCCACTTAACATTTCTAGAGGAACATTCATCTGCTCCGCAAGAATCTTCCTAGCAGGAATCTTCATTACAGCAAAGCGTTCTAGTTCTTCAGCCGTTGCTCTTCCTTTAGCTCTGATCTGACTCATTAACATCGATAGATCCTCAAAGGGTGCGTTTACAGAAGAAGCAACGTCTGTTAAGATTCGCATTTCTGCAGTTACACGGTTTAGATCTGTCCCTGCAGAGAGCAGAGCGCGGGCTGACTCAGCAGCCTCCATCAGTGCATAAGGGGTAGTTGCGGCAAACTCTTGTAACTCCCGAAGTAGGGCAGGAGCCATATGACCATGTTCCTCACCCATTAGATACTTCAACGAAATACCGAGAGTCTCAAGATCCTGTGACAACTGATGCACTTCTACTGCTGCGTCTTGTACTGCCCCGATCAGACGATAGAAGGTCTGTGAAATTAAAATACCAGTGATAACACGGGCGGTGTCTTTAATGTACCCACGCATCGTCCAACTGACACGACGCATCTCTTCCCCAGTCTGTCGAATAGCCTGTTGAGGACGACGGCCGAACGCGTTCTCCATATCTCGACCGCCCTGCTCAGCTTGTTGCACAGCCTGTCGCATCGGGCGAGTAAAGTTCTCGATACCGAGGGAGAGAGCCGCCTTCAGTGTACCTACAAATCCTTCTGCCATTCCCTCTCCCTCCTTCTACAGTACTTGATCAATGTAGCCTTTTCGTACACGAGTTGATTTACTCCCTTCGGGACTATGAAGATCTGTATGTATTTCAACTAGAGCCTTCAGAGTCTTAGGAGTCATCTTCCAGAATTCCTGTTCCGTTCTATTTAGTATCACAGTTCCTACATAAAGCAGAAAGGGCCAGTCCCACCCGTCATCTACTGGGAACCTGACGTCGAGCCTTGCTTCGCCGGGTACAGGTTCCCGGGTGGGACCTGCTTCGGTAAAGGGTCCTCTATACCTGTCTGCGCTGTTGTAAGCGCCTCGGTAAGTTTCTCAGCGATAGTTTTCACATTCTCGAAGCCTATCCAGCTTCCTACTTGTCTCTGAGTTATTTGAGGCTCACCTTTTTCGTCCATCTCTTCGTGAATCAGTCCTGCCCAAACAAGTGCACGGATTCCTTTTACGCTACCTTGCTCAAGTGAGGCCATAGCAGCATCGACAGACCCATACATCTCCTCTAGCTCAGCAAACGCATTTAGGTCAAAGTACAGATGTCTTTGCTTGTCTAGCATAATCGGAATCTTCTTAGTTTTTACTTCCTGTACGTTACTCACGTTTTCTCCTCCTTAAAACGCTTTAGGCATCAATCCGTACGATGCTGAACCAGCCTGCAGTTCCACCAGCGTAGCCCTCATCCTCGTCACCAAGCAACTGCCACAGGTCGTCGAAGTCACGACGGACGAACGCGCCGGTGATAGTCGGTGTTTGGAAGGTAATGGACTCACCCTTGGTGTTGTGGTTCTGTTCAGGTACCATAAAGCGGCCCTTCAGAAGCCATACATAGCGATAGTTACCATTACTCTTAAGAGAGCGGAAGCCTAATGCTACGAACGGTGGAATATCTCCACCACCGCGTCCCATTACACCAGCAACAGGAGCGGTATGTCCAAGTAGAACTGCTTGAATAGCGAGTGGAATATCAGCCATATTCAGCTCCAGTGAGATCTCACCGAGTGCAGTAGCACTCTCGTATGGTCCATCGTCAGCAAACAGTGTCTCTGAACTAGAGTTCGGATTGATATTTGCTGTAATGGCACCTACGATCTGAACTGGTGCTGCATACGACACTCCGACACCAACAGTGTCGCTGTTCAGTAGGGCATAGTATACATCTCGTAAGCCTATTTGTACACCCATCTCTGTACCTCCTTAATCTCGATGTGTCACAATGGCTAGATTAAAACCATAGATAAAACGGTTAGAACTGTCAACTTCCATTTTAAATGGAACCTGACGAGCGGAGATTACTCCCCACCTGGTACCAGCAAGGGTTTCACGGGTATCTAGAATCGGTTCATCTGCAATACAGAGCACGTTGAAAATCTCCCAGGCCTTTTGTCTTGCAGCATCAGGATCATCAATATCTGCACGTACGGAGATTTGTACAGATCGTGGTACTGCCTCCACTCCCAGTTCGGGAGGGGCAGCTGGATACTCAATCAATGATATCGCAAAGTCTGGTTGGTCAGGACGAAAGTCTCGAAACGAGTCGATTCCGTCTCCGGCAACTACACCAGCATCTGCTAATACATTTATCAGATCAAGTAGTAAATCGTACATTACCTATCTCCTTTAGTTAGTGCATGACGCATCTTGTAGGCCTGTTGTCCACCGATAGACCCAAAGTAATCTTCGAGGCCTTTCTGTAATGTCACAAACATACGTTTCGTATGTAATACAAGAGGTATCTCTAGGTACTTGGCACTCTTACCGGGTTTGTGAGGAGTGACGAGGTCTTCGTGTACCTTCAAGGCATACGAAGAGGTCATCTCTCCAGTCTTCGGGTTTAGTGTATCAGCAATACCACCGTATCCCAGCTCCAGAGTAACTCGACCCTCGTCGTGGTCAGTCTGAGGTTCATCTACAAACCTACTGCTTTTCAAGGCCCCTGTATCCTCTGGAACGATCTGCCCACTGAAGGTAAGAATCTCATCAGCACTTTCTAAAAGGGATACCTTACCGACATCGTAGATACCATCTGATACCTGCATCATACGCTCCTCTAACTTACGAAGAGCTTTTTTGTCAAACCGTAGTTGTGACTCAGACATTACAGATATACCTCAACTACCTCATAGTTCCCTTGCTCGTTCATAAAGGATTGGATAGCGATAGTTGGGGGTCGACGTCCATCTGCAAGTGTAATCCGATCTTCCAGTTTAATCCCTAAGGAGTCAGTATTACCTTCAAAATACAGAACACACATCGATACTACTTCTTCCCCTTTAACGTTCCTAACCATCTGTACCTTAGATACAGGATAGCAATTTAGAGTCTTGGCAGTACCATAGGTTGGTTGACCCCTTCCCGATACTCCCGTACGTGGCTCCCAGGTTACTATTTCCTGTAGCAGGCGTGCGATTTGAGGATCCAACTATCGCTCCTCCCCTCTGTTATCCATCAGCTCTCGACTAAACACTGGGCGTACCAGGTTGGTGTTAGCCTGATCACTGAGCTTCTCACCTCTCGAAAGACCACCAGCATACGGCGGGTTGGACCCAACCAGTCGAGCCCTCATCCGTGCAGCGAGGTCTTTATAGGCAAGAGATCGCTGACTCGCGTAAATCTTCTGCGGTCCTAATTGGACGTCAGCTTGACGTGCATATTTCAGGGTTAAGATTTCACAGCAACGTACCGCAGCTGAATAGATACCACCTGATTCATTGATAATATGCTGAATCTCTTCGTTCTGAAATTGCTGATCTTCTATCAATGTATCACCCATCTCGAAACGAACGGCGTCTATATCACTGGTACTTGGATCACCTGAGTAGCTCCAGGTCACGGTGCTGCCTCCTTCCCTGTTGCAAATTAAAGTTCAAGCTCATCAACCATCGAGGAGGGAGTGATTGGCGTACTGGGTTTTGTAATTTCCTTTTCGGCCTTACTCCGCTCCTCGAGTGGCTTCTTACGAAACGAGGCAATTACATCTCTCATTAACTGTCCTCGATTCTGACACTTCCTAGCATGCTCACGTATGGAACTGTACGATCTTGGATTCACTTCTTCTCCTCCTTAATACAGTAGTGCTAGCCGCTTATACGCGGAACGCATCTGCAAAGAAGACTCCGAGATCATCAGCGACCATTTGCATATCAAATGCAAGCTCGCCCTCAATACGCTCGGTGCCCATACCCAAGTGAGGCATCGGAAGACGTACAATCCGACTACCCATCGAGCTAGCTCCCATAAGGCCGGCCCACGCAAAGGTGTAACCAGCAGACGGCTGGTAGATACCAGGAGAGGGAGCTGCATATACTAACAGCGCATGATCACCGATGATAAAATTGGTAGTTTCCGCAGCACCCTTAGGTGCAGTGTTCCTTACAGCCCAAGCAACTACAACTCTCTCAACATCCATCAGCTGTGCGAGAATGTCGGGAGTCACCAGGCCGCGCTGGGTAAATACGATACGACCTAAAATATCATCATGATTCCGAAGGGCCTCATAAACGCGAGGTCCAAGTACCAGGATGTTAGGTCTATACCCAGTCTGGCTGGTAATGGCGAGTTTAGCATCCGTAACGTCTTGAATCGGAAATGAGCCTATCTGGTTCCAGGCGAGGAACTGATTTGCACCAGGACCAGCTACCATACCAGACATAGTACCGGCAATACCGGCTGCTCCCCACGGAGATGTCCTTGCACCTAGAGCTCCACCAGGGGTGAAGTAAGTATTTGCCCAGACAATCTCCTTCCGAAGCAAAAGCTTCTGGGTAACGAATTGGGTAGCATCAATGTCAGGACGCAGCGGCTCGTCTGCATTCGCCCGATCTTCTTCTGTGATATTCTTATGGAAGCCGTACTTCCGGCAGAAGTAGTTCGGGGTGTTGTCAATCTCGTACATGCCTCCGGCAGACTCAGTGGCAGGTGCTCTTTCGATAGCTTCATCCCTGAACCAGTCTTCCTTCAGGTATACAAAATACCTATCAGATTGCTTCTGCACTGGAACGGGAGGAAAGACCTGGTGGGCAACGAAGTTCTCTGCTTGCTGAATATAAGCAACACTTATATTCGTAAGCGCTCGATCAATATGTACCATTCCGCGTGTCGGTTGTGGCACTTAATTCACTCTCCTTTCATTCGGTCCTTACTAGTGTTTAGTACAACAGCAGGGAGAACAGCTCATCCGCGGCGCCGGCGGCAGTCATAGCCTTGCCTACGGCGTCTCCAGGTACCAGGGTGGGAACGAAGCGACCGTTTGCGTCGGTTGCGATCAGATCGCCAACGTCGACTACGTCACCAGCTACAGCAGTCGTAATACCATCCTTCATTACCCGGATCGTCTCTGGAGCCTCGTTGGGTCCAGGTATCTGTGCTACTCCGTCGATTGGAACAGTGTCAGCAACATCTACCTCAACCACCCCATGAGCCCCATCAATCAGAACTGCACGAAACTGACGAACAGCCTCATCCCTACCTTGATCTTGATCATCACTCATGTGACTATAAACAAAACCTGGAACTGAGAACATTTGTTCACCTCCTAGCGAGGTAGTTTAGTAAAGAAGCAATGCAATATACACTCCGGCACCACCGGCACCGGTTAAAGCACGACCTGCAACTTGGCCCATAGCGAGGGTAACGAAATCTCCTACTGCATCAGCCTCTACTTGTGCTCCAGCTGCGATTGCAGCTCCAGCACGAGCAAATGTGATACCTTTCTTCATTACCCGAATCGCTTCAACCTGTGTCGCAGCTGCTGACATCTGAGCTACACCATCGATTCGATGAGCAGCAAGAACGCCAGGTGCAACTAGACCATCAGGACCAAGTGTTACTGCACGGAACTGTATGATAGCTCCGTCGTTTGGTGCATTATACACAAAGCCAGGGATTTCGTAGGCCATTATTGTACCTCCTCAATCTCCTCGTGGTATTGCTTGTGCAGGGCCGGGTTAGACATAAGGACCTTAGCAATTGCGATTTCCTTGGTCAGACTGGAGTCTGTCTTCTGCAGTTCGGCAGCAGCAGCCTCTACCTTCTGCCAAGCATTTCCGCCGGCATCGATCTTGCCAGCACGACCGAGTTCCGTAGTAAGCAGATCGTTCTTCGCAATCCGCTCATTCGCAGCTTTTAACACTGCCTCGATCTTTTTGTAATCTTCGGGGCTGGAATCAGCGACCCGCTTCAGGATAGGACCGAGATCATCAGCTGTGGTCGGCAGGCTAGTGAAAGCAGCGGCTTTGGCGATATATTCCTTCTCGCGACTTTCGTCTTGCAGCCTCTTTGCAAGAGCTTCTGCAGTCTTTGCCTTCGCTTCTGCAGCTTCCACACGCTTGCGAAGCTCTACAGGAAGTTTCTTCATTACGTCGTCATCCTCAGGCTTTTGGTCAGCCTTCTTTTTCTTTTCCTCTTCCTCTTCCTCTTGCTTCTTGCGAGCTTCCTCTTCTTCCTCTTCCTCTTCTTGCTTCTTACGAGCTTCTTCTTCCTCTTCCTGTGCCTGCTTTCTCTTCTTCTCTTCTTCTTCCTCTTGCGCTTGCTTCTTCCTACGAGCTTCTTCCTCAGCAGACATCTGCTTCTCTAACTTAGCTCGAAGCTCGTCGGGAACTTGCTCGAGGAGTTTCTTCATAGCATCAGTCACGTTGGTATCTCCTTTCTGATCAGAGTTACTACTTGAAGCGTTGGAGCTTTCCTCCTTTCTTTTATATAGTGCAATAGTAGCTTCGGGATTATCTCCCTTGTCTACTAAGTCCACCCGATCGATTAAAAGCTGTGTTAGTTTCTTAGGCATTTAATATGCCCCCTTTAAGCAATCTGTCCGATGATAATCAGGTCGACGTTATAGGTGCGTGCTGCTGTCTCAGAGATCAGCTGGAACTGACCCGCTGTTTTGTTATTTACAGCAATTGGTGCAATCTCAGCTGCAACACCGTGAATTACGGTAGCTTGGACGAAGTAGTTCGCGTTCGCCATGTTTGATACGTAGCCAAGACCATTTGCACCAACGGCCTCATCGGTATGAACAAAACCAATAGTTGCATTGGCTGTACCGTTACCAATTACAAGTGACCCGCCTACGACCGTACCATAGATACTGATATGATTTGCGGGGAAGGCACCCGCGGTGAAGGTGACGGCAGTAGCATTGATCCAATCAGCTAGCTCAGCCGCACTAACAGCGGCATTATTCGCACCAGCACCGAGACCATCAGTGTAGGTAGGAGCAGCTAGCCCAAGTTCGTTTAGTACGTCGGCACCTATTGACGGAGTCAGACGAATCGTTGATCCCGTACCAGTAGTGGCGGCCGAGATAATTGTGTATGTACCTAGTTGAGGTGGACCAGCGACAGCTTCTACAAAACCGACTGTAACAGCATTGTAGGGAGCACCACCAAGAGCACGAATCTTTGTTTGCATCTCTGCGGCAGTATTCGCACCGTTAGTACAACTAGCCAGGGTCAAGGAAACCAGCTGTGGACCGAGACCATTAACATTGATAAAGAACTCATCATCGGCCTGAGCACTAATATCTCCAAAACCACCTGCTCCACCTACCGCGTTACCAGAGGTATCGGGGATAGTCAAAGTTTCTGCCCCAGCACCATCTGCGTTTGCGATAATTGTCAAACCCCCTCTTAGATCCCAGGGAGCTGCAACAGTGCCAGAGTATAAAGCAACTTGATCCCCTTGGAAGTTAACCAGTGTCGGGTTAACTCCATTTAGTGCTACGCGACCAACACGGATGTGTGTTGATCCTCCCTCCAGCACAGCTAGCGAGCCTGGAGGCATCGCAGCGAGACTGGCACCTACTTCCTGAAGTGCGGTTTCTACTTCTATACCGATGTAGTAGCCACCGGCATCGGTGATGTCCACTAAGTTCGCCGTAGGTGCGGCCCCTGCAGCTGCGGCGTTTAGAGCGGCAGCAGAAGCGGTGACCTCTGATCCCCGTAAAAAGAACCTACCTAGGTTAAGGTATGGAAAATACTTGATTCCTGGTAATCTCATAATACTCTCCTTTCCTCTCATAAAACTTGACTACTTTGTAGTCAGCTGAGACTAACTTTCCTCTCGCGCTGCTTGGCCTTGAATTGAGAAGGCCTGATATTCTCCTGACTTCACTTTAGCAAATACTTTGTCGTCCTTGATATGGAACCCTACCCACCAGCCGGTTGGTAGTGATCCTGGAGGAAGACCAAGCTTCTCAAGCTTGTCAGGAGTTGTTACCAGTGACTCGATAAGCTGACCTACAGCTTCTCCTTTATGCATCACCCCACTGTCTCGAAAGACAAGATTGAACAGGTAGGCCGCTTCTTCTAGTTCTAGTGGATCAATCATCTCACCGCTATGATCAACAACAGGCATACCTGCCTTAGTTAAGGAGACGTAGGCCCAGCCAAATACTAGATTGCGATCCTCATCAATCTTCACTACGGGAGAGAGATTGGATTGTTTAGTCATTATCTCGCCTCCTGTGGTAACCCTTGGTTTTGGATTCGCGCATCATCTGTCGATACGCCAGTTAGTCTGCCCGTACCAGTAGAAGAGTTTCCATCTAATGGCATAGCCTGTGAGGCCGGCCCGCGTTTGGGCATTCCGGCGATTGATCTGAGATAGTTCTCAAGATCTTGATCGGGGAACAGCGGCATCTGAGAGGCCGAAAGAATTTGCAGGTATCTAGCGAGCTCTGTTAATGAGGGAGTTAAGATCTCTCCTACTACAAGCTTCGGATAGTCCTTTAGTCCCGGGAAAGCATTCACTTTAAATAGTCTTGGTATCGCGTATCTGTTGAATACCTCTACTATAGTGTCTAGGATCGCTTCAAGAGCAGATCCTAAAATGCTTCTTTTCACGTTCGCTAGTGCAAAACTACCTACTTTATCGCCACCGAGCATGATCAGATCAGCTAAAAGAGTGATTGCAATGCGCTGATCATATCTGTTGATAATTGCGTTCGTGTCAAACTGTCGACGACTGCCTGTACTAAGAAGCTCTAGTTCCCAACCAAAGGGCTTTACAACGCCCTCATTTTGGTCTCTACGAATGTTTCGAACCATCTTCTCAGCTTCGGCCTTCATTTGAACGGCTCTTGGATCGTTTGGATTCCAGATATCCACGCCTTCAGGCGGTGTTATAACAGGTAGTCCTGCTAGATCTCGTTCAATACCTATCCCCTCTATCTCTTCGATGTGTTTCTTGAAGTACCAAGGGCGGTAGGCATTTCTTAGCATACTGCGACCTTCAGGGTTATTGTGCTCTACTCGAGCACGGAAAAGCAGGGATTTCTCAAGAGGTAGAATCGTCTTCTGGTAATGAGGTGCAGCTTCCTGTATCATAGCTATGATACCGTCATCCTTATCATCAAATACCCACTCTGTCATTGTATGCTGCGACCTACCTGGAATCTTTCTCCACCCGATACGACCGTCCGCATACTTACTCCTGCGTTTCGGGTTCCTAACGTCGCCATCTCTACGCTTGTACACCTCTTCATGCCAAGAGAAACCATACGGAAGCATTGTTAACACTTCGGCGATTGTATCGGTCCAGGTCGCACTCATATCGTGCATGCAGCTGGTTAAGAACTCTTTCGCTTCGGTATCTACTCGATTCGTACCAGTAGATTCGACGCGCCAGCTCGCATTCCGAATCAATTGCTCACATACATACAGAACAGCACCAACTACAGGGTCGTTAGTTGACATCTCTTGGTAGATCTTACCTGCTCGAGGCCAACGCAGCTGAGGTAGAAACTCCTCATATACGTAACCTCCAAACCGACGAAGGCCTGTGTGTCCAACCTCGGAGAAGGAAGGTGTGTATATCTCGGTAGCAGCAATTTGCAACTCTTTCGAGATTGCCTGCTTAAGCTCTTTACTCATCTTTACTACGCTGTTAGCCATTGCATGCTCCTTCCTTAGGCTCCATTCAACCAGACGCTCATCATATCCGCTATGTGTAGGGCGGTAGGAAGCTTACTACGGGACATGGCATTTCTGAGGGCTAGACTGCCTGCATAAGCTCGTGCAGATTCGTCGAACCCTCCCATATGCCATCTAATCGCCAGCTGCTCCTCCTCGGTTAGTGGGACACCTTGGGATAAAAGGACGATCACTGACTTTTCGCCGTGTCCTAACGGAAGCTCGTCCTGTACTTCCCATACCTCGGTTTTAACCCACCTACCATCAGCTAGTTTAGTATTTTTCAGCTTTCTCTTGTACATCCCAGTCTTGCAGATGTCGTGGAGTAGTGCTGTTTTAGCTACAGTACTGTCTGAAAAGCCTAAAAGGTAGTGATAGTTTAGAGTTGCCAAAGTCTCATATACCTTCAAGGAGTGTCGTACTAGACCACCTTCTTGAGCGTCATGATACTTTGTGGAGGCTGGCGCTGAAAAGAAATCACTCTTGTCGAGGTACGAGAAGAACGCATCTGGGATATCCTTCGCTGTTGAACTAAGGATATCGATGAAGTCCTCTTGGTCTTTCTGTCTTTGTACCAGTGGTAGCGCCGTGACTTGCATTTTATGCCTCCTTACAGTTTGCTACTTAAATACAACAGCATCAACGTCTTCACCACTAACGTCGATATATACCTTGTTGCCGGTTTGACTGTACACAGCTCGCGAGAACGGACCGGCAATAATCGTGTCCCCAGCAGCAACTGTATACACTCGATCTTCAAGATCGAGTGCGTCCTGCTGGAAGGGAGTGACAACAGTTATCGTACGCGCGGCCAATGAGCCGTTCTTAAACAGTAACCGCTCGACACCATTGTTAAGAAATTCGGCTCCGTCTGCTAATATGATGGTTTCGAGCTCTGCATCTACATCTAATTCGGCTTGTGAACTTACAGTATGGGTGGTAAGTAGTAATCTAGGCATGGTATCTACTCCTTTCGTTTAAAGTAGTTGGCGTAAATAGACTACGCCGAACGCCAATAACTCTCCGTACCTTCTCCTACACTGATCGGTATGGCACCAGCGGTTACTATACTGCGCAGCATTCGATGCGCACCGCTGAGAGCGTCCATCTGGTCATCATACTCGCCGTACGGGACTACGTCGAGCTCATCAAAGAACTTTGAGTTCCACCCTGCTTGTACTACCCGAACCCGTCCTTGCTTTGCAGCGGCGGAGATCGGTGTTGCTCTGAGTACCTTCGAGCCAGACTCTTTATTTCCCTCAACTGGGAACTCTTTAAGTACGGTACGGCTATAGTGGTCAATAACGATCTGACCAGAGCTCCCTGGTTCTTGTTCAAGTCCTATACGGACGTAGTATCCATCTTGTTCTGCTGTTTTGCGTACCTGGAATTCAAGAGCCTCTGGGTCTACTTGCACTCGGACGACATCTAGTATGTAGAATACGCCACCTGCTTCTCCAAGCAGTAGACCAACGGTCCAGTCAGGCTTAGTTCGATTACGTCCGACCTTCTTTTGTTTCTTCGGATCAGTGGAAGCAAAGTCCCAATAGCGCACCTTACGCATCTGCATCGGCAGCTCAGCTTCGGGAATAGTGGTGAACCACTGACGCTTGAAAAGACCCATCTGTGTATCCAGAGCCCAGATTCCATGTCTCAGCCTGAGACGAGTAAGCGGATCGAGCTCTGCTAACGCACGTTCGTACTCATCTTGGTCGACGTGAGGGTTGTCTTCCAGTTTAGACGGGATAAAGATTCTACCAGCCTCTGGTCCCTCTACAACAAACCGCTGATGTACCCAGGCGATTCCTGTTCCGTCTGGGTTACTCGCGGATCTCATTCTTACTGGTATGCTCGATCCCTTTAGACGACGAAGACGTGAGAATAAGTAGCGGTACTGAGTCTCCGTAAATTGGGTAAGCTCGTCAAAACCGACAAACTGGAACTCTGCAGACTGGTAACGGTATTTATCATCTTCGTGTTCCAGATAACCGAACGTTACTGTTGCTCCACTTGGGAACAGGTACGTCTTCTCTTTATCAATCCATCGAACCTCGTTACTTCCTGTATATGGTGCTAACCACTCCCGTGCCCTGTCCATCAACGCACCTGGTAGTGCGAGGTCGGCGTACGTACGTCTCAGAAGCAGCGCTGCATAACCTGGAGTGTCTACATACTGGAGAGCCGCGTCGAGAAGGGCATCAGATTTACCTCCTGAAGCCGCACCACCAAAGAACACCTCCAGGTTATCCAGCAATAGAAAAGCGGCCTGTTTAGGCGTAGGGTAGTGAGGGATATACTTCGTAAGCTTCGGTGTAGTCGCTTTTTCTAGGTGTTTTAGGTAATCCAGCGGGATATCATCAATTCTAAAAGGTAAAACCTTCGGATCCCGTAGTTCTGACTCAATATCTATAGGATTTCCGTGAATATCGGTATAATCTTCAATATCTATCAAAGAATTATACGCCATCGTCGCAGTCCTCCTGTTCGGTGGCGTCGGTTACGTCCACATCAACTACATCATCAATTGCACCGGCTTCGTGTAGGATGGAAAGGATGTTTGTAATCCGCTCCTTTGAGTCCTTCACAGTAACAGGAGTGTTGTTGTTTTGTACGTTCATCGTGTTTACATGGACTGTCGTACCAGTAGAAGAAGGAGCATCACCGCTAGGCTTGTCCGGTGGTAGTCCTAAGCTGATACGTTCTAGTTGGGTAGAGAAGTCTAGCCATTTGAGTGCAGTGGTGGGAGTAAGCTTCTCTTTGTTGTTCTGCATGTACTCAGCACACATCTCAAATAGCTCACGTGCGGTCTTTTGGTGCATGTGCTCCATTTGCAGAGCAAGCTGGGTACGAGTAAGCTCTACACTAAGTTGGTAAAACGCATCGTAAGCCTCGCATCTTGCCTTCCAGTGGTAGCACAAAGACAGAGAATGTACAACATCTACATTTTCTCCAACTCGCATCGCTACCTCTCGAACAGATCGCCCTTGTACCAGAGGGATCTTGCCTTTCTCTGACGAAGCTACTAATTTATATGGCATATCCCGGTAGGTCTTGAAACCGTTGTAGAATGGGATAGGCTCCCCATCCAGACGCTCCCAAAAGGGAATACCGTCTATAGTTGGGAAGCCTTCCACGTAAGAGAGGGGAACTACTAAGCCATCAGGCGGGGCTTCGATTAACTGCTCGGGAGTCTTAGCGAATCCGGTCCCGAGTACTACTGAAGGATCGACATAACCAGTCCAGCCAGATTCTCCACTGGTACTGACTTGTCTTTGCGGGATAGTATTTTGCAGCGCGCATACGTAAGTAGCTAGCTGCCGATATGTTCGAGGATGCTCCACAAGAGCGGTTGTTTGTTCTAGTGCCATCTAGGGAACCTCCAATCTATACTAATCCCATTTAATTATCCTATAATTA
>Ga0116204_1000751_pt1 | contig 18543 bp, 7 predicted proteins | sample LakKivwa52mmetaG_FD_94481 | JGI IMG/M metagenome (GOLD analysis project Ga0116204, IMG submission 94481) | Anoxic lake water microbial communities from Lake Kivu, Rwanda to study Microbial Dark Matter (Phase II) - Lake Kivu water 52m metaG | ecosystem: Environmental > Aquatic > Freshwater > Lake ...
ATCACCCGTTTTCCACCTGAGCCGAATGGTTATTTGCATATCGGACATGCTAAGTCGATCTGTTTAAACTTTGGATTGGCAAGGGATTACAATGGAATCTGCCATCTTCGCTTTGACGATACCAATCCCGAAGCGGAGGATGTGGAATATGTTGATTCAATAATGGCGGATGTCCGTTGGTTGGGTTTTGATTGGAAGGACAAGCTGTTCTTTGCATCAGACTATTTCGATAAACTTTATGAATATGCCGAGTACCTGATCAACACCGGTAAGGCCTATGTCTGTGATTTGAACCCGGATGAAGTTCGAGCTATGCGTGGAACTTTGACCAAACCGGGGGTGGACAGTCCCTACCGAAACCGTAGCATTGAAGAAAATCTTGATCTTTTCCGCAGGATGCGTGATGGTGAATTCGACGAGGGGTCAAAATCACTGCGTGCCAAAATCGATATGAACTCTCCCAATCTCAATATGAGAGATCCAGTGATTTATAGGATCAAGAAAGCCCATCATCACAGAACTGGAGACAAGTGGCTGATCTATCCCATGTATGATTACACACACTGTATCTCAGATGCTTTGGAGGGGATTACGCATTCCATCTGTACTCTGGAATTTGAAGATCACCGACCACTCTACGACTGGTTTCTGGATCAGCTTCCGGTTCCCTGCCATCCCCGTCAAATAGAATTTGCCCGGCTGAATCTGTCCTTTACAGTGATGAGTAAACGCAAACTGCTGGAACTCGTAACAGGTGGATATGTAAAGGGTTGGGATGATCCCCGCATGCCAACAATCGCCGGAATGAGAAGGCGGGGATTCACTCCTGCTGCCATCCGGGATTTCAGTGACAGGATCGGAGTTGCCAAAGCAAATTCCATAGTGGATTTTAACCTGTTGCAATTCTGCTTGAGGGAGGATCTGAACAAATCCGCAAAACGGGCTATGGTTGTGCTCGATCCTCTCAAAGTGATCATCGAGAACTATCCTGAAGACCTGGTGGAACATCTGGATGCAGATAATAATCCGGAAGATCCATCATCCGGGTTTAGAACTGTGCCTTTTAGCAGGGAGATATTTATCGAGCGTGAGGACTTCAGCGAAAACCCGCCCAAGGGCTGGTTCCGTCTAAACCCCTCAAATGAAGTTCGGCTCAAGCATGCCTACTACATCAGGGTGAAAGAAATCATCAAAGATGAGAGAGGGGAAGTGTGCTCACTCATTTGTACCTACGATCCGGAATCAAGAGGTGGTGGAACTCCCGACGGCAGAAAAATCAAGGGAACTCTCCACTGGGTGAGTGCCTCGCATTGCATCAGGACAGAAGTACGGCTCTATGAGCAGCTTTTCACACTCTACGATCTTGCTGATGCAGAGGAAGGCAGGGACTATAAAGAATACATCGATCCAAATTCCTTACTTGTGAAGGATGGCTTCGCTGAACCGGTGTTGAAAGATGCAGAGCTTGGAGAAAAATTCCAGTTCCTGCGCTTGGGATATTTCTGTGTGGATCAGGATAGCAATGGAGAAAAGCTTGTTTTCAACCGGATTGTAACCCTGAAGGATAGTTGGACCAAAAAGGGAAAGCAAGGATAGAACCCCCCAATGTGTTGATCATCTCTCCTGATTAATACTCAGGTTAAATGAAGCCCAGGTCAGTTAGACTTGGGCTTCTTAGTTTGAGAATATAATTTTGTCAGATACAAAGTTTCAGCTTTGGAACGAGCTTTGCATAAAGTAATTTTAGATGAATATCAACCACAAGGAATGGTAAAATGAAGAGATTAGTAATCTTAACCGCAATGCTGGTATCCTGCTTGTTTCTTATCGCAGGAGTCGATTATACTTTTCGGACTGGTGAAATCCAGATTACTGAAAAAGATGGCTTTAATGTTTTGAAGATCGATGGTGGGCAAACCTGGGGACAACCAGGTGATCCGGCTCTGCCCTGGATCGGGGTGAAACTTCTGCTCCCATTGGGTAGCGAGGCAAGTTCTGTCAACATTCAAAGAAATGGAGCACGGACGATCACGCTGACAAAGCAGATCGAACCCCTCCAACAACAATATCCCCTTTCAACTCCGGTATTGATGCCGCGTACACTGGCAAATCCTGAGGTTTATTCAAGAGATGCTGCTTTTCCAGAGGTCTTGCACAACGGACTGCGCACTGAGATCATTGCCGGACATGGAATTGCCTTTACTGCAATATCTCCGGTTGATTACAATCCTGTGCGCAATGAACTAACAGTTTACAGCGAAATCTCTGTTTCGGTGGAGACACAATCCTCATTCAGGCTTGCACAGTCCGCACATTTGCTCAAACAGGACAGTTTCATCAGCAAATTCCTGAAGCGCAGTGTTGACAACATTGGTGATGTTCCCCAATATCAATATAGGACAGAGGGTTACGAATACATCATCATCATTGATCAAGCCAAATATGACCAATGGCTTCCCCTTTATGACTTTTACACCGGAAAGGGGCTTTGTGTTCTGCTCAAACCCATCCAGGAGATCACAACTCAATATACTGGGGTCGATACTCAAGAGAAAATCCGGAACTACATCATTGCCATGTATGCCCAGAATTCTTTGCGTTATGTCCTGCTTGCTGCAGACACAGATGTAATTCCGCATCGCGGATTATATGTTAATTTCTCTCAGGCTGGCCAGATCGATGCCGACATCCCGGCGGATATGTATTACAGTTGTCTTGATGGCAATTGGAATAACGATGGTGACAGCTATTGGGGAGAGATGTATGAAGCCGATCTTGCTCCCGAAATTGCGATCGGAAGGTTCTGTTACAACAGCAACACCGAAATCGGAAACTTCATAAACAAGGTTATGATGTATCACATCACTCCAGTTGAGAATGAACTCAAATCATCCCTGTTTGTGGGTGAATGGCTTTGGGACGGACCCACCTGGGGTGGAACCTACATGGACGAAATGATCGGTGGCAGCAGCATGCATGGCTACACGACCGTAGGTGTTCCAACCACTTGGGAAATCGAGACTCTGTATGACAGGACTTATGGTGCCGAAAACAGCTGGGGTCCAAGCCAAATCAGGCCGCTCCTGAGTGATGGCTATAATCTTGTTAATCATCTCGGCCATTCCAACACGACCTATAATATGAGATTGAATAACAATCAAGTGTCTGCTACGACTATCACAAACAACGGTTCCAATCACAATTTTTCGATTTATTTCACCCAGGGTTGTTATGCCGGTGCCTTTGATAACAGGGACACTTCGGTTGGAACTTATGTGGGTGATTGCATCACAGAAAAATTCACAAGCATCGCAACAGCAGCAGCAGGAATGATATCTCACTCCCGTTATGGATGGGGAATGCAGGGTTCAACCAATGGCGCTTCCCAATATTTTCACCGGCAATACATTGATGCCATTTTTGGTGAGAGTATTTTTGATCTGGGCTACACCCTGGTAGATTCCAAGATAGATAATATCCCCTATATCTCAAACAGCCCTGTCATGTTTTGGGTTACATACGAGACCAATCTGACAGGGGATCCTGCTATGATGATCTGGACAGACATTCCCCAGCAACTCACGGCGCAATTGCCGAATGCCTGGTTGGTTGGTGCGACGCAATATCAGATATCCACCAATGCCCCCAATGCCAATTTCCGCATCAAACAAGGTGCAGAATTGCTCTTTGAAACGGATGCGGATGCTACCGGTTTTGTCACTGTAAACCTTTTGGAAGGTCTCAATCCCGGAACTTATGAACTATATCTAACTGCTCCAAACTTCTATTCATATTCCACTTCGTTTGAGGTGATTGCCTCGCAGATTGCCTATATTATTCCAACTACAGTCACTCCCATCGACGATGACGGATTACTTCATGCTGGAGAGAATATCTCATTGAATGTGACCCTTCAGAATGTTGGCATGGTCAATCAGGTTTCAAGCGGGATACTGACCATCAGCAGTGCTTCACCTCATATCAGCGTATTCCAGAGTTCTGTTAATTTCAATGCAATCTCATCTGGTTCAACTATTAACCTGAATGATGTCTTTGAGATTGGGATCAATACAAACTTCACGGATGGAGCGATTGTTCCAATCGTCTTCACAGCTCAGTATGATGAGTTTTCCACTCAGACAACTTCCAACCTTATCCTGAATGCTCCCATCCTTAGTGTTGAGAGTTACTCTTTGGGTGGGGGATCTGGTATCATCCTGCCAGGACGTACAGTAAATGTAAACCTGACAATAGATAACGATGGATCTGGCATCGCGTTTTCTCCCATGATGATCCTGATTCCGGATAGTCCTATGATATCAGTGTCCGAATATGAAGTCGTCTTTCCTCCCATCGACAACGACTCTCAAGTCACTTTCAATTCTGCCTTTTCTGTCACGGTTTCTGCAGATGCTGAAATTGGGAGTATGATCACCATTCCATATTTTATTGGAGCAGAGAATGGGACTGGTTCCGAAGGGATGATAACGCTCTATATAGGGGTAATCAACTATACCTTCGAGAATGATCTTCCTGGCTGGACTTCCAGTGCTCCCACCAATGGTTTTACAAATCAGTGGCACCGGAGCGATGCCAACAACAACACCCCAAATGGTTCTTTCTCCATGAAGTTTGGTGGAACCGGAACGGCAAACTATGCCAACAGTGCTTATGGAGCATTGGACAGTCCGGAAATGCCACTGGGCCAGAATTCCCAACTGAAATTCTACCACAGGATGGCAGCCGAGACCCATAATACCGCAACCGGTATGGCTTGGGATGGTGGATTGGTGCAGATGTCGATCGATGGTGGCGCCTGGACTCAGATCACTCCTGTGGGTGGATATCCCTACCGGATCTATAACAATCCTGCATCCCCCTTTACAGCCAATACCTGGGTCTATTCCGGAACATATACCTGGCAGCTTGCGATCTTTGACATTCCGCAGACAAGTGGTATGGCTCGTTTCCGCTTCCTCTTTGGTTCGGATGGAAATACAACCGGTGAGGGATGGTATATAGACGATGTCCGTGTCGAAGCGGATTTTGTAGATAATGATGATCTTTCCTCCGAAAACCTGGTCTTGGGTCTATCTAACTATCCCAATCCATTCAATCCCAGCACAACCATAAAGTTCTCAATCCCAATGGCTTCAAGTGTGTCCTTGGAAATCTATAATGTCAAAGGTCAGAAGGTCAGGACCCTGGCCAATAATAGCCAGTATCCTTCCGGGATCCATCATCTTGTCTGGAATGGCAGGGACGATCATAATGCACCGGTTTCCAGCGGAGTATATTTTTATAAACTGAACACTGCTGGTAAGTCCATCACTAAAAAAATGCTAATGATGAAATAAACGCAAGATATCCAGGCAAAGGCGAATATGTTCCGATCGTCAATTCTTGACGGAATGTTATTCTTCTTTGCCTGGTTTTAATTCGAGATGAAGATCGATCATTCCACCCGGGTAGTAGTTCTCACCGGCGCAGGTATCAGCGCAGAATCCGGCATTCAGACTTTCAGGGACTCAAACGGCCTTTGGGAACAGCATAGGATCGAGGATGTTGCCACACCTGAGGCGTTTGTCCGGGATCCAGCTCTGGTTTGGAAATTCTATCGTGCACGATATCTTCAATCCCTTCAGGCTCAACCCAATGCCGGGCACAAGGCACTTGTTTCGCTCGAGCAGAATTCTCATCTCACCCTCGTCACTCAAAACGTGGACGGGCTTCATAAAAGAGCTGGAAGCAAAAAGGTTTTTGAGATGCATGGACGATTGAGTTCCTGCTTCTGTACTATGTGTCAAACCAAGTTTGATATGCAGGATATCCAGTTTGAGGATGAACTGCCATATTGCAGGAAGTGTGAAGGTCTGATCCGTCCGGACATCGTCTGGTTTGGAGAGATACCTTATTTTTTGAATGAAATTCAGAATGTACTTAAGAAATGTAAGTTATTTTTGATCGTGGGGACAAGTGGAACTGTATATCCTGCAGCAGGATTTGTCATGACCGCAAAGTATTTTGGAGCCAGAACTGTCTATGTTAATCTCGATGAACCTGGAAACATGTCCTTCATCGATGAGTTCCATCATGGGAAAGCCGGAGATATACTGCCGGATCTTATCAAAAAATGGACCAGTTGAAGCCTAAGGATTGGACTTCAGATCCGGTTTACTGTCAACATCACTAACGACGTCCTCAGTCATTCCCGACCCCGATCGGGAATCCAGTTCCTCAGTCATTCCCGACCCCGATCGGGAATCCAGTTCCGACTCATCATCCATAACATGTTCAATATCCGGTAACTGCCTCATTTTGCTTCTACGTCTCAGCCAAGCTATAATGAGAAGAAATGGCATGAGGGTGATCAGAAATGAATTGATTCCGATAAATATATACCAATAGGAGAGACGCCTGGCATAGGCCTCGAACGACTCGTTGAATGTATAAAGTTTGGAATTAAAGGTTTGCCGGAAAGCGTGTCTGAAGATTGCTTTATCCCCCTGCCTGTGGTAGGATGCAACGAAATCCCAGAATTCCTTCCAGATCTGAGGGTATTCGTCTTTCATATATCTGAGGGCAAAGGTCGAATTCAGATAGAAGAAATCGAGATCCTGTCTTGAGGCCGGGTATTCATTTGTGAGGAGCGGGATCTGCTTTCCCCAGAACCGGTAGCGGATGAACTGCCAATGGCGTTCAAAACCAAGTTGACCGGCAAAATAGGTTGCCATTCCCTCGTGAAACCAAAGTGGCGCATCCATAAAAAGCTGATCCAGATACCAATGGATGTATTCATGCATGAGGATTTTCAGATAGTTATCATTGATCTGCTCGGGACTGCGGATAACAATGAAGCCGGTTTCCGAAGAATAGAAAGCATCACTTTTCTGGAGCGTTTTGCTCAGTTTGGAAGTGATGTCAAAATATTCCTGATAGGTCGGAGCAATGTAGTATGGTGCCTTGGCACCGGGATAGATCCCGATTTCCCTTTGAAAGGCCTCGATCTTTGCAGATAAAGGGGTCAAAAGTGATTTTGCCACCCGGGCATTTTCCGGCTTGAAATGCACTATCACAAGATCGTCTTCTATGGTTCTGACCTGTGCAGAAATCCTGGTGCAGTATAAACCCGTCATGATGACGATGGTTATTACAATCAGCAGCCACTGTCTCATGAATAATCAGGGAAGGATCGAAATCCTATGACACTATCCAAAACACATCTTCAGATTTTTATCCGTCTATCTTGGTTCTGGATAGAAGTGTATAGTAGTTTGCCAGGTCTTTCCTGGCAACATTTCCCTCCGGAACAACATCAATTCTGATGACATGTTCAAAACCGTAGAGCTTTAGGATGATCTGATCTCCGGCTTTGACCTCGTTACTGGCTTTGGATGTTTTATTATTAAGCCAGACCAGATTCTTGTCACAGGCATTCTTGGCGATGCTCCGGGTCTTAGTTAGGCAGAGTTTGTTCAGGAGCAGGTCTATTCTCATGATTTTCCATCCAGGATCTCACGGATACTGATAGCCATGTCTCTGATCTTGAAGGGTTTCATAATGAATCCCTTAATTCCTTTCCGGGTGGCTTCCTCTGCTGAGATCAGAGTAGTAAAGCCAGTACAGAGTATGATGGGAAGTTTGGGATTGATTGCCAGCACTTTCTCGGAGAGGTCTATCCCATTCATATAGGGCATAGTGGTATCTGTGACTATGAGATCGACACTATCGTTATGCTTGATATAATACTCTAAGGCCTTGCGGGGATCAGTGAAACCCTCGACCTTGTAACCGAGTTTCATCAAGCCCTGCCGGAAGACATTTACCAGCATGGGTTCGTCATCAACAAACATCACGTTTTCAGTCCCGCTGATGTTATTGGCGTCGGTTGACTCAGTGGTGTTTTGGCCCCAATGATCTGTGGTATATAATGGCAGGTAAACAAAGAACTTGCTTCCGATCCCGACCTTACTCATGACCCGGATAGCTCCGTGGTGTGCCTGCACGATGCTATGCACGATGGAGAGTCCCAGACCGGTTCCTTCGTTTGCTCCCTTCGTTGTGAAATAGGGATCGAAGATATGATCTATCAGCGCTTCATCTATGCCGGTTCCATTATCTTCGACAATGATCTTGAGATACTGGCATTGCTCGAGTTCAGGGAATGCGACCATATCCTTACTGCGGAAGGAGACTGCCTCGACTGATATCCTGATTTCGCCATGATCATGATGGATGGCATGCATGGCATTGGTGCCAAGGTTGATCAGGATCTGGTGAATCTGTCCCGGAACTGCCATAATGGTGCTCTTTTCTGTTTCATATCGCTCCAGGATCTTGATTGACCGTGGCAGATATGATTTCAGGAAGCGGATGGATTCTTTGACGTGATCGGTAAGCTCTATTATCTCGGTTTTGGATTCTTCCTGACGGCTGAAAGAGATCAGGTGAGAGATCATTTCCTTGGCTCTGCCGGCAGATTTGATGACTTCCATCAGGTTCTGGGCACTGTCCGAGTCCTTGGGAACATCATCTGCAGCCAGTTCAGTATAGCCAATTATTGCACTGAGAACATTATTAAAGTCATGTGCGATCCCTCCGGTCAGGCGACCGATGGCTTCCAGGCGTTGGGTGCGTTTTAGCTGTTCTTCCCGCAGGATCTCATAAGTAACATCCTTGCAACTTGCTATTATTGAGGAAAGGACGCCTTCATTATCAACAACAGGTTTTACAACCATGTCCAGAGTAACTCGTGCACCATCCTTGCGAATCATATCAATCTTGCCCCGCCAGGGTTGGGAAGAACGCACTCTCAACCAGGATTGCTGCATGTCCAGCCGACTGTTTTGATCAAATGGAAGATATTCTACCGGCTTATCCATCAGTTCGTTACGTTTGTAACCGGTAATTTTCTCAAAGATGGTATTGGTGTAGCGGATAAAGCCCAATGGGGTGAATATGACTATTCCTTCACCGGCTTGTTCGATTGCCTGGATGAGGACATGGATCTCATCGTCGGACTTCTTTTTATGCAGGGCAAAGGCGATCTGCTCCGAAACGGATTCCAGGATCAGTTGATCATCTTCGTTATACAAATTGGGCTTATCATAGCTCTGAACCACTATAGCCCCGATCACCTTTTCTGCAAGGATCAAAGGTACTCCCAGCCAGTTTTTGCATTCGATCCCAACAAGTCCATATTTCTCTGTGCGCTGAAGCACACCATCAAAATCAAGAAGAAGGGTTTTTGCCTCTTTGATTACCTGGGCTGTAAGTGACTTGCTGTCATCGGCTTCAACCGGACTGCCATCCTCGTTCATATCATCAACCAGGTAGGGGAATGTGATGAGATTGCTCTTATCATCATATAGTGCAATATAAAAATTGCTCACATCAATGATGCGCCCAAGCGAGGAATGGATGGTGGCAAAGAGCTCTTCCAAAGTGATGGCAACATTGACGGAGTGGCTGATGGTGTGCATCACATTTGTGATAGCTTCCGATCTATAAACAGGAGTAAGATCGGTTATGATCATCACAAAAAGATGATCCTGGGTTGTATGAATTGGAACGAAGGTTTGTTTGTGAGCATGTAGTTTGTGTTGCGCATCAAAAAAACTGTATTCCACAGATGGACTTACCAATTCCGGATCTTCCAGGATTGCCTTGATCCTGACCCTGTCAAAACTCATCTCCCGGTGCAGGTCTATTGTCGCCAGGAAATTATCATAGATGTCCCAGACATATTTCCCGATATAGACGTCTGAGTGCATACCTGTGAGCTGCTCAAGAGCATGATTGATAAGTATCACCTTTCCGCTGCGTTCGATCAGAGCCATACCTTCGGAGGACTGCTCAAATATGCAGCGAAAACGTGCTTCCCGCTCCTCAAGCTCGCTGCGGGTTTTAACCAATCTGGAAAGATCCTGGATCACGACAATCACCTTCTCATAGTCCGCAAGCTCAACTCCGGTAATCGTCCAGGATATGCGGAAGGTTATGGTATTTCCATCCAGATCATAGTTTATCCCCTGCCCTTCAAAACTGTGCTTACCTTCCGCCAGAGCCACAACGGACTCCAGAAGGCAGTTTATTGCCTCATCCCGGAAAATACTGCCGATCTGGCTGAACAACTGCTCTTTGCTGCTGGCTTTATAGAGTTTCAGCGTTGCCCGGTTGATGTCAACGATCCGCAGAAGCCCGATACACTCCAGAAATTTATCCGGATAGGTCGAAAAATAGCTGCGGATGTTACTGACACCCTCTTCTTTTAAACAGAGTATGTACTTATAGACAGCGGAGAAGTCCTCCACCCAGATCGAGACCGGCGACTGGTCAAACAGCAGTTTGTAGAAGCTGGGGTTGATATTGTTCATTTTTCTGGCGTTAGCAACCTTTGGGTTTCAAGAGCAATCATAAGCTCTTCGTTGGTGGGTACTTTGAGGACGGTCACTCTGGAATCCGGAGTGCTGAGCACCTGGATGTCATCTGTGAACCGGGCATTTTCTTCTTCATTGATTTTTATTCCAAGCGCATCGAGTTCTTTGCATACCAGTGAGCGCATTATTGGCATCCGCTCTCCCACACCGCCAGTGAAGATCAAAACGTCCAGTCCATTCAGGGCAGCGAAATAGGCACCTATGTATTTTTTGATGCGGTAACAATAAACATCATGTGCCTGGATAGCGCGGGGATTGCTTTTTTCAAGGATTTCTTCTTCGATGGTGCGCATGTCGTTAGAAAGGTGGGAGAGACCCAGCATTCCACTTTTCTTGTTCAGGATATTGTTTACTTCTTCAACGCTAATTCCAAGCTGCTGTTGCATATAAAGCGGTATGGCAGGATCGATATCTCCGGATCTTGTGCCCATCATCAAACCCTCAAGCGGGGTCAGACCCATCGAGGTATCAATTGATTTTCCCCTGTCTATGGCTGTTATGGAAGCACCATTGCCGGCATGACAGGAGATTATCTTGAGATCGGCGATATCGCGTCCCAAAAACTCAGCCGCTTTTTTGCTGACATACTTGTGTGAGGTCCCATGAAAACCATATCGGCGGATCTTATTTACAGTATAAAAATCCAGCGGAATTGAGTATAAATAGGCATGAGGAGGCATAGTTTGATGATAGGCAGTATCAAAGAGGCCACATTGAGGAACACCCGGCATATTCTTTTGCACTGCTTTTATCCCTTCCAGATTGGCCGGATTGTGCAAGGGGGCAAGTGAGATACACTCGGTCATAACATCTATCACGTGATCCGTGACCACAACAGCATCGGAATAGTGCTCACCGGCATGCACCAGACGATGTCCAACAGCATCGATCTCAGATATGTCCTGGATCACGCCATGCGTCTCATCCCGCAGGGAGTCGATGATCAATTGCAGTCCCTGTTCATGATTGTCGATCACCATTTCGCGTTTCTTTTTGGTGTATTTCTCACTTTTATATGTGAAGAGGGCAATGTCCTCTCCAATCTTTTCCGCGATGCCTTCGGCCATCACTTCTCTATTTTCCATATTGATGAATTGGTATTTTATGGAAGAGCTTCCACAGTTCAAAACCAGTATCTTCATTATTCCTCACGGTTTATTTATTTTTTTACCAAGATTCTATGGATTGATTTCCTGTCAAATGATTTAGTGTGAAGCTTTGAAGAAGCGATCTTGGAAACATTATCATTTTTACTCAGGAAACAAATCCCTCTATATATATATGCACGAATTTTGGAGGCTTTTTTGGAAAAAAATGAATGAAAAATAGATCAAAATTCGTAATCCGCATAAATGCCAATGTGTTGCGGTGATGAAGTTTTTTTCTAATCCTGATTGTGATAGAAGTTAAGCATCGGCATCTGCAGAGATAATTTGAATAATTTGAATAGTTCCCTTTCTCTGTTTCTCAGCATAGATAGAGTATATAGTAGTATATAGTAGTATATAGTAGTATATAGTATTATAATATAATAACTTATAATATACTTATGTCCTAAAGGGTTCATTAGGGAGAGAAAGGTAATTATTCAAACTATTCAAACTATTCAATGCAGCATTCTTTTTCAGCATATACCCTGCTGATGAATAATATGATTGATTTGAATGATTTGCTTTCTCTACATTTCAGCATCTATAGAGTATATAGTAGTATATAGTATTATAATTTAATAACTTATAATATACTTATGTCCTATTTGTATGCTCAGGTAGAGAAATGTAATCAATCAAATCAATCAAATCATTCAATGCTGAAGTGCTGAGTCCATATGCTTTGTGTGCAGATTTCCTAGTCAAAGCCCAATCAAAAGCCTTAGTCACTTCTTAATCCCCTCTTGATCAAGCGTTAATAATTAACGCTTGATTAAGAGGGGATTAAGAAGTGACTAAGGCTGTGGATTAAGGAGAAAAAGTTCGATAAAGCGTTTCCTGATATTGAACTGCACTGGCATCAGGAAATCCAAATGGCTATGTTTAAGGGGATTGAAGGGGGCTTAAGCTGGGATTACAGAGTAACTTCGGCCCAGATACCAAGCCGGAAGATCGTGGAACCATCATCCCGTTTTTTGTCTGAATTCACTTCATAAGAGCCGGTCAGACCGCCTTTTATATCTGCATTGAACTGATATGTTGCCCCCGGTGTGACAGCCAGGCGGGTGGTATGCCGGTCAACGACGGAAGAGTCCCTGCCTTTGGTGATGTCATAATTCACTTCATATTGCAATGCCAGACTGGAGGTGAGTTCATTGCGGATGTGGATGCGTTTTTCGGTGAAGGGAATGCGGAAACCTTTCCCGGCCCGGTAGGAGTAGGAGAAATTGCTATTCAAACCCTTTGTGTCGGTCGTGCGGACTATTGAGTAGGTATTCATATCTGTAATATTTTCGGACTGGGTCATTGTCATGCTGATGTTGGTTGAGACTGCATTCATGATGTTTGTTGTGATTCCCAAAAGCGGGTTGAATGTTTTGGAGATGGTTTCCTGCTGGGGCTTTTTCCAGTTGATATCACCCGTTTGACGGACATTGTATTGGAATCCAGTATTTAGCCGGGCACTTGCCAGAAACTTGGTAATCCCAAGCCATTGATCAACATCAGAGAGGGTCAAAGTCACATCCGGGAATGTGCGGGAGAGGGTTTGTTGGCTGGCATTGGAGTAGCGTTTGTTGTTGGAGTAGGAATAGTTCAGGTTGCTGTCCAGATTTTTGGAGAAGGTGATTCCACTCGAAAGTGTGATAGTGTTATCGTCTGCGATGGAATCCAGGAAATCACGGTCAACAGAATGGGGGAGACCGAGTTGGAATGCGAAGGTTGGTCTGTCTTCTTTGCGGGTATAGACCTGAGTATATGAATTTTGAAACGAGGCATTAATGTTTTTGAACTTGGCCAGATAACCGATTAACGCAGCTGGAAGATAGAAATCCCGGGGAGGGCTTTGGACATCACCGTCTTCACTTTCTTTTCCATCTTTTGCATCCGGGTCTCCATCCTTGGGAGGGTATAAATCCTTTGCTGGATCATAGTTTGGATCTTTTCCATCTTCTTCTTTGGTTTCAGGGAACTCGGGCTCTTTTTCGGGTTCTTTTGACTCTAAACCATATTTCTCAAGCTCTTCCTTGCTCAATTGATCTTGAATCTTCTTCATTTCCTCTTCAGACATTTCATCTTTGGGCTTGGGGTCTTTTGGCTCCTGTCCATCCCTGGGAGGATCTGCTGGGGCAGAGCTGGCTGTTCCTTTTTTGTTCCGGTGGTTGGTTGCAATTTTTTCGGCCCAGGAAGAAAAGAGGGTGGAATTCATCAAACCAAGATTGGCACGGAAAGTTCTGGCACTGTTTCCATCTTTTTGATAGACGTCGATATAGCCCTCACTTAAGTTCTGGGTGTATTTTCTCTGATATTCTGTATATTTACTGGTGGTGGAGGTCGTTAGGTTCATTATCCTGGGAAAATATGCAGGGTTGTAGTTCAGACCCAGATCCTGAACGTATTCGGTTTGTTTGCCGATGTTTATGGAAAAAAGTGAATCCCTTTGAAGCAGATCCCGTTTGGTGTTTAAGCGGATTGTTGTGGCAATGTCGTTGGTAAAATTCCAAGTCAGATTGTTATCCGAGGTGAGGGTTTTGGAGCGCAGGGTCTGTGCGCGGGGGAACCATCCGGTTTCATTGGTTCGCTTTTCCCAATTATAGGCCTTGGGCTCGATGCTGCTGACCTGGAAGCTGTTGTTGAATGTACTCGGCAAATAGGTGAATTTGTAGTTTTTCCATATAGTGAAACTGGATTTATCGGATGGAAAGCCGAGATTGTAATTCAAAGTCCCCCGCCAGGTGAGAGTTGTGTCCCTGGTTGTAGGGCTAAGCCGGTATGCCTGTTCGACTCTTCCGCTCAGGGCAGTGCGGTGGATAGTATAGAAAAGGAGCTTGTTTTTGGGCGCAGTGCGTTGAGAGAATCCAAAATCGGCAGCATAAACCAGGTTCTCGTTCTTCTCCCGGTCTTTTTCTTCGCTGTCTGTGATGCTATCCCGCAGCAGGTCGGAATTTGCCCTATAGCGAGGGGTTCCGATGGAATAGTTCCGGTTAAGATTGACCGGGATATCGAGACTCCAGGAGTTTGGGAAGAATTTATTCAGGAAGTATTTGTTAGTCAGGTTGATTGAAGTAGTTTCGGTGTATGAGTTTTGGCGGCCCCGCTCGATGGTTGGATTGAAGCTTTCGGTCTTTTGTTCGAAATCTGCATCAAAGGTGATGAAATCTGCAAGGGATGTGTTTAATGTCAGGCGCTTTGCCCATCCAATCTCTTCATAGGGATCAGCAACTCTGAGATCGTTGAAATAGATTGTTCCGCTATAAGGGCTGTTGGATTTAGCCTCGTTAGCAGTTGAAGGATCCGGGGCAGCGTTCAGAACCCCGAAGCAGTATTCTCGCACATTGGTCAAAGTGGGATTACCCCGGATGGAATAATTGGTGTTTCCTATGGTTGTATCGGCAACAGCCGTGCCGGTAGAGAATTGCTTGAGGAAGGTGATCTCTCTCAAGGGGAAAGTGAACTCCATCCATTGATTTCTTTGCATTCCAGTTGAGTAATATGGGAGGGTTTGAACCCGCTGCCGGATCTGGTAATAATTCAGGGAGTCCGATCCGATCCTGAAAACAATATCGAGAGTATCCGGATTATGAACCCTTTCCGGCGCTGCTTCCGGATAAATCCAAAACTTCAGTTTGTCATAAGAGAGAAGATTATAGGATTCGATCATGCGTTGGCGCAGAAGCACATATTGATCTGGCATCAGGTTTTGGACGGATAAAGTGAGAGAAGATTCCGATGATTCTTTTCCATCCTCAATATAATATGTGCCCTCTGGTGAAACGTAATGGGAGAAGTTCTTTTGATTGTTTACAATTCCGGAGATGTATGAAGTTCCATTTTGAGTAAGTTCGGTGTCTGGAACAATGTCATGTGTGTTTGGAGGGACAGGGATATTGATGTTACGAACAAAGAAATCCTGCCATTTATTACCGACCACAGCAGCATCAGCTATCAGGACTTTGGTAGTGGTATCTGTTTCGATCCGAATCCGGGCATAGGATATGCGTTTGAGATTGGGTGGTGCACCCGAACCGGAATTGTTAACAATCTGATACACAGATGGATCTGCTATGGGGATACGATACAGGCGCCAGTTATCCGGGTTCTCATTTTCCAGGAACTGGTTTCCATTCAGAGCAATGGCATAACTGAAATAGCGGTCGAGTTCATTGAGAGTTCCATTTCCATCCAGATCCTCAGTATCCAGTATGCGGTTGTCCTCGGTTCCGTTGATACTGAGGTATTCTCCATTGGTCTGCACATCGGAAGCAATGTCGTTTGGGTCAGCCCCTGGCTGGTCAGATTTGATTCCATCCAGACCAACATCCTCTTCAATGGTGAGTACACCGTCCTGGTCTTTATCTTCAGTATTGAGGACTTTGTAGCCACCAAACTCTGTATAGAAATCCTCGTTGATATCACCGAGATCAATTTTAAGGACAGCATCCGGGACTGGGGTTCCGGACGGGACATCTACCTTGACCAGTAGCTCAATATATTTCTTGGATGAGAAATCAAGTTGATTACCCAGATACTTCAAGATTCCACCCCAGCTTCGAACCTCAGAACCCGGAACTCCAAGATTGCTTGGGAGTACTTTAATTGCCAGCACTGTAACGTTTTCTTTGCCTTCACGCTCGGTCAGAGTGGCAGGGTCTTCGATCGTCTCTCTGAGAACGTTTTTATGGAACCAATGGGTCTTGCCCCTGGCAAGGTTGCTTTCCCATGGTTTGGACCCCAAAACCCATGAGGAGAAGGTTGTGCCCAAAGGATATTGATCGACAATGGCTTCCATATCATCAAGATAAGCAATTTTCTTTTTGCCCTCGGGATCGCCATAAATATTGGGAGCGGTCATGGCGATTTCACCGGATAAAGCAATGCGCGATTCTGCACTTGTGCTTATCAGAGGAAGAGCATCGATCCAATTGGTGATGAACTTTGGCTTGAAACTAATGTTGCCATCGATATCAGCAAGCCACATCTCGATATTTTCATTACCAATCTTGGGACGTCTCTCATTCACACTCTCAGAGCGATAAATCAGAGTTCCTCCCAACTTCGCATTCTCAGAAATATTCCAATCCGCCCTCATGCCAGCCAAACTCTTGCGGGCAACATCAAACATACTCCGGAACTCATAATCAATCTCGATCTTTGCATCAGGATCTTTGCCGGCGGGTGTTAAAAATGTTATTCTACCAAAGTCATAATCAACTATGTAATCAATGTTTTCTCTTTGATCGGCTCCATTGACTTTTACACGAACACTGCCCCGTAAAAGGCCACCCTGAGCGAGATCAATGGCATCCCTGCCAACCTTGCCTTTGGCGGATATAAACATCGTGATATCCTGAAAACTAACGTTCTCATTTTCTTCCTGATAGGGCAGAATATCTCCCAGGGGCAGGAAGGGATTCAAGTATGGGAAAACAACCAAACCAGAGGAAAGATTGACAGTTGTGTCGTCTCCATTGATCAAACCATCCCGATTGCTATCGATGCGCAGGAAGTCATTGTAAGTGCTGAATCCAGTGGAGACCAGAGTATCAGGTAGATTATAATTACGGGTGCGGTCAACATTCTCGTTATAGACCTCAAGGGCAAACCCGTCATTTTTAATATTTGTCCGGTTTAGGTTATAAACATTACGCAATTGGTAGTGCCAGACATTGTCCACATCATTGGGGTCCGCAGCGTTGTAGGGATAATACTCCTGATTTCTGCGCCGGATGACTTTACAATGCAGGATGTCGTTTTGAATACCAGCATCTGGAGGAACTGTGTTTCCTGCTTTGTTTGTGTAGATCACAGCTATAGTGGCCCGTCGTTCCACTTGCTTTAGGATCTGGACAATTCCAGATGTATAGTCCGTTAAATAGTCTGTTCCCTCGATAAGTTTTTCATAATAAGGTGTATAGAGAATATCATTGCCATCCGGGATATCCACTCCGGGGATGGTTATGGCTGTGTTGTTTGTGCTGATACCATCGTCGAACCAGATCTCAACTGTACCATTCTCGGGGAAAAGATTGGGGTCACTCTGAATCCAGAGTCCAAAGTTATCCCGGACTATGGCATTGCCGATGCCCTGGGGAGGTATCGGATCATCATCGGTTGCATTAAAACCGTCGTAAATTCTAAACAACTGGTATGGATCATTGATGAAATACATAGTTCGGGCTGTGTAATCCTTGCTTCGGAAAACCACAGAATCCGCCTGGCTTTGGCCGATATAGGTCTGAGTATTTTTCTTACCTTCTTCTTTGGAAGCGATCATGGTGAGTTCGAGATCGCCATATTTCCATTTGGATGTGATACCAAACAAGCCCTGAGAACTTGTTGAATAACTGATGTATCTTGATCCGCTGAGGGAGAGTGAGATGTTACCGGCTTCGATGATCTGAATGATTTCGTCTTCGGTGCCGGTGTATTTAACATTTACGTTGTTGGGATCAAAAAACTGATCATCCTGCTTGGAATTGTATTTCAGGTTCACAGATATCTTTTCGCCAATGGTTCCGGAAAGACGCAGATTGGTCTCCTGTTCCATTTTGAGATCGAAAGTGCTTTTATTTGATGTTTCATAAATCGGAACCCGTTTCCGCTTGGTGCTGCTAACCTGGAAGGAAATCTTCTGAGTTCCATCCAAACTTAGTTTACCTGCCTTGCTACCTAAAACTTTCTGAACCGCCCTGGGAATTGCGATCTTGGGGAGATCGATTGTCCAGTCCTTGATCAGACCACCTTGTGCTGCCTGAGTTTGTTGCGTGGTCTGGGTTGTTCGGGCTTGAAGGTTTTTTATGAATACTTTGCGCTGCATGGATGCGAAATAGGAATCTCTGTTAGCTGACACATTTTAAATGATTTTATTACCCGCAATCATGATGATGCGGCAGCCCAAGATTGGCTCACTAATTAAGTTTTTTATTACACGAGGAGCAAATCAGATAATTCACGAT
>Ga0116204_1000754_pt1 | contig 18472 bp, 16 predicted proteins | sample LakKivwa52mmetaG_FD_94481 | JGI IMG/M metagenome (GOLD analysis project Ga0116204, IMG submission 94481) | Anoxic lake water microbial communities from Lake Kivu, Rwanda to study Microbial Dark Matter (Phase II) - Lake Kivu water 52m metaG | ecosystem: Environmental > Aquatic > Freshwater > Lake...
CTCTCCCTGTAGTATGCACCCCTGGCACCGTAACTTCTTCCCAACGACTATGGCGCTGTATATTTTTCACGCCTTCATCCTCTCGCTCACCCTCCAGGCCCCATTAGTGTCTGAATTGCAGTTCGATCAAAAAAATCTCCTTGACATGGAGAGTCGGTTTGCTTATCTTACGCGCGTTTCATAATGCGGATTATTGTTGGAATCAGGTGGCATCGGTATGAAGGACAACGCGGCGGCACCCCAAAAGACGCTTTCCCTTATCGACGGCGTGGCGCTGATCATCGGCGTGGTCGTCGGGACGGGTATTTTCAAGACCCCCTCCCTTATTGCGGCCAATACGGGAAGCGAGGGGGCTTTTTTTTTCGCCTGGTTTCTCGGGGGGGTCATCTCCCTGATCGGGGCCTTGTGCTATGCCGAGCTTGCCACCGCCTATCCCCATGCCGGCGGCGATTACCATTACCTGACCCGGGGTTTCGGGCAGAATGTCGCCTTTCTTTTCGGATGGGCCCGGATGACGGTCATCCAGCCCGGTTCCATCGCCCTTTTGGCTTTCGTTTTCGGTGATTATTTCTCGCAGCTTCTCCCTTCCGCTTTCAGCGCTCCCTTCTGCGCCTTTATGGTCGTGATTGCGCTGACCCTGACGAATGTGATGGGCACCCAGAAAGGGGCATGGACACAGAAAGTCCTTACCGCGGCAAAGGTCATCGGCCTGTTTTCCGTGTGTCTTGCGGGACTGGCTTTTGCGCCGCCCCTGCCCCCGGCGGCAGCCGCTTCTTCCCCGGCCGGGGCTTCGTTCGGCCTCGCCATGGTTTTTGTCCTCTTGACGTTCGGCGGCTGGAACGAGGCGGCGTATATTTCGGCAGAGCTCCACGAAGGGCGGCGTAACATGATCCGTGTGATGCTCTGGGGATTGGGCGCCATCACCCTTCTCTATCTTTTTACCGGGTTCGCTTACGTCAAAGGATTGGGATTGAACGCCATGAGCGGCTCGGATGTGGTGGCGGCCGATTTGATGCGCAGGGCCTTCGGCGAGGGCGGGGCAAAGGTCGTCAGCGCGTTGATCGCCATCACCACGCTGGGGGCGATCAATGGCACGATCTTCACCGGCGCCCGTACCAATTATGCCATTGGGCGGGACTACGAACTGTTCGCCTTCCTCGGCCGCTGGCGGGCAAAGACCAACGTTCCGGCCAATGCCCTCCTGCTTCAGGGGGCGATTGCGTCGGGTCTGGTCCTCCTGGGGACGTTCACCCGCAAGGGGTTTGAAACCATGGTGGACTTCACCGCCCCTGTGTTCTGGCTGTTTTTTCTCTTGACCGGATTGGCTCTTTTTGCGCTTCGACTGCGGGAACCCGGCGTCGAACGTCCTTTCAAGGTTCCCCTGTATCCTGTGGTCCCCTTCTTGTTCTGTATCTCTTGCGGATATATGCTCTGGGCAAGTCTTGCCTATACGGGCATCGGCGCCATGGCCGGCCTGGTCCTGCTTTTCGCAGGGGCAATATTCCTGGCGGCAGTCCGATCCCGGCAAAAAAAAAGATGACGGCGCCGGATGAACCTGCACCGCTTTAATGGGGGAATGACCTTCCCTGTTTTTATATCACCCATCAAAGGAGATTTTTTATGACTGTACATCGCTTCCTGCGTCAAATCTTACTGGTATTGTGTCTGTCTATCATGGCCGCCGTGTGCGTTTTCGCTCAGGCGCCGGCGGGAAAAGAAGAGTATCAACCGTCGGTCGGCCAGGCCGGCAAGGATGTGATATGGGTGCCGACTGCGCAGGCGCTGGCCGACAAAATGTTGAGCCTGGCGCAGGTCACGCCGCAGGATTACGTGATCGACCTCGGTTCGGGTGACGGACGCTTCGTCATCACGGCCGCGAAGCGCGGCGCCCGCGCACACGGCATCGAATACAATCCCGATCTGGTTGAACTGTCCAAGCGCGCCGCAGCCCGGGAGGGGGTCGCCGACAAAGCCACTTTCGTCAAGGCGGACCTGTTCGAGAGCGATTTTTCCACGGCAACGGTGATCACCATGTTTCTCCTGCCCGAAATCAACCTGAGGCTTCGCCCGTTGATTCTCGATCTCAAGCCCGGCACCCGCATCGTTTCCAATTCTTTTGATATGGGGGATTGGACGGCCGAGCAGACGATTACGTTGGGACGGGAAGAGGGGTGTGACAACAATTATTGCCAGGCCTATTTTTGGATCGTGCCGGCCAAAGTCGCGGGCGCATGGAAGCTTCCCCAGGGCGAACTCAGGCTTACGCAAAACTACCAGATGGTTTCCGGTGATTTGCATTCCGGTAAGAATCGCACATCCGTTGCCGATGGCCGCCTCACAGGCAGCCAGATCAGCTTCAAGATCGGCGATGCCCACTATACCGGGAACATCGTCGGCGCCGCTATGGAGGGGACGGTCAAATCGGGTAACAACAGCGCCCCGTGGAGTGCGAAGCGGCTGGCAAACTGACCGGGAGCGCATCCCTTTAAGCCCCGCTTAGTAGGCGGGGTTGAGAGGCGCATCGACATATGAACGATTCCTTGCCGGGAAGCCTCGCCCTGTGGGCGGGGAGCTTCACTCAGATCGCCATGACAAACAGGGCGTCCGCGACCACCGGTTTTGAGCCCGCGATGATGACGGGGTTGAGGTCGATTTCGGCGATCGCCGGGTGGAGAAGGGCAATGGCGCCGATCGCCTGAAGGATGGCGGCGAGGGCCGGCAGGTCGACGGCGGGAAGGCCGCGGAACCCGCCCAGAAGATCGCTTGCGCGGATCGCAAAGAGCATCTCCTCCGCTTCGGTCGCGCTCAGAGGCGCCGAGCGGAAGGCGGTGTCCCTGAGCGCTTCGGTGAAGACGCCGCCGAGGCCGAAGAGGACGCAGGGGCCGAAGCCGGGGAAGCGGGTCATCCCGGCGACGAACTCGCGGCGCCCCGACACCATCTCCTGGACAAGGACCGGAATCTTCCGCCCCGCCGCTTTTCGGACGGCGCGGAAAGCCTGGCGCAGGGCCGCTTCGGTCCGGATGTCCAGGGCGATGAGCCCCTTTCCACTCTTATGCATGATCTCCCAGGCGCAGGCCTTCACGGCGAGCGGGAAGCCGATTCTCCTTGAAATTTCCAAGGCCCCGTTTTCGGTCGAGGTTTTTTCCTCGCGGGTGACGGGAACGCCGTAGGCGGCGAGGACCTGTTTCGCCTGATGCTCGTCCAGGGCGTTCTGCCCGGCGGCGAGCGCGGACCTGATGATCCGGGCGGCCTCCGGATTTTCGGTCGGGAGGGCCGGTTTCACAAAGGGTTTCCGTTCGCGGATTTCCTTGTACCTCAGCAGAGACGCCATACCCCGCGCCGCCTTCTCCGGCGAGTCAAAGACGGGAATGTCATGGTCCATGTACGAAGCGGTGCTGTCGTCATCACGGCCGAAAAATGAGGAGATCACCAGGGGGAGATGATATTTTTGAGGCAGCCCCGCCGCTGTGGTCATGTCCCTTGTCGCCAGTTCAAGAAAGGTCTCCCGGGAGATGCCGCCCAGCAGTTCACTCACGTGGGAATAGACCATCTTCATGAAGCCGGAACTTATCGCCCCGTGGAGGACCAGGCCGTCCGCCTCGCCGCTTTCCATGATGAGCTCGGGGATGGTGACGGCCAGGACCTGCATATCCGTGTGGTAGGTGAGATCCACCGGGTTGACGCCGGCGGCGTGGGGCGGGATCAACGGTCGGATCTTCGCCTGCAGGGCGTCGGAGAAGCGGGGGAGCGTCATGCCTCCCAGGTCGGCGTAATGGGAGATTGCCGTTCCCGGGCCCCCGGAATTGGTGACGACGGCGAGCCTGTTGCCGCGAAGTCGCGGCTGGGTGGCGTGGACCCACCCGTGGGCGTAAAGGTCCTCGATGGAGTAGCAGCGGATGATCCCGGCCTGCTGGAAGATGCCGTCGTAGAGGAGATCGGGACCGGCGAGCGCCCCGGTGTGGCTGAGGCCCGCCCTGGCCCCGGCAGCCGATCCGCCGACGTACTGGGCGAGGACCGGCTTTAACGGCGTGATCCGCCGTGCGGTTTCGATCAGTCGCCTGCCGTCGCGGGTCCCCTCGATGTAAAGGATGATCGCCTTCGTCTGTTCGTCTTCGCCTAAGTATTCAAGGACGTCGATCATGTCGATATCGGCCTCGTTCCCGCAGCTTACCGCCTTGCTGAAGCGGATTCCCCGCTCCCGGAGGTAGGCCAGCGTCTGGGTCACGTAGGTGCCGCTCTGCGAGACGAGGCCGAGGTGGCCGGGGCGTTTTTCCAGGGCGGAAATGGTGACGTTCAGGGGGATGGCGGTGTTCAGGATCCCGATGCAGTTCGGGCCGAGAAAGCGCATCCCGGATGCCGCGGCGATCGCCCTCAGACGTTCCTCAAGCTCCCGCCCGGCGGGGCCGGTCTCCTTGAATCCGCCGCTGATGATGATCGCCCGCTTCGTCCCGATCTTCGCGAAATCTTCGAGGACGGGGGCGACCTGGTCCGTCGGGACAACCAGCACGGCGAGGTCCGGGGTTTCGGGGAGGTCGAGCGGCGAGGCATAGGCCTTGTGGCCGAGGACCGTCTTTTCGGTGGGATGGATGGGATAAAAAGCCCCTTGCCAGCCGTCCTTGAGGATGGACAGCGCCTGGAGGGTCCCCATTTTCATCGGATTGTTGCTCGCGCCGGCGACGGCAATGGAGCGGGGGTGCAGCAGCAGATGCAGCGGATTGTCCGGCATGCGTTTCCTCTCTTTTTCGGGCGGATTATCCTGAGCGTGAGCAGGAGCAGAGGCACTATAGGCAATCCTGGATGCCCTGTCAAGCGAGTCGCCCCTGGGTCTGATTAATCTCCTTGACTTACGAAGAACGCTTCTCTTATAATCAGCCTATGTAAAAGCAAGTCCTTGTCAGACGGACAAAATCAGATATCAGACCAGAATCAGAATCGGACAGATCGGATCAATAACAAAAGGGGGGTGGCTATGAATATCGCATCGTTGTTCCGCAAAACCTTATGGGTTGGTGCTGTGAGTCTTGCCGTACTGGTATGTTTTTCAGCGATGGTGATGCCGGCTGGAGCGGCAGATCAGTGCAAGAATCGGGGGGATCTGGACAGCCGTTACTGTGATGAGGATGGCGATCTTCTCGCCGACAACCCCAAAGATTCGGGCAAATGGCTCAATCCGGGCACGCTTATCTTTTCCTATACCGCGGTCGAGGACCCTTCCGTTTATGAGAATGTTTTCAAGGAGCTCATGGACCACATCGCCAAGAAGACCGGCAGGCAGATAAAGTGGTACGGGCCCGAGTCCTATGCGGCGCAGGTCGAGGCCATGCGCTCCGGCCGTCTGCATATTTCCGGCTTTGCCGCCGGCGCAACGGTATACGGCGTCAACCTCGGCGGTTTTCATCCCGTGGCCATGATGGGCGACAAGAACGGCGCCTTCCGAGGATACCGGCTGTGGTTGATTACCCATAAGGACTCCAACATCAAGACAGTCCAGGACTTGAAGGGACGCAAGGTTGCTCACGTGACGCCGGCGTCCAATTCGGGCGACCAGGCGCCGCGGGCCCTGTTCAAAAAGGAGGGCATCATCCCTGACGCGGACTACAAGGTGATCTATTCGGGCAAGCACGACAATTCGATCATGGGGGTTGCCAACAAGGATTACGAAGCCGCACCGATCGCCTCCACCGTGATGGAGCGTATGATCGAGCGCAAGATGTTCGACCGCTCGACAGTCCGAATTGTCTGGGAATCGGAGCAGTTTCCGGGCACCGCCTACGGGTATATCTACAATCTGCATCCCGACCTGCAAAAAAAGGTGCGCGAAGCGTTCCTGACCTTCGACTGGAAGGGAACGGGGCTCGCCAAGGATTTCGGAAAACAGGCCGAAGTCTTCATTCCCGTCGACTACAAGAAGCATTGGGAGATCATCCGCACCATCCAGAAGGACAACAAAGAGGCGTACACGCTGGACGCGCTGAAAAAGATCAAATGAGGAGACGGCAACCTTTACCCCCAGGGACCCACCCCTATGTTGAAGATATCCGGTCTGTCCAAAGTCTACCCCACCGGCACCGTCGCGCTGAAGAACGTCAGCTTCACCGTCGGCGAACCCAAAGTGGTCACCATTATCGGTCCGTCCGGCGCCGGCAAGAGCACGCTCATTCGCTGCATCAACCGACTGGTCGAACCGACATCCGGTGTGATCATGCTTGACGACGTGGATATTCTGGCGTTGAACCGTCGCGACCTGCGCAAGGCGCGTCGGCGGATGGGCATGATCTTTCAGGAATACAACCTGGTGGAGCGCCTCACCGTGATGGAGAATCTCCTTTCCGGCCGGTTGGGCTACGTCGGATTCTGGAGGACCTACAGCCGCAAATTCCCGCCCGAGGATGTCGCCGCCGCCTTTGCCCTGCTCGAACGGGTCGGACTTTCCGGCTACCAGAACACCCGCGCGGATGCCCTGTCCGGCGGCGAGCGTCAGCGGGTGGGCATCTCCCGCGCCCTGATGCAGAAGCCAGATCTACTGCTCGTGGATGAGCCCACGGCCAGTCTGGACCCCAAGACGTCCCGCCAGATCATGCGCATTTTGGTCGAACTCGCCCACGAACGCGGCACGCCGGCGCTGGTGAATCTCCACGACGTCGGACTGGCGCAATCCTTTTCCGACCGCATCATCGGCCTGCGGAGCGGCGAAGTCGTGTTCGATGGTCCGCCCGGGCAGGTCACCGCGCAGGTCCTGACCGAGATCTACGGGGAGGAGGATTGGAGCACCACGATCCGCAAGGCCGAAGGCGAGACCGGCAAACCGGATAAGCCGCATTCCGAGAACGAAGAGAGCATGCTGAGAGAATCGCTTGCATGACGACCACGCCATCGTTGACAGATCGCGGGAACACGCCCCAATGGCAGCGCATCCGAACCATCGAAAATCCGTGGGTGCGGCAGGGGCTTGCCGTTCTGGCGGCGGCTTATCTGCTGTGGTCCATGGGAACCCTGGAGATCAACTGGGGTCGGGTGGCTGACGGTGTCCCGCGCGCCGTTGACATGATCGTCCGGATGCTGCCTCCCGACTTCAGCCGTTGGAGTCTTCTCTTCCGGGGGACGCTGGAAAGCGTCCAGATGGCGCTGGCCGCCAGTTTTTTCGGCATGATCCTGGCGGTGCCGGTGGGGATTTGCGGCGCCGGGAACCTCGTCCCGAAGCCCGTCTATCTGGCTGCGCGGGGCTTCATTATCCTTTCGAGAACCTTTCATGAAATCATTGTGGCGATTTTTTTCGTCAAGATTTTTGGCTTCGGCCCCCTGGCTGGCGTTCTGACCCTGCTTGTTTCCAGCATCAGCTTCATTTCGAAGATGCTGGCCGAAGACATCGAAAACATGCCGCCGGGACAGTTGGAAGCGATTCGCGCCACCGGGGCCAGCTTCCCTCAAATGCTGGTCTACTGCATTTCGCCGCAAGCCCTGCCGCGATACCTGGGCGTGTCGATCTATCGGCTGGATGCCAACATCCGCCACTCCACCGTGGTAGGCATCGTCGGCGCAGGCGGCATCGGCCAGGTCCTGGCCGCCTCGTTCAGCCGTTACGACTACGATTTCAGCCTGGCCATTTTGCTCACCATCATTTCCCTGGTGTTTATCGGTGAGTTTTTCTCCAACTGGGTGAGAAATCAACTGCGATGACGCCACACAAGCACGCCGCCACACACCCCGAGATCTGGCGCCGCTTCAGCCCGCGCCAGACCCTGCTTCGCTTCGCCTGGTATTTGGGAGTCGTCGCTGTCGCCGTCTGGTCGATCAGCGCCATGGATATTACCTGGTTCTTCCTTCTCGATGCGCATGTTCAGGCGCTGGACATGGCCACCCGGATGTGGCCGCCGGAGGCAGGCTATTTCCGGAAGCTGGTGACGCCGCTGATCGAGACGATCCACATCGCAACCCTGGGGACCGTGGCCACCGTTCTCGTCGCTTTTCCGGTTGCCTTTCTGGCGGCGCGGAACACCACCTTCAATACCTTGACCTGGTTCATCGGCCGTTTCATCCTGGTGGCGTCCCGTTCGGTCAATACGGTCGTGTGGGGTCTGCTGTTCGTGGCCGTTTTCGGCCCCGGTCCCATGGCCGGAATCTGGGCGATCACGTTCCGTTCCGTCGGATTCTTGGGAAAGCTCGTGGCCGAAGCCATCGAGGAAATCGATACAGGCGTGGTGGAAGCCATCGAATCCACCGGCGCTTCGCGCCTGCAGGTGCTTTGGATCGGGATTCTTCCCCAAGTGCTGCCCGTCATTTACGGCACCACCGTTTACCGCTGGGATATCAATATCCGTGAATCCTCAGTCCTCGGATTTGTCGGCGCCGGGGGCATCGGCATCGTGCTCTATGCGGCTATCAATCAGTTCAGGTGGCAAGAGGTCTCCGTCATCTTGCTCGCTGTTTTCGCCGTGGTGATTTTGAGCGAGTTCGTCTCTGCGGCCGTCCGCCGGCGAATCACCTGAAGTGACCATTGAAAATCGCGATCCCTCCGCGCGCTGGACCTTTTTCGACCCTGCGCCTCCTCGCTTCGCTTTACGGAAGATGAGGGACTCTGTCCCCATTTTCCGTATAGGCGCTCCGCTGCGGGGGCAGGGGGCCCCGAAAAATCTCCAATACGCATCCGGGATCCGGTTTTCAAAGGTCTCCCGGAAGTTCATGCTCGGGAGACCACATCGATAACGGACGGGAATGAACATGGATGCGATCCAACTGGGAAACTTTCGCGAGGCGATGAGGGCGTCGGCCGCGTCGCTGACCGATGCGCCGTGCCGGGAGATCACCCTGATCCACCACAATGACACCGACGGAATCACGGCGGGCGCCATTCTCCGTATATCTTTGATGCGGGCGGGATTTTCAGTTGAGAACATTCCCATAGAGAGGATCCATCCCTCCTTCCTGCCGGCCATTCACACACCCGGACGACGACTCATCCTTTATGCCGACCTGGGCGGTCAAGCGGCGGATGTGATCTGCCGCCATATTCGGGAGGGTTCCCGGGTGATCATCATCGATCACCACCTGCCGGCCGCCGGCGAGTTTCCCTGTCTGCGACAGGTCAACCCGGAACACTTCGGCATCAGCGGGGATAGTCAGTGCGCGGCCGCCGCCGCGGCTTGTTTCTTCGCACTGGCCCTGGATGGCAGGAATGAAGACCAGGCGGCCCTTGCCGTCCTGGGTGCGGTGGGCGATCATCAAATGACGGAGGGCCGCTGTGGAGGTCTCAACGCTCTTTTACTCGATACGGCCGTGAGGCGGGGGGATCTGCTGCCGTATGGCGCCGGTGACGACACTCCCTGGCTCTTTCCCCGTTTTCAGGAGCGGAGTCTTCGGGAGGCAGACTGTCTGATCAGCGCCCTGGCGGTCAATGGATACTACCGGCGCGGCGCCGATCTGGCGCTTGAGACCTGTGTGAACGGTCCGGATGAACGGGTCTTGGCCTTCAGCGCCGAGATGGCGGCGATTCAGCGGGATCGCTTCTCCCGGGAAATGGCCCGGATTCGCCGTGAGGGGCTGCCGCGTGAGGGCCAGATCGTCTGGACCGATGTGGGGGAACGGTTCTATCCGCTGGGGCTCAAGGCCATCGGTCTGTTCTGCGAGGAGATCATCCGGTGCGGCGCCGCGAAGGGGGAGTATTACGTGGTCGGATTTCAGCGTTTCCCAAGCGAAAATCCCTATCTGGGCGGATTTGTCGGGAGGGAGACAAAGGTTTCCTTCCGCGTGACACCGGGACTCAAGCGATCTATTGAAAGGGGTGAAAGACCGGACCTGATGCAGTTGGTTCCCGGGGTTGTGCAGCAGGTCGGAGGTTTCGCCGATGCCTGTCACCGGTTTACCGCTGCCTGCACGATTCCCGAGGAACGAAAGGAGGACTTTGTGGCGCTGCTGGTCAACTGTACACCGGTGCGAGCGTAGCGGCCCGTATCCTGAAGATGAGAAAACCTTGTGCGGACATTTTATCCTCCTGACCGATCTGTTCGTGATCCCGGAGTACTCCCGCATCGGGGAGGTTGTCTGTGAATACAGACCGGACCATAACATCTATTAATTGTTGGGATTTACGAAAGGACACGAATGAGAACAGAGCTGCGGCGTAAGGAACGGGCAATGAAGACCTCACGGGAAATGGAACTTTTACTGGAACGTATGCGAGTCGGTCGATTGGCCGTAACAACTGAAGAGGGTCCATACATCGTTGCCGTGAACTACCTGTTTTTTGAAGGAAGCATTTACTTCCATAGCGGATTGTCAGGCCGTAAAATGGAGGCGCTGTGGGCCGATTCTCGCGTCTGCTTTATGGTAGATGAGATTGGGCCTCAGGTGATTTGGGCACAGGGATGTGGGATCAGTCAGGTTTACAAAAGCGTCGTCTGTTTTGGAAAAGCCGAATTTGTGGAAGGGCAGGTTGAGAAGGGAAGAATCCTGAAAAAAATGGTGCAGAAATATGTACCCTCCAGTTATGCTTTTTCTCCTATGAAAGACCAGAACATCAAGAGGACCGCAGTCGTAAGGATTGTCATAGAGTCTATGAGCGGAAAAGAAAACGCACTTTCTCCAGCGCACACGGTAATTGGCAATCCCTCTCCAGAAATGGGATGACCTTTACTGCTTGGACATCTTACATGCGTATTTGCTGAACAGTAGTAGATGAAAGAGAGATGTCATTCTGTAGGCACATACCTTTGAAAGGATGAATTACGAAGATCTGGGGAACTGGGGCTTGGACGACCCATATATGTCAAGATGGCTCAATTTGCAGAATTATTACGGCGCAGCGTTTAGCGCTTTACAAAAGGGCTGTTTGTCGATTAAATAGCGACCCACGCCCTGCCAAGGCGGTTTATCAAGGAGTAACTTTTGAAGTTACTCAGAAGTCGTATCGGCTGACTGCCGGGGCAATACTTCAGTAAGACGAGAGAGGAGAGCGGACAATCATGGCTGTAGAATTGGTTTCCAATTCATTATACGATGTCGTCATCATCGGCGGCGGGCCGGCGGGGCTTACCGCGGGGATGTATGCCGCCCGGGCGAGCCTCCGGACGCTTGCAATCGCAGGCGAATCGACGGTGAGCCAGGTCACGGTCACCGATCATATCGAGAACTATCCGGGAATCCCGGAGGGAGTAAACGGGTTCGATCTTGCCGAGCGCCTCAAGACGCAGGCGCTCCGCTTCGGTCTGCAGACCGCCTCCGGCGATGTGACGGCGGTCGTGAAGAAACGCTGGGGCGATCGGGACGGCTTCGAGATCGCCGCAGGCGGGATGCGTTACGGGGCGCTCGCAGTGATCATCGCCACCGGGGCAAACTGGCGGCGTCTCGGTGTACCGGGCGAGGAACGGTTCATCGGGAAGGGGGTCTCTTTCTGCGCCACCTGTGACGGCCCCTTTTACAAGGACCGGGAAGTCGCAGTGGTGGGCGGCGGAGACACGGCCATTCAGGAGGCCATCTACCTCACCCGTTTTGCGAAAAAGGTTACGGTCATCCACCGGCGGGATCGCCTCCGAGCCACGGCGATTCTCCAGCAGCGCGCCCTGGCCAACGAAAGGATCGCCTTTGCCTGGAACTCCGTCGTCGAATCGATCGATGGTCTCGATCTCGTCCAGTGGGTCCGCCTGAAGGATCTGAAAACGGGGGCCACGCGGGAGCTTGCCGCAGACGGGGTCTTTATCTTCGTCGGCCTCACCCCCAATACCGAGGCATTCCGGGAGTTGATCGCCGTGGATCGGGGCGGCTATGTCATTGCGGATGCGAACATGCTATCGTCGGTTCCGGGGATCTTCGCCTGCGGGGACTGTATCGCCAAGCGTCTTCGCCAGGTTGTCACGGCCTGCGGAGATGGGGCGACGGCGGCCTTTTCCGCCCAGCTCTACATCGAGGAGCTGAAGGGAGAGGCTTACTGATGCAGGATTTTATCGTGGCCTGGCGGCATCTCCCGTCGCACCTGAGCCCGAACCTCCTGGAGATCGGCTCCTTCCAACTCCGCTATTACAGCCTGATGTACCTGGCTGCCTTCGCCTGCACCTATTACCTCGTCATGTATCGGATCAGACGGGAGAGATATCCCTACACGGCGCAGCAGATCCAGGACTACTTCGTCTGGGCGATCCTTGGCGTGATCCTGGGCGGACGCCTCGGCTATGTCTTCTTTTATAACCTCGGCTACTACCTTGAGCGCCCGCTGGAGATCCTCTTTCCCTTCGATTTCTCAAACGGTTTTCACTTCATCGGGATCAGCGGCATGTCATACCACGGGGGCGCCATCGCCGTCCTTGCGTTCTCCATCCTCTTCTGCCGGCGGCGGAAAATCGATTTCTGGCGTTTCGCCGATCTCTTCTGCCCGGCCGTCCCGCTGGGTTACACCTTCGGGCGGCTCGGCAACTTCATCAACGGCGAACTTTACGGTCGGGCGACCACTGTCGCCTGGGGGATGGTCTTTCCCCTCGATCCGCTGCACCTGCTGCGCCACCCCTCTCAGCTCTACGAGGCCTTCTTCGAAGGGATCGTCCTGTTTGCCGTTCTATGGGTGATCCGGCGAAAGAGCCCCTTCGACGGCGCCCTGTTCGCCTGGTACCTGATCGGCTACGGCGCGGTTCGTTTTTTCATCGAATTCTTCAGGGAGCCCGACGTGCAACTGGGTTTCGTCCTCGGCCCCTTCAGCATGGGCCAGCTCCTCTGTTTTCTGATGATCGCGGCCGGCGCCGGGATTTACGCCATCCGCCGCTCCGCAAAGGAAAATTAAAATAAGGGCAAGCGCAACGGTTTTCGAGCGACGCCTCTGTACGGGGTGCGGGCGATGCGCGGTCTCCTGTCCGAGCGAAGCCCGGCGCCTTTCCGGAAAACGCATGACGGTGCAAGAGGTTATGCGTGAAGCTCTCAAGGATCGGGAGTTCTATGAAAACTCGGGCGGCGGCGTCACCCTGTCCGGTGGTGAACCCCTTGCCCAGCCTGATTTTGCACGACTGATCCTCTTATGTTTTACCTCCTGATCGCCGCCATGGCGTCGTTGAGCAGCTTGACACCGGCCTTGGAGGCGGTAATTGAGTCGGTCAGGCTTTCGCGGGCCAGGCCGGGGTTATGGAAGCCGTCCGAGTTCTCGGCGGTCCAGTACTCCCAAAGTACATGAGCCTCCTCGTGCTTCTCACGGGCCTGGTCGAGGACGCTCGGCGCAACGCCCATGCGCTGGGCGGCAGCGTAGGTGTCGATCAACTGGCCGAGCCAGTACTCTGATTTGCGCATTTTCCCCTTGGTGTAGTTGATGATCGACTCGATCTCGTAGAGTTTTTTCTCAACCGTACTGTCCGGATGACAGCCGAGACAGGAGGCCTTGACGGTCAGCTTGGGTTTGACCATGCCATGGGTCGAGTACATCTTGCCGTCCTTTCCCTTCGCTTTGGGCATGTGGCACTGATGACACTGCACGCCGGCCTTGTCGTGTACGCTGCCGGCATAAGTCTCCGCTTCAGGATGCTGGAACTTGATCAGGCGCGCGCCGGTCACGGCGTGCCTGAAGTCGAAGAAATCGAGCGCCTTGTAATGTTTCAGCAGTTGCAGCGCGTTCTTGAGCGGGAAATGGTTGGTGCGCCGGTCGGCATAGGTGACCGGCTTGCCGTCGCTCCACTGGACGCCGGCGCCGCAGTTGTATTCGACGTGGCACTGGGCGCACATCATTCGCGAGTCGGTTTTTCCCATAACCCCGATCTTGCGGAAGTCGTCGCGGAAGGAGATGACCTTCAGATCGGTCTTGCCTCCTTTGGCAAAAATATTCTCCTTGGTGTCCCGCTCGATAGCCTGGATCAGACCGTCCCGCACCACGCGGGGCTGGGCGCCGTGCGGGTCGTGGCAGTGGATGCAGCCGACGGGGTTGTGAGTGTCCTTGGCGATATCCACAACGTTCGATGTGCGGTCCCACTTGGCTTTGGGATCCTTGTCGCCCATGAACTTCCACTTCAGGATGTGGTCGGATGACTTGCACTGGATACAGGTCGGATTCCCGGCCATTCCGGTTTCTTTCATCTTGAAGTCAGCGCCTTTGTCGGTCAGCACGTCCCAGGTCCTGCCGGTTTTGTCGATGCCCTTCCAGCCGTCCTTGAACTGAAAACGGCCGCCCTGGAAACGATCCACGACAAACTGGTCGATGACCATGAAGGCATGACCGCGCGGCTCATTGTGCTCATAAGTAAATCCTTGGGGGGCCAGCAGCTTGTCCTGCAGGGGCGATCGGCCGGTTGGAACGCCCTTCTCCTTGCGGGCGCCTCCATCTCGGGTGACATGGTAAAAACTTTCCACCTGGCTCTTATGGCATTTTCCGCACTGCCGCTGGTCGATGATCGTGACCGGCTTGTTCTTCTCCGGATCTTCTATGTGGGGGTCAAACTTGCTATGACAGGTCTTGCAGGCGAGTTTGGCGTGCTTCGACCCCTCTTTGAGGGTCTTGATATTATCATGACACCCGTAGCAGGTTTCTCTGCCGTCGTTGATCATTTTTGCCGCCGGTCTTACTTTGGCAGCGGTTGATACGGCGGGGATTGACAATACAGCAAGCGTCCAGATGATTCCCGCGGCAAAGGCCAGATTTTTCTTCAGCACGGTGTTTCTCCTTTCTGTCACTGGTTCAGCGCGATGTGTTCCATATTCCCTTTTTCATCAAAACAGGTTTCTATCAATTCTCCGCAGATTTCAAGCTGTTCTTGCCTGAGAACCTCCCCGATGAGCGCCTCTGTGGCCAGGAAGCGATCGAGTTGGAGCGTGTTCATTATGCGAATAATCCTCGCTTTTTCCGGATGCTCCATCCTGCGAATCACCGCATCGAGAATCGCTTTATCGTTTTCAAGGGTAACCGGAACCCTTCCCGCCGAGTAGATGCCGGTGGCGAGCACATTGGTGTACGTGGCCCGATAGTCTATTTTTTCAACCAATCTCCTCGTCGTCAGATCGGCAAGGCCTATGCCCATCGCGTTTCCTTCCGTTTTTTCGGTGAGGTCCAAAACAGCCAGGGGGACCGCGACCTGCCCGGTTACGACCAAACGCCGGGTAAAGCCGATCACATTTGTGTCCATTCCGGAACCGCTGACGTCCTTTCCCATCTGCTCGACGATGACCATGTCGAGCCGGCGAATCGGTATTTTCGGCATGATCGAGCGCGATTCCTTTGCCCATGCGATATCGCATTCCTTGAATTTATCGGGCGCCACCACGGCCACATTGCGGGTCTCGTCGTAAGCATTTTCGAGAACGGCCACCCCGAAAATGACGGGAACGGCGGAGCGGATGAAATCGCCCAGGGCGCCCAACACATCCGTCCTGCCGGAAGCATGGACGGCATCGGCGCCTTCTTTCTTCCCGAGTCCGACCGCAAGCATTTTATTCAGACCGCTTTGTATCTCCCCTTTGAAAACCTGATGAGGCTTGATTCGATTGATGACGACGATTCCGTCGGCATCGTAGGCATTCTTATCCATGTACACGGGGATGTTTTCAACTGTCCCAAGCCGGACGACCTCCATCGATGAATGAACGGGGACACCCAGGGTGCCCTCGGTCAATCCGATCTCTTCGAGGACCTTGGTCTGTCCGTGAGCGGTTGCGCCGCCGTGACTTCCCATCGCGGGCGCCAGGAAAGGGCGTCCTCCCTTCGACGAAATATAATCGATGACCGCCTTGGTTATCGGGGTGAGATTGGAAATGTGACGACTGCCTGCAGTAATGGCGATGCGCGCATCCCTCCAGGCAAAAAGGCCGTCCGACAGCGATGTCAGTTGACTGTATGTGGAGCGGTAAGGATCATCAATCCGTCTTCTATCAAGATTTTGACGAACCCTGATCCATTTTGGGTAGTCCATAGGGGGTTTTACACCATATCAGTAGGGGTGACCGATCCTATCGTCTGTCGCCTTTTTACCTCAATGAGGACTTTGAAAATCATGTTCCCTCCGCACGCTGGACCGGGAGCGCAACCCGCAAGCCCCACCCTGGGCGCGGTGTTAAGGGGCGCAATAAAAACTGGCCACTTCCTTACCGGGAAGCCCCCGCCCCGTAGGCGGGGAGCTTCACATTTTTCGACCCTGCACCTCCTCGCTTCGCTGCAAAGACGAAACTCGCGCCGACGCGCTCAGGCAGTCGTCTTTGCAGACGCTACGCTGTGGAGGCAGAGCCCCCTCCCCCTCGAAAAATCTCCAATGCGTGCTTCCGGCACATGATTTCCAAGTTGCGCAAAGTTCTCTCAATTAGATATCCGTTGCATCCGACGCTCTCCGCAACGCCCTGCGGAGAGCGTCGGGAGCGTTTATTCCATGAGTCTCGGCTCAAAAGGAGTTCCTTCACTGATGCACCCGCACCCGTCCTCGGTGACGAAGAAGTTGTCCTCCAGGCGGATCCCGCCGATACCCGGCGTCCCCGTGTAAGGTTCGATCGAGAAGACATTTCCCGGTACGACGTGCCCCCGATACTTGTACCACATTTTAAGTTATAGTTCCCCGTTTTTCATCGCTTCTTCTCCATAACCAACAAGACATCAGCGGATCTTCACAAGAGAGGGGAGTTTCCCGGCCAGTCCCGTATGGCCGTCCTTGACGATCAAAACACCGCTGACACCCTCTATGGAAACGATTTGATTGAGGGCAGGCTCCGCATCGCCGACGGTCTTTACGAGATTGGCGGCCAGGGTTGCAGCGGCGTCCGCCAAAGCGGCGTCTTTGGCGACCACAGTCGCCAGATCGCAATAGCCGAGGCTCAGCGAGTGGCCCATTTTCCCCGAGGATGAACAGATGGATAAAGGGGTGTCGCACGCCTGCAGGGAAAAGGCCAGCCGGCCGATCTGCTCCGACTCGCCCGGATAGAGACCGATGATCACGGGTTCAACAATCTGCAGATAGATGTCGCCCCCGTTATCCACGATCGCCTCTCCGGCTCCGGCTTTAATAGCGGCCTCGACCGCAAGCTGGGCCATGGCGCCGGCGACGGCGGCCATCGGTCCGACACCTACCCTGCTTGCGGCGCGGGCCATCCGCTGCGCAACTTCGGGTGCATCGGCTTTTATCGCAACGGGCTCAAGCGAATGTTGAAAATGGGGATGCCGCCGGATATACTCTTCCAGAATTGCCCGTTGCCGCACGATCTCCTGCGTGACCGCTTCAAACGGTTCGCAGCAGATACGGAGCACCGCTCCTTTATGGACGAACGTTCTATATACCCGTTTGCGGTTCATGGGCTATTCGAGCGGACAAGCGGAGGTGTTAGAACGCCGATGTGCATGCGCCGAAGGGACAGATGCGGATGCATGCCAGACATTCGATGCATTCGGATTCATCGTAGGCGATCTTTCGCGTGGCGCCGTCTTCGATTTTCAGCGCCCTGGGGGGACAGTAAGGAACGCAGTAGCCGCAGTGGGAGCAGCGTTCATCGTCGCGGATAACCCCCTTCCCGGAGTAATTGACCGTGACGTCGAAGGTCCTTACGAAATCGATCCCGCCCTGGATCGCCTCTTCCGTGCCCGTGACGTCGAGGACAAGGTACCCCTCCTCCTCCGGTGTGACCTTGGCGCGAAAGATATTGACGATCAGGTGATGGTCTTTGACCAGGTGGTATACGATCGGCTTGTCGCATATGCATTTGGGAAAGTAGAACATCAGCTTTTTTGTCACGGTATCGGTGCTCATCGGGGCGACTCCCTTTTCACAAGCGGTTTCATTTTTGTCTCTTTCTTGAGAGCGGTGATCGGGGCAGCAAGCCGGAAATCGCCGCGCCGGATTTCATCCGCCAGCAGATGGGCAACTTCCAATGCCTTGTAGTAGGAAGACAGAGAACCGACCTCTACCGTCCGGCCTTCGACCTCGATCCGGCCGGTGCGCAGTTGTTCGTAGTTGACGTGCGCGATGATCTTGCCTGTATTTTGCGGATACTCGGAACCGTAGTCGACCACGGGGGCCAGAATATCCCGGTCGCGCACGCAGGCGCGTCTCAGGATATCTTCGTTGAGGATGGGGATCGGGATTCCTATCCCCAGCGCCAGCGAGACGCCATAACCGGGGAAGCTCACACCTCGTACAAACTCCTTGCGCATCTGCTTCATGTCGCCGGTCAGCGCCAGTGTTCCCGCTCCACAGGTCGGCACACCCTCCGGCGTTCTGCCGACGCCGCCCGCGTGCTGGGTCCCCTCAGCGTACACATGTCCCTGCGCTCCGGCCAACCAGACGCGCGTTCCAACGCCGATGGTTTCGTAGTAGGGGTCATTGAGCAGGGGCGACAACTGGCCCGCGGAGCAGTAGTTCGCGTTTTTCTGATGCGGTTCGAGCTTGCCCATGTAAGTGTAAATCGTATGGTCCGACCGGTTGACCGCCACGTTGTAGTTCTGGTAACAGTTGCGCGGATTGACCATGATCGCCTGGTTCAGGTCCCCGATGGTGAAGTAGGTCCGGATCTCCTTGAGCGGATAACAGTCCGTGCCGTAGGA
>Ga0116204_1000756_pt1 | contig 18458 bp, 15 predicted proteins | sample LakKivwa52mmetaG_FD_94481 | JGI IMG/M metagenome (GOLD analysis project Ga0116204, IMG submission 94481) | Anoxic lake water microbial communities from Lake Kivu, Rwanda to study Microbial Dark Matter (Phase II) - Lake Kivu water 52m metaG | ecosystem: Environmental > Aquatic > Freshwater > Lake...
GGTCTATATTCTGCATGTGGTAACAAAGATAATAAGAACCGGGAATTATGTTCAAGGTTCAGGGTTCAGGGTTGAGAATTGCCGGGGAAAAACTATCTTTATTAAAAACTTTTAAGTATGTACTTCAGGATATTAATTCTGCTGATGGCCATATCAGCAGCAACGTCAGGGTGCAGGCGGGAGAATAGCTGCGACAGGTTCATAAAAGGAATTGACACAAGCTTCGAAAAGGGCAATTTCACTGAAATGGTCATGCTTTCAGATTCACTGAAGATAACCTGTGAAGAGGAGTCATCAGCTATACTTCTGGCTGATTCACTTATTAACATCTCTGCCCGGATAAGGCTCGATTTCAGCTATGACAGGGGCCAGATCATTGAAAGAATAGAAAGACTGGCAGGGGAAGTGACTGATGAAGATATAAAGTACTGGGAAAGCAAAAGATGGCTCGAATTCAGGATCATCGATGGAGAAAAGAGGTACTTCAACAGGGCCGCTTCAAACCTCATGCTGCTCAGAGGGTTTTACGAAAACAGGGAGGAGAGGCTGATGGCTGTAAACAGGGATCCCCGTATGATCTCCAGGCTGAAGCATACAGAAAGCATCCTGAATGCTTCAGGAACAGATGCTGAACCCGTAATACCTGTGGATATGATTGTAACTTTTACTGTCACTGTGTATCCCGATGAAGTCCCTCCCGGAGAAATAGTGCGCTGCTGGATACCCTGGCCGAAAGGATCACACCCCCGGCAGAAACCTCCGGAGTTCATTTCATCATCAGAACAAGATTACATGATATCTCCTGACACGTCAATACACCGTTCAATATATATGGAAAAAAAGGCTGAAGAAAGCATGCCTGTTGTATTCCGTGTTAAATACAGGTATCAATCTGCCGGTCAGTATTTTAACATGAATAAGATCAAGGTGCTCCCATATAATGAAGCTTCAGATATCTACAGGAAATACACATCGGAACAGCTGCCCCAGATATGTTTTACAGAAAACGTCAGAAGACTCGCTGATTCAATTGCAGGTACTGATGATGACCCTGTAATGACAGTCAGGAAGTTCTATTTATGGTTCAAGGAGGACATCCCGTGGACAGGGGCGCTGGAATACTCAATCATGCCAAATATTCCCGAATACGTGATAACCAACCGGAGGGGTGACTGCGGAATGCAGACCCTTCTGTTCATGTCGATGCTCAGGTACAAGGGTATTCCGGTAAGATGGCAGAGCGGCTGGATGGTACCGCCGGGATCTGAGAACCTCCACGACTGGTGCGAGATCTATTTTGAAGGTACAGGCTGGGTACCCGCAGATATATCATATTATCTCCAGAATTCTTTTAACAGGGAACTGAAAGAATTCTATATCTCCGGAATTGACTCCTACAGGCTTATCGCCAACGACGGCATAGCAGGATCATTTATCCCTGATAAAAGATTTCTCAGAAGTGATCCCTACGATTTTCAGCGCGGAGAAGTCGAGTGGAAAGGCGGAAACCTTTACTATGATCAGTGGGACTATGAGATGGAGATAGAGTATCTTAAGTAATTGTTGCGGGGTGCGGGGTGCGGGTAGAAGCTATAAAATTAATTATTCAGATTAAAGGAATCTGGCAATAAGCGAGTAACACTCTTCCCAGAAGGCATTATATGCGGCAGCATCTATCTCTTGAAGGGTCTTCACTCTGTGCCTGATGTCGTAAACGGCTCCATTTGGAATATCCGGCTTCCCTAATATTTGTGTAACAATCCCGGCGGCAATTGAAGGTTTTCTCATAAATGGCGCTGCAATCCTGTAAAGTAATCTGAACCAACCTTTTTGCATCCTGTATATTGAAGAACCAAAAACCCCTGGATCAAGGCTGAAACACTCCAGACCAATATCAGTGTATTTTTCTGCAAGATGGCGGCACATGATTGCAAGAAAGTATTTTGAATCAGAATAGGTTTTCACAGGTGAATAATCTTCACTGCCTCTGCAGTAATTCATATATGATTTTGACAGCTTGTGCACCATGGATGTAATAGCTGTAATACGCAGTGGGCGCGACCTGCCGTTTCTTTGTATAATGATCTCATTTATAAGCAGATGTGCGAGAAAGTTCACCTGGAATGTATATTCATTCCCATCACCCGTGACCGTGAAATCCGGCGGACTCAGGATACCTGCATTATTCACTATTAAGTTAACCTTATGATTACTGCATATTGTCTTAATCGTTGCAGCAGTTGCGGCCAGGTCACTGAAATCAACCCTGTAGAGTATGAACCTGTCTTCATACCCGTCAATCCTGAGCGGTTTCCTGCCTGTGGCAATAACAAACCAGCCTTTCTTCAGGAAGAGTTTTACAAGCTCAAGACCAAGACCCGAGGTGCCTCCTGTTACAAGTATCACCGGAAGATCTGAAGCCGGCAGTGTCATGTGACATCATTGAATAATGAACGTTCAAACATAACAATAAAGCAATAATCAAAGAAAGAATTACAGACATATATTTGCCTGGTATTTCTTTGAAATGACAAGTAAATCACTGAAATTTACGTCCGGAACAAAGATGATCACACTACGGCAATGAAAAGGATACTTGCAGTCATTTTGCTTTCAGTTATAATAATGAATGTATACTCACAGCGGGTAAACATATACCAGTCTGGTATCAGCGGTCAGCAGAACCTGAATGCCATATCCAATCTTGCGCCATATTCATCGGGGGGCATGGGTATTGATACCCGATACTCGGGAGTCGTCGGAACCCCGAGACTCTTTGATACCCTGCTAATCTCCTACCTTTTGCTTAACGATAAGGACTTTTACATTAAGCTGGAGACTGATATTGACGTTTTCAGCAATGCAGTACTTTACACTGATCCGAGAACAAGAAAACTATTTGCGCTTCCTTGCGGCATAGTGAAAGAACTTATCATAATAAAGGATACTGCAGAGCTTGTTTTCAGGCCAACACAGGGATTAAACTTTAACAAACCTTTCAGGGAAAACAAATTCTGCCAGGTGCTTGCCGAAGGACCGGTCATGTTCATCAAGATTCCGGTAAAAAAATTTACTGAGGCTGATTATAAGGGTGCATACAGTGTTGACAGGAGGTATGACGAATACGAATACATCGTTAAATACTACATAACAGGGAATAACGGTGCCCTCAATCAGATACAGCTAAACAGGAAATCACTGATAAAAGCCTTCCCCGGCAAGAAGGCACTTATAAACGAGACTATCAGGGATAATGATCCGGAGAATAATGAATCCATGGTGATCACTCTCCTAAAAGAATTATTATGATTATTACAGGTGCCTATGACCGGTGATCTGAAGCCGGAAGCCGGTCGCGGGTTCTTACCATATCTTCTCCATCAGCAGTATATTTCTGAGTTCCCTGACATTCAGGTTTTCTCTTATCTCACCGCCGTCAGCGACTGAAATATGCCCTGTCTCTTCCGAGACAACAATAACCAGGGCATCAGAACTCTCAGACATGCCAATTGCTGCCCGGTGTCGCATCCCGAACCTTGTTGGTAGTGTAATCTGGTCTGTCACAGGCAGAGGGCATCTCGCTGCAAGGATCATTTCCTGATCAATGAGGACAGCGCCATCGTGTAAGGGGGTATTCTTGAAAAAGATCGTTTCCAGAAGTCCTGCATTTATACGCGCCTTCAGTATCTCGCCTCCCTCGGTAAACATGTCAAGGCGGCTTTGCCTGCCGATCACTATCAGGCATCCGATTTTCTTTGATGCCATTGATTCAGTTGCCCTGACAATCTCTTCAGCAATTATCGGTCCCCCCGGATTATCCTGCACCCGTACAAACAACCTGCTCAATGAGAACTTACTGTTTTTCAGGTAACGGTTACCCATCACGAGAAGAAACCTCCTCACTTCCTGCTGAAAAACAACAATGAGGGCTATTACCCCGACACCGATAACCTGGCCCAGCATTGAGCTCACCAGCTCCATATTCAATGCCTTTACAATAAGCCAGAAGAGGTAGATAAAGAATACTGCCATGAATATTGTAAAGGCTGAGGTGCCCTTGATAATCCTGTAGAGCTGAAACATGATCAGTCCGACAAGCAAAATGTCAATTATATCCAGAACTGTAACCGGAACTATCATCTGACTTTGTTTTCTTTATAGATATTTTCAAAATCCTTACCCTGCCCTTTGACCATTTCAACCAGTCTGATTGCCTGCACGGCCTCCCTTACATCATGCACCCTTAAGATATCGGCACCTTTGAACAGGGCGATGGTGTTCAGAACAGTAGTACCGTTGAGCGCCTCATCGGGACTTACATCAAGTGTTTTCCAGATCATTGATTTGCGGGATAAGCCTGCAAGCAGGGGCAATCCGGTTATCGAGAAGTCACCCAGCCTGGTCAGAATCTCAAAATTGTGTTTTACTGTCTTGCCAAAACCAAACCCGGGATCAACAATTATATCCTTCACTCCTGCCGAGTGCAGCCTCACGATCTTCTCTCCGAACCAGGTCAGTATCTCGGCAACAACATCATCATAAACAGGATTGTCCTGCATATTCTCCGGTTTCCCTTTCATATGCATTATTATATACGGAATGTTCAGTTCCTGTATAACGGAAAACATGTTTTTATCAGCCTCACCACCCGAGATGTCATTTACCATTGAAGCTCCGCAATCTACAACTGCTTCACGGGCTATGTCCGATCTGAAGGTATCAATCGACAAAATTGCATCAGGAAATTCTTTATGTATCAGACATATAGCATTCAGCACCCTTTTTTTCTCCTCTTCCGCGGTAATAACTTCAGCGCCCGGTCTGGATGAATATCCGCCTATATCAAGGATATCTGCACCGTTCTTAAGCATGTCTGATGCGATCTTCAGAATCTCCTTGCCTTCTGTTACCCTGCTTCCTTTGTAGAATGAGTCGGGGGTTATATTAAGCACTCCCATAACTTTGGGGGTACGGAGATCAAGAAGCTTGCCGGCGGCATATATGTACTCAGGTTTTAAAAGCACCTCATTTCATTTAACTTCCGAAATTAACTAAATTATTAAAAAACCGCAACCAGTATTGCATGAAAGCAACTGAAATGCATTTTAGTTTTCTGATTTGCCAAAGGCTTATTACATTTGTATTGAAGGCAAATAATCGCGCATGAAACTTTTTGTGATAGAAGGACTTGACGGAGCGGGCAAATCGACACAGATAAGATTGCTGAAAAAGTTCTTTTCTGAAAGAGGCTATAGATGTGAATATCTTCACTTCCCGCGTACTGACACGCCATTTTTCGGAGAGCTTATCGCCAGGTTCCTGAGGGGCGAATTCGGAGCACTCAGTGAAGTTGATCCGTGGCTGGTTGCAATGCTCTATGCAGGCGACCGCAAAGATGCATCAGATGTTATCACAGGGTGGCTCAGGGAAGGGGTAATGGTGCTTCTCGACAGATACACATATTCAAATATTGCATACCAGTGTGCCAAAATCGGTGATCCGGAAAAACGCGACAAACTTCGGAACTGGATCCTTGATCTTGAATTCCGGCACTTCAGCATACCCGTGCCCGACATCAATATATTCCTTGATGTACCATTCTCTTTTACGGAAAAAAAACTCTTATCTTCAAGAGCCGGCAAAGACAGGGATTATCTTAACGGCACCAGGGATATACACGAAGACTCGCTTGACTTTCAGAAAAAAGTAAGGGGTGTTTACCTTGATGTTGCTGCAACAGACAGCCGTCTCTGTACGGTGAATTGCCAAGATGAAAAGGGCAATATGATGCCTCCGGAAATGATCTTTGACCGTATCATCAGGATTATTAATAACAGGAAACTTCTTTAAAATGAAGATTTTAAGAATAATCAGCAGGATCATAACCGGGATACTATTCATCTTTTCCGGGACGGTAAAAGCAATTGATCCGATGGGGACTGTCTATAAGTTCCAGGATTATTTACAGGCATTCAATCTTGAATTCCTGACCGGATTCAGTTTCCCGGCCGCAATCATTCTTTGCATCATAGAATTTACAGGGGGATTCTGCGTCCTGTTCAATATAAGGCAGAAGACGGGGATCCGGATCATTCTTATCATGATGGTGATATTCACTCCGCTGACCTTTATCACTGCTCTTACCAACCCGGTTTCAGACTGTGGCTGCTTCGGAGACGCAATTCACCTGACCAACTGGCAGACTTTCATCAAGAATATCATCATATTAATCCCCGCAATTTATCTTTTCGTCACGCGAGAACATATAATCCCGCACCAGGGAACCACAAGAGAATGGGCAATAATTGCCATAATGCTCTTGATATTCCTGTCATTTATGATTTATAATCTCCGATACCTTCCCATAATTGATTTCCTGCCTTATAAAACCGGAACATACATTCCTGACAAAATGATCATTCCCGAAGGGGCTCCTGCAGACAAATATGAGACGACTTTCATCTATGAGAAGGACGACAGGTTAAAGGAGTTTACCATTGACAATTACCCCGCGGACGACACAACATGGAAGTTCATTGACCAGAAGTCTGTTCTGGTTTCAAAGGGCTATACACCTCCGATATATGATCTCACAATGGTCACACTGCAGGGAATTGACCTTACCGACCACATTCTATCATCTGAAACAACTGTCCTTCTGATGATAAGCAGAAAACTGGAAGATGCTGATCCTGAGCTGCTAAGGGCAGGATTTGACATTGGCGGGTTTTGCAGGGATAACATGATTGAATTCTATGTTTTAACGGCATCAGTAGCAGATGAAGTCACTAAATACACCACCGGGCTTACCTTCTGCTTCACTGATGAAACTACCCTGAAAACAATGATCAGATCAAATCCCGGTTATATGCTCCTGGAAAAAGGCACGATAGCCGGGAAATGGTCATGGGCAAATATCCCTGATAAAGAAACCCTTATAAAGATCATAAATAAACAATAAAAAGAACTTAAATACATTATTACATCATGAGAAAGAAAATCGTCGCAGGCAACTGGAAAATGAACATGAACCTTGATGAGGGATTACTTTTTGCAAAGAACATTGACCGGTATTTCAGGGAGAAGCCACCCCGGAAGGCAGAGGTGGTACTGTGCGCTCCTTTCATTCATCTTTCAGGCATTTCCGCAATAATTAAGGGAGGGAATGTGTTGCTCGGTGCGCAGAATTGCGCTTCAGAGCCATCAGGGGCCTATACCGGGGAAGTGTCAGCAATGATGATCAAAAGCACAGGCGCTGAATATGTTATCATAGGCCATTCAGAGAGGAGAATTTATTACCATGAGGATGACAGCCTTCTGAATAAAAAAATAACCATAGCCCTTGACACCGGCTTAAAGGCTATATTCTGCTGCGGTGAGATAAAGGAAGAGAGAGAAGAAGGCAAACACCTGGAGGTTGTTAAAAGACAGCTTGAAGAGGGGCTTTTTTCACTTTCCCATGAACAGATGAAAAGTGTTATTATCGCATACGAACCTGTGTGGGCGATAGGGACAGGACTGACAGCGACTCCCACCCAGGCTCAGGAGATGCACCAGTATATCCGGGGACTTGTAAGGGAAAAATATGGTACAGGATGTGCAGAAGACCTCACAATACTATACGGGGGAAGCTGTAAACCCTCCAACGCAGGAGAGATCTTTTCAAAACCCGATGTAGACGGAGGCCTCATCGGGGGAGCATCTCTTAAAATAGAAGATTTTACAGCAATTGTTGAAGCAATCTAAAAAGGTATTGTAACAATCATGAGCAGGAAGCTGGCATTAATGTGCCTGATCATCCAGATGCTGCTGACGGCTGAAGTGGCATCACAGGTCAGATCGCCATTTACAGGAGATCCTGAGAAATTCAGGGAAGAATTAGTATCGTTCATGGGCCCCAACCTTAACGATATTCAGAAAACCAACCTGAATACTTTTCTAACCAGCTGGGACAGTTCAGCTTTCAGCAGGCAAAACATGACAAGGATAATTGACATTGCAAGTCAGTTTTCAGCAAGATCGATGAGGCCTGTCCCTCACTTCAATGACTTTTTTCTTACCATGCAGGCATTCATTGAAAAAGAAAACCGGGAGGAAATACTCGGCAACTGGCTGACAGGCCTCAGCGAAACACTTTTCAATCCCAGGTTCCCCACCGACAGAATAGCCAGGTACATTAAGAACAGCGGACTGATGATCAGCGACAATATACTTTCCGAATCAGCCACAGTACGATGGAAAATAAAAGATGCCCCTCTCCGCTTCCTGCATGACACTGTTTTCTTTGTTGAAATAAGAAATGCCACCCTGACCTGCTACTCACAAAAGGACAGTACCGAAATTTACAACGCATCGGGTAATTATTTTCCCGAGATCCAGCAGTTTCACGGTACAAAAGGAATGATAACATGGGAGAAGGCCGGCTATGCAAGAGAGGATGTTTTCGCTGAGATACAAGACTATATCATCAATATTGCACGAAACAGCTTTTCAATTGATTCAGCCAGGCTGACCCACAAAACATATTTCAGAGAGCCTGTTTACGGTTCGCTTACCGACCAGTCTATAACCTTCAGAAACAAAGAGATGGCCAACTATCCCCGTTTCGAGACATACATAAAGGAATTCAGGCTCGAGAGTATCTACGAGGGGGTCAATTATGAAGGCGGACTTACATTCGAGGGGGCAAATGTAAAGGGCTCAGGGACCAGGCTCTCTCCTGCAAAGATCACTCTCTACCGTAATGACACACTCTACCTTAAGATTCAGGCAGACGAATTCATGTTCTCCAGGCGCGGGCTTAACAGCGGCGAAACCAACATATCGCTATACCTTGACAATGATTCGATATATCATTCAAACCTGTCATTTTCATATAATGCCGGGATGAGGCAGGTAAACCTTTTCAGGGGAAATAATCCTGTCTCCAGAAGTCCCTATTTCAATTCATTTCATAATCTCGACATGTACTTTGAATACCTGTCATGGGACATGAACAGCACTAAAATCATACTCTCAAGGCCAAGAGGCGCAGCCCTTGGCCAGGCTCAGTTCGAATCAAGGTCATTCTTCAATGCATCCTATTTCATGAAGCTTGCAGGGATAGATGATTATCATCCCCTGATATTGCTAAAAAGGTTCGCTGAATGGTATTATTCCGAAACATTCCCGGTTGAGGAGTTTGCAAAATGGCTGAACAAGCCTGTTGATGCAGTCACAGGACTCTGTATTGAGATGGCCAACAGGGGATTTCTGTTCTATGACAGGAAGTATAACGAAGTAACACTCAAGGAGAAAGTTTTTGACTTTCTTGATTCCTATTCAAAGAAAAAGGACTATGATGTTCTCACTATTTTCAGTGAGACAAAAGCGCCTCTTGATAACGCTATACTTGATCTCCGCAATTTCCGCCTCACTGTAAACGGTGTAAGAGGAATCTACCTAAGCGATTCTCAACGCGTCGCTATTTATCCTTACAGACAGCAGGTTATTATTGGGAAAAACAGGGATATGGAATTTGACGGGGTAGTTCAGGCCGGGCTCTTTACTGTTTTCGGCCACAATTTTTCCTTCAGCTACGATACCTTTAAGATCCGGCTCGAAAAGATAGATTCAATAAGGATCGCTGTCGAAACCACCCAGAGGGATGCATACGGCAACCGTGTTATCAGGGAAGTGGACAATCTTATACAGCTCGGCACAGCCGAACTTTATATCGATGATCCTAATAACAAATCGGGGCTCAGAAGCCTCAGACAGTATCCTATTATAAATGCTGTTACATACTCCTATATCTTCTTCGATAAAATCCCCGGGCTTGAGCGGATCTATCCCCAGCAGGATTTCTATTTCAGGGTTGATCCCTTCACTTATGAGAATATCGATCATTATACCAACGAGGATATGAACCTGGCTGGTGAGTTTATAGCCGGAAATATTCTGAAGCCTACCCGGCAATACCTGACGATCCAGGATAATAACTCGCTGGGCTTCAACATGCTGGTTCCGGATGAAGGAATTGATGTTTACGGCGACCGGGGTTTGCTCTATGAAAATCTGAGCATGAGCAACAAAGGGCTCATCGGGAGCGGTTCACTGAAACATCTTACCTCCACAACAACCTCTGAAGAGTTCAGGTTTTTTCCTGATTCAATGATCACCCGTGCAACAGCATTCATTATGGATAAGAACGCCTCCGGAATCTATCCGGCAGTGAATTCTGAGGATGTAGCAATAAAGTGGTTCCCCGGAAATGATGAATGGATAGCATCAAACGCAAGAGAAAAGAACTTCAATATGTTTGAAAACGGCACTACACTCGACGGACTGCTTACTCTTACACCATCTGTACTGAAGGGATCCGGTGTTATAAATACAACCGATTCAAGAATCATATCGAAGCTCTTCAGCTTTGCTTCAGGCCAGATAAAGGCTGATACTTCAGATTATAACCTTAAATCAACAACTACCAGCGGTTATGCATTCATTGCCGAAAACGCCAGGACCGATATCAATTTTGATGCCCAGATGACACAGTTCCACCTCAATACCGGCGCATCAGTCGTGAAATTCCCGGAGATAGAGTATATCTGTAAAATGACAGATTTTACTTATAACATGTCAACGAGGATACTTAATATGGAACAAAAAGGCAGGAAAGAAACAGAACTTCTGCCGCCTGATAAACTCCTGGCTCTCAGTTTTTCCGGACTTGACAAACCAACATTCTTTGCAACGAATGTAATAAGAGATACAATAGCCTTCAACTCCGGGAAAGGCAGATATCATCTGAATGAAGAGTATATTGAGGCTGAAGACATAAATTATATTCATATCGCTGATGCGCTTATTCAACCTGACAAAGGGAAAATCATTATCAACAGGCGTGCGAAACTTCAGCAGCTCCGGAATGCCATTATTGCTGTAAACAACAACCATATACTGCACTCTGCCAGGATTGATATTGAATCAACAAAGAGATATTACGGAAGTGCAATTTATGACTACGTGGATCAAAACAAGGATATCCAGCAGATTGCTTTCTCAGAGGTCACGGTTGATACGATGAGAACAAGCGCCAGGGGATATATCCCGGTGAGCCAGAATTTTACGCTTAGCCCTGATTTCACCTATTCGGGTGATGTGAACCTGTATGCCGCCAGGGAACAGCTGTTGTTTACCGGCTCGGCAGGGATCATCCATAAGTGCGACCAGATAAAAAGCTTCCCGGTGAAATTCAGGTCATATATCGATCCGAAGAATGTTATGATACCAGTCAGCGAGAAGCCACGCGACATGAATGATAATATGATATTTTCCGGATCATTCCTGAACATCGATTCAATACATATTTATCCCGCATTCCTGTCAGCCCAGAAATCATGGACCGATGCCAACCTCGTAAATTCGCAGGGATTCCTCTATTTTGACAAATCCAGAACAAGGTACATTATTACCTCAAGGCAGAAACTGGCAGATATGAGCCTGCATGGAAATATGATTGCCTATGACCGCAATTATTGCATATTATCGAGTGAAGGCCGGCTTAACTTCGGAACAAACTTCGACATGGTGAACATGAGCAGCGCCGGTAAGGTGCTTCACAGAATTGATTCAGGGGATGTAAGTATTGATGCCCTCCTGGCGTTTGACTTCCATTTTTCTGCAGAAGGACTGAAGATGATGAGCGATGAGATCAGGATGGTGCCAACACTGAAACCGGTCAATCTCAACAACGAATTATACGTCAAGGGAATGAAAGATATGATTGGCGTTCAGGCAGCTACACAGATGAAAGAGGAACTTGACCTTTTCGGAACATCCAGGAATTTACCGAAGGAATTTAATTTCGAGATACTCCTTAATGACGTTAAACTATACTGGAACGAGTCATCATCCTCATTCAGGTCAAAAGGACCTATCGGCATAGGATTTATCGGAACCCAGCCGGTAAATGTTTATGTCGAAGGCCATATAGAGATACAGCGGAGGAGAACAGGCGATATGTTTGATATTTACCTTAAGGCAAATGAGACCACCTGGTATTACTTCAGCTACATAAGAGGCAATATGATGACACAGGCATATAATATCAGCTATAATACACTTATCGCCAACACAAAACAGAACCTGCGGAAACATCCTGATGCAACTGTCAGAAAGCCTTACACATACATGATCTCCGTTGAGGACAGGCTTGGAAGGTTCCTACAGCGGATGAGAGGAGAAGGTTTATAACAGATATACGGCAGGAAAAGCATACAACCACAAAGCAAAAACGAAATCAATACTTCTATAAAAGAGTCTTATGCAGGTTTTTTATGCGCCCGATATCTCAGGAAGATCTTATTCTCTTGATGAAACTGAATCAAAGCACATCATAAGAGTTCTGAGGATGAAGAAAGGGGATCCTGTTAAAGTTATTGACGGGAAAGGAAACATGTATGAAGGAACCGTTGCAGAACCGGATCCGAAAAAGTGTCTCATAGAAGTTCTTTCCGTCCACAGGGATTTTGAAAAAAGAGATTACCGGCTTCATATTGCAATCTCGCCTCTGAAAAACCATGAACGACTGGAATGGTTTGTGGAAAAAGCTGTTGAAATCGGAATTGATGAAATAACTCCCCTGATATGCAAAAACACTGAAAAACCCGGGATAAAGGCCGACAGGATAAGGAATATCATCATTTCAGCAATGAAGCAGTCGCTGAAGGCAAAGGAACCGGCACTGAACCGGGCCAGGAGCTTTTCGGAGTTCATGAATGAAAAGTATGAAGGAAGGCTGATGATGGCACACTGTCACAGCGATATAAACAGGAAAAGAATCGAAGAGGTGTACCGCAGGGGTGAGGATGCCCTTATCATGATCGGTCCGGAAGGCGATTTTTCGAAGGAGGAGACTGAAGCAACATTGAGTAATTTATTTACTCATATTCTACTGGGCAGCAGCAGGCTCCGGACAGAAACGGCAGGCGTTGCAGCCTGCCATTCCGTATACCTCATCAACCAGTGAACTCGTCCTCCGGAGCTGATTTTGTTTTCCATCTGCCCGACTTGCGCAGAGCCTGATCAATTATATATTCAATCTGCCCGTTAGTGCTGCGGAATTCATCAGCCGCCCACTTCTCCAGTGCTTTCAGCTTCTCCTTGTTTATTCTCAGTACAAATGGTTTCTTATCACCCATATCAAGTATGTAATGTACCTGTGTTAACGACCGGTGTTGCATCCTTGTCGCCGCACAGAACAACCATCAGGTTGCTTACCATCGCGGCTTTTTTCTCTTCGTCAAATTCAACTATCTTCTTGTCTGTAAGCTGCTCGAGAGCCATCTGTACCATTGATACGGCTCCCTCAACGATCTTGAACCTTGCGGCAACAACAGCTGCAGCCTGCTGACGTCGCAGCATCGCACCGGCAATCTCCTCAGCATAGGCAATGTAGTTGATCCTTGCCTCAATCACCTCAATACCTGCAATCACAAGCCTTTCACGTATCTCCTTTTCAAGCATATCATTGACCTCTTCCCCTCCGCTTCTTAAAGCTATCTCCGCATCATGATCCTCAAAATTGTCATAAGGATAGAGACCAGCAAGCTTTCTCAGTGCAGCGTCACTCTGAACCAGAACAAAATGCTGATAATCATCTACATCAAACACGGATTTGTAAGTATCAAGCACCTTCCATACAAGCACAAAACCAATTTTGATCGGATTACCTATCTTATCATTTACTTTAATTGGTTCACTGTCAAAATTCCTTGCCCTGAGTGATATCTTCCTTTTTGTGTAAAAAGGATTTACCCAGAAGAATCCATTTTCCCTTACCGTTCCTTTATAAGCACCAAAAAGAACCATTACACACGATCCGTTCGGATTTATCACTGTAAAACCGATAGTCGCCAGTGAAAAAAGTAATGTGAGAAGAACACCTATCCAGATTATGCCAAATGCAAATCCGGCTATTGCGCCGATAAGGAAAATTACTTCCATCAGCAGAGCCCAGTAACCCGACATGGGTTTAATTGAATATTCCTGTTTCATAGCTTTTAGTATTAATATAATATCACAAAGATATCATTTTAAATTGTAATAAGCAAGAAAAAAGAGAAAAATCTTCGAAAAAAGATTTAAAATACTAACAATTAACTGTTGACATGGATATTATAGCATTGTACCGCTGCCAGGCAGGTACAAACAGATGGGGTAAATAACAGCGATGCCGGATCTGCTACACAGTGTATATTCAATGTTCCGGTAGCCGGTAGCCGGATTTGTTATTGCTTCCTGATCTTCTCAATAAGCCGCTGTATCAGCTGTTCTCCAGGTTCAGGTCTGACCTGTTTCAGAATACCTATCACATCGCTGAACTGACTGCATATGCCGAAGGCATCCTCAAAGAGGTCAGTTTCGTCAGTTTTGATATCGCGGTATGAAAGGAAAGGTGTAGAAGTCAATTCCATAGGCGTTGTTTTTCGATAAAACGACTGCCTGTATAGAATATTGTATATGGGAAAGATTTGATTTGTATTTTATGGCGCAACGGTACAAAGGTACAAAGGCATTATGTTCCGGGGCGCCCTTGAGCCGTTGTACCGATATACGCCATTGCGCCGTTAATTAAGCGTCAGACTGATTTTCTTTTCCTCCATCATTTTTCTCATATTGATGAGGGCATATCTCATACGGCCGAGAGCTGTATTGATGCTGACATCGGTCAGCACGGCTATCTCCTTGAAGCTCATTCCTGCATAATGGCGAAGAATTACCACCTCGCGCTGATCTTCAGGAAGCATGCTGATCATCTTCCTGACATCCTTCTGAATCTGTCTTTTTATGATATCATCCTCAACTGTGGCATCTGCAAGTTTTTTTGAATTGAAGATGTCAGATTCATAATTATCGTTGGAGATTGTATTCATCTGCTTTATACGCCTGAAATGATCAATTATCAGGTTATGGGCTATCCGCATAACCCATGACAGAAACTTGCCGTTATCATAGTATTTGCCGGCTTTTACTGATTGTATCACTTTCATGAAGGTATCCTGGAACAGGTCCTCGGCAAGCGCCTGATCGCGTATGTAAAGGCTTATATACGCAAATACTTTGTTCTTATGACGGTGGATAAGCTGGTCAAAGCAGGACTGCTCGCCTTTTATGAACCTCTGTATCAGTTCATAATCGGAAGTCATTTTGTTCATAGCTCTCTCTTTTAATTACCAAGAGTAGAGTTGTTTAATAGGCAGTCCTCCCTGTTTTTAGAAATAAACTTATGACAAAAGAAAGCATTTTTTTTCAATCTTAAAGTATTACTTTTGAATTTTAACAAAATTTTTACACGAACAGCCTGGAATATTTGATGAACGGAAGTATTGAAATCAGGGGGGCACGGGTTCACAATCTGAAGAATATCAGCGTTAAGATCCCCCGGAACAGGCTGGTTGTGATAACCGGTGTATCCGGTTCAGGCAAATCATCACTGGCTTTTGATACGATATATGCCGAGGGACAGCGAAGGTATGTTGAGAGCCTTTCGGCTTATGCAAGGCAGTTCCTCGGCAGGATGGACAAGCCCGAGGTTGATTTCATTAACGGGATCCCCCCCGCCATTGCAATAGAACAGAAGGTGAACTCTCGCAATCCACGCTCAACTGTGGGTACATCAACCGAGATCTATGATTACATGAGGCTGCTTTTTGCCAGGATCGGAAGAACATTTTCTCCCGTATCGGGCAGGGAGGTCAAAAAGCACAGTGTCGACGACATTGTCAGTTTTCTGGCCTCTCTGCCTGAAGAGACAAAAGTATTAATCACCTCATCAGGTGAAATCCCGGCAAATATCAGGATCGGGGAATATTTCGCCTTCCTCGGTAAACAGGGATTTGACAGGATTGAATCGGGTGGAAAAGCGATTAAAATTGATGAAATAGCTGATAAAGATATATTTAAGCCGGGAGAGCATATTAATATAGTGATTGACAGGCTGGTAATAAGTCATTCAGCGGACAGTTTCAGCAGGGCGGCTGACTCGGCACAGACAGCTTTTCAAACAGGCCAGGGCTACTGCCAGGTTGTTATCCTCAATAACAACGGAATCAGAAGGGAGAGCTTCTCCAATAAATTCGAATCTGATGGTATTCTATTCGAAGAACCATCCGAATACCTTTTCAGCTTTAATAACCCTGTCGGCGCATGCCCTGTCTGTGAAGGATACAGCAGGATATTAGGGATTGATGAGAATCTTGTGATCCCTGATCAGAACCTGTCGGTATATGAAGATGCAATTGCCTGCTGGAAAGGCGAAACGATGAAGAGATGGAAAGAGAGGCTGATATCAAATGCAGGGTTGTTCGACTTCCCTGTACATAAGCCTTATTTTCAGCTTACCGATCAGCAGAAAGCGCTTCTCTGGAGCGGCAACAGGTATTTTTACGGACTCAACCGTTTCTTCCGGCATCTCGAGGAGAAAAAATATAAGATCCAGTACCGTGTATTGCTGAGCCGTTACCGCGGGAAAACAACATGCCCGGAATGCAGGGGCACAAGGCTCAGAAAGGAGGCAGGTTATGTAAAGGTGGCTGGAAAAACGATCCAGGAGCTTTCAATATTGCCGGTTGACAGGTTGTACGGATATTTCAGGGATATCAAACTCTCCTCCTCTGATGCAGCAATTGCCGGGAGGCTGCTAAAGGAAATAACCATACGCCTGCGTTTCCTGATTGATGTCGGTCTGCCATACCTGACACTTGACAGGCTGTCATCATCGCTTTCAGGCGGTGAATCACAGAGGATTAACCTGTCAACATCCCTGGGGAGCAACCTGGTTGGCTCAATGTATATTCTTGATGAGCCAAGCATAGGACTGCATCCGCGTGACACAAATCTTCTGATCAGGGTACTTAGGGATCTGAGGGATATGGGCAATACAGTAATTGTGGTTGAGCATGAGGAGGAGATCATCAGGGCGGCTGATGACATTGTGGATATGGGGCCTGAAGCGGGCAGGCTCGGCGGTGAGGTGGTATGGCACGGAGGAGCTGATCTGTCGGATGCAAACAACTCTTTAACTGCAGGATATCTTAGCGGAAGGCTTAAAGTGCCCGTTCCGGCCTCAAGACGGAAATGGAACAGTTATATTGAAGTAAAGGGTGCCCGCGAGAACAATCTTAAGAATATTGATGTTAAGTTCCCCCTTCATACCATTACGGCTGTTACGGGAGTGAGCGGATCCGGTAAGTCAAGCCTGGTGTCTGATACTCTTTACAAATACCTGTCGAACAGGATCACGGGCAATAACCTGAAGCCCGGACACTTCAGGGAGATAAAAGGGGATATGGCTTCTCTTTCAGGGATTGAAATGGTTGATCAGAACCCTATCGGCAAATCAAGCCGGTCGAACCCGGTAACTTATCTCAAGGCCTATGATGAGATCCGGAAACTCTTTTCCGAGCTTCAGGCATCTGTTCAGAATAATTTCAGGGCATCTCATTTTTCATTCAACGTTGAAGGAGGACGCTGCGAGGAGTGCCAGGGAGAGGGGATCATCCGCGTTGAGATGCAGTTCATGGCCGATGTTGAGCTTACATGTGATTCATGCAAAGGCAAAAGGTTCAAAAATGATATTCTTGAGGTGAAGTATCACGGCAAAAATATCCATGATATACTTGAGATGACTATTGATGATGCTATTGAATTCTTCAGCAACCATCAGGGCAGGAATGAGAAAAAGATCATAGAAAAGCTGAAACCCCTGTCGGCTGTAGGGCTTGGTTATATCAAGACGGGGCAATCGTCAAGCACTCTTTCGGGTGGTGAGAGCCAGAGGGTTAAGCTTGCCTATTTTCTGAGCCAGGAAAAAGGAAGCGGCCACATACTCTTTATTTTTGATGAACCCACAACAGGACTTCATTTTCATGATATTAACAAGCTTCTCAGGTCGCTGAACGCCCTTGTCGATCATGGTCATTCAGTGATAGTCATTGAACATAACCAGGAGGTTATCAAAAGCTGCGACTGGGTAATAGACCTTGGTCCTGAAGGAGGAGAGGAGGGCGGATATGTAGTCTGTGAAGGGAGTCCTGAAGATATTGTAAAATGTGAAAAATCGCACACAGGCAGGTTTCTTGCAGGTAAATTAAAAAAATAGGGACGTTGCATACAACGTCCCTGCCTGTTATTCCGGTATAAAAATTATTTCTTCATCTTAAACCCGAACATAATGGCCACGCAGCCGCTTGCCGGCGTGTCTCCCGGCTGGTTAAAGGATGATACTTTGATCACGAGTTTCAGCTGCTGGCTTGCTTCAAGCTTGAAATCCCATGTTTTTGCATAGTCCTTGTCTTTATTGGAATAGAGGACATTCTTATTGGTATCGATGATCCTGAATTCAATTGCCGGCAGCCTGGCTTCTCCCACAATGGCAACCCTGTATTCCATGTCGGAATAGAATGTCTTGTAGA
>Ga0116204_1000758_pt1 | contig 18442 bp, 14 predicted proteins | sample LakKivwa52mmetaG_FD_94481 | JGI IMG/M metagenome (GOLD analysis project Ga0116204, IMG submission 94481) | Anoxic lake water microbial communities from Lake Kivu, Rwanda to study Microbial Dark Matter (Phase II) - Lake Kivu water 52m metaG | ecosystem: Environmental > Aquatic > Freshwater > Lake...
CGGAAAAACCTACCGGTTCACAATCGGCAATTTTGCAAACCAGGCTAAAGCTCTCGAGTATCTAAAAGAGTTAAGGAGCAAGGGATTAACTGATGCTTTTATAGTGAAATATGTTGACGGAGTTAGGCAAAGGCCATAGTTCCAGGCGCTTAACTTACATTTTTGACTCCCGAAACTTCCTGATTAGTTTGAATCTCCTTTAGGAATGGGGAGATGGGGTGTTGGGTAATTGTTGTTTGATACTAGCTACTGCCGACTTTTTGCATCGAAATCAATCTCAGAAAGAGCATTTCTTTGATTGGAGAAACTTAGTGGCTTCTATCATCATTGTGCAGAGATTTCCCGCAGTATTTACAAAAGAGGGCATCGGAATCATGTAGTTCAGACTTGCAATTCGTGCACTTTTTTTCAACAAACGAAACGTTACCCGCCTTTACAATCTCAGCCGAAATAATTCCGGTAGGAACAGCGATAATCGAATAACCGAGAATCATAATGAGCGATGCAAAAAACTGGCCAAGTGCAGTATTGGGTGTAATATCACCAAATCCAACCGTAGTCAGTGTTACAATTGCCCAGTAAATACTTACAGGAATGCTTGTGAAACCATTTTCCGGCCCTTCGATGATGTACATCAGCGATCCCATGATGACTACTGTGGTAAGCAAAACCTCGAAAAAGACAATGATCTTGAACCGGCTCTGCCTGAGCGAAAGAGTAAGAACATGCGAAGCCCGCATAAACCTTGTCAGTTTAAGCACCCTGAAAACACGGAGCATCCTCAGAATTCTGATCACAAGCAAGTAATGACTGCCGGCAATAATCAGGCTGAAATAAGTGGGAAGAAGGGATATCAGGTCTATGACTCCGTAAAAGCTGAAAATGTAGATGCGGGGCTTTCTGCTAACGATGATTCGAATTACATATTCAATTGTGAAAAGAATAGTGAAGAACCATTCCAGGTTTGTAAATGGTGTCCGGTATTCGTTTCGAAAAGCGGGGACGCTGTCGAGCATCACCACTCCTACACTTATCACAATCATTATCAGCAGAATAACATCAAATAACCTTCCTGCCGGGGTATTTGAATGAAAGATGATTTCATACCACCGGTCACGCCAGTCCAACCAGTTATTTTTGTTGCTCATGGGGCAAAATTAGAATTTCTCGAAAATTCCTAATCCAAACAGTGCGAAGTCGTATTTCACAGGGTCGTCAGGATCAAAGGACTTAAGCTGATCGGTCAGTTCCTCAGCTGCAGTCCAATCGTTGGAGGTCCTTTGTAAAAGACCGAGCTTGCGGGCAACCCTGCCAGAATGAATATCCAGCGGGCAAACCAACTGCGAGGATCTGATTATCTGCCAGATACCAAAGTCAACACCGCGGTCATCATCACGAACCATCCACCGCAGGAACATATTCAGCCGTTTGGCCGAGGCATTTTTTGCAGGATCGGCGATATGTTTTTGTGTTCGTCCGGGCGGCGACAGGGCAAAAAAGCGATCCCGAAAGCCTGTAATTGCCTGCCGGGTATTCTTTTCGGAACTGGAAAAGGATTGACTGAAGGCACCTTCAAGGCTGCCATACTGTTGGTAAATGTTCTTCAAAGCCCATAGAAAATATTCACAGTCGGCGCCATTGAATGTCCGGTGGACAAACGAGCGGAATGGCCTGAGATCTCTTTCCGAAAAATTGAGAATAAACTCGTGTGGCTGCTGATCCATCAGCTCCATCAGTTTTTTACCATTATTGATAATTGTTGGCCGCTGACCCCACGCAATCATTGCAACAAGAAATGCTGAGATTTCGATATCCTCTTTTTTACTGAATAAATGCGGCACCGAGATCGGGTCGGTGGAAATGAAATCTGCCGAATTGTACTGGTCGGATTTCAAGTCTAACAAAGCCTTTATTTTGGTCAGATCAGGCATAAATTCCAAGGATTTCAGACATAAAAAAAGACCTCAAAGTTTTGATGCTCTGAGGCCGTTCGTTATTTTTTACAAATGTTTGACAATCAATTAAGTCCTGTTTTAAGTTCAACCGGATTGTCCATTCCGAGCTTCAGGGCGGCTTCGTTCATTGGGATCAATTTATGGTAACGTTCGGGAATTGATTTTTGAAGTCCGCGGATTACATTTTCCAGTTTCACAATGGGTTTCAGTTTAAGAAAAGCTCCCAGGACAATCATATTGAAAATCTTGGTGTTGCCCATTTCAACAGCAAGCCTGGCGCCTTCGATTTTGAAGATTTTTATGTCTTTTCTTTCGGGGTGCCGGGTTATTCCGTTGGGGTCATAAAGTAGCAAACCGCCTGGTTTCACCGTTCTTTCAAATTTATCCATGGATTGCTGGTTGAGGATTATGGCGGTATCGTAGTAATTCAGAATAGGCGAGCTTATCCTCTCGTCGCTGACAATAACGGTAACGTTGGCGGTACCGCCACGCATTTCGGGGCCATAGGAAGGCATCCACGAAACCTCCTGGTCCTGCATTATTCCTGAGTAAGCAAGGATTTTACCCATCGAGAGCACGCCCTGCCCTCCAAATCCTGCGATGATAATTTCTTCTGTCATAACCTGGAATTTTTTAATGATTTAATTTCCTAATCAGGCTTTTTGTATCAGTTCGCCATCCACCTTGATGTCGCCAAGGGGATAAAACGGGAACATATTATCCACCATCCACTGATTGGCCTTAACGGGTGGCAGTTTCCAGCCGGAATTGCAGTTGCTGACAATTTCAACAAACGACAATCCCTTTTTCTCCTTTTGCACATCAAAGGCCTTTTGAATGGCTTTTTTGGCTTTTCTGACGGCTGCCGGTGTGTGAACGGCCTGCCTTGAAACGAAGTAAGTACCCGGCAACTGTGCGATCAATTCGGTAATTTTTAATGGATTACCCATCATCGAAAGGTTTCTGCCGTAAGGTGAAGTGGAGGTTTTCATTCCCTGCAGTGTAGTAGGCGCCATCTGGCCACCCGTCATTCCGTAAATTCCGTTGTTGATAAAGATAATGGTGATAAACTCGCCGCGGTTGCATGCATGAATGGTTTCGGCAGTACCGATAGCAGCAAGGTCGCCATCGCCCTGGTAGGTAAAAACAAATTTTTCGGGCCAGGTTCTTTTTACTCCCGTGGCCACAGCCGGAGCGCGCCCGTGTGCAGCCTGGATCATATCAATGTTCATGAATTCGTAGGCCAGCACCGAGCAACCAACTGGCGCAATTCCAATGGTTTCGGCCTGGGCATCCATCTCTTCGATCACTTCCATGATAATCCTGTGTGCGGTTCCATGGCCGCAGCCGGGACAGTACGAAAGTGGTTTGTTCGTCATCAGGCTGGTTTTCTTGTAAACCAGGTTTTCCTCTTTTACGATATCTTTTATTTCCATGATTAACCTCCGATAAATTTTTGTTCAAAAGCTGTCAGTACCTCTTCGGGCGAATGAATCATTCCGCCAAACCGGCCATAATGTTCAACCCTGACTTTGCACTCAACGGCCAGTTTCACATCTTCAACCATTTGGCCGGCGCTAAGTTCCACCGAAAGAATCCCTTTCAACTGCGGGACCAGTCCGGCCAGCGGTTTCACAGGGAATGGGAAAAGGGTAATTGGACGAAGTAATCCGACCTTGATTCCTTTTGCTCGGGCCAGTGAAATGGTCTTTTGTGCAATACGAGCACTCGAACCATAAGCAACTATCAGGTATTCAGCATCTTCCACATTAAAGGTTTCATATCTGACCTCTTCGTTTTCCATCTGTCTGTATTTGGCCTGCAGGTGATGGTTGTGCTTCTCCTGCACAGCCGATTCGAGATTGAGAGAGGTGATGATGTTGCGCTCGCGGTCGGTTGTTTTTCCGGTGGTAGCCCATTTGTCATGAAGGCCTTTGATATCTTCGGCTGTCCAGCGTGGCTTTTGCTCCTGCAATTCTACCTTTTCCATCATCTGGCCGATCATACCATCGGTCAGGATCATGACGGGGGTTCGGTATTTGTAGGCAACTTCGAATCCCAGACCGACAAAGTCTGCCATCTCCTGAACGGATGATGGCGCAAGGGTAAAGAGTTTGTAATCGCCATGGCCACCGCCTTTTACGGTTTGAAAATAATCGGCCTGGGATGGCTGGATAGTGCCTAAACCCGGACCTCCGCGAACCACGTTGGCAATCACGCAGGGAAGCTCAGCGCCTGCAATGTAGCTGATTCCTTCCTGGTAAAGACTGATGCCCGGGCTGGATGAAGTGGTCAGCACTTTCTTACCGGCCGAGGCTGCGCCATACACCATATTGATGGCTGCCAATTCGCTTTCGGCCTGCAGCACAACCATGCCTGTCCGCTCTTCCGGTTGCTCCTGCATCAGGTACTCGAGCACCTCCGACTGCGGAGTGATAGGATAACCAAAGTAGGCATCAACACCAGCGCGGATAGCGGCCTCAGCAATGGCCTCATTACCTTTCATTAATTTTAATTCGCCCATATTTTTTTGAATTTTGATCTGAAATTAAACAGCCTTTTTGACTTTGTAAACTGTGATGACGCCATCAGGGCAAACGATAGCGCAGTTGGCACAGCCGATACATGCATCGGGATGCGCCATGTAAGCGTAGTGATAGCCCTTGCCGTTGACCTCCTTCGCCAATTCGATTACCTGGGTGGGACATGCCGGCACACAAACCTCACATCCCTTGCACCGTTCGTTGTCAACAACGATAGCTCCTTGAACCTTAGCCATGATCTGTTATTTTTGGTGGAAAACTGTGTTATTAAATTGAGGCACGAAATTATAGCTTTTCGGCCAATAAAGACCTTTTAAAAGGGTGATTGGGTGTAATTTGTAATGATTTTAATCAATTTTTGTGGTTTTCGTGGAAGGTTCTCAGGCGCTGCTCAAGCACCGGAAATTGAGAACGCAGAACCAGCGAAACGCAAGCCCTGATACCCTCGTGACGTTCACTTCCGGTAATGTCCAGAGTGATGGCCGAGATGCCATAATAGAGCAACTCTTCGAGTAAATCGGCGCCGGAATAACCCGGATAGGAGAAGGTGAAGTAAAACCCGTCGGCAATCGGCTGGTCAATATCTTTGTCGTAAACAATCTTAAAACCATTGTCGGTGAACATCCGTTTCATGATTTTGGCTTTTTCACCATATTCCTTTACAATCTCCACAAAATTGAATTTCCCGTCGTTAGCGGCTTTCAGGATAGCTGCCAGTGCATATTGCGACGAGTGGTTGGTTCCGGATGAAAGGGAATACATTGTACCGTAAATCAATGCAACTCCCACCAGATCAGAGCGGTAGTAGCGCAATAGATCAGGGGCTTTGGTTTTGAAAAGTTTATCGGATACCACCATCATGCCAATCCGCTCGCCTGCATAGGAAAAGGCTTTCGAACTGGAGATGAGCAGCACAAAGTTATCGGTGTATTTGGCCACCGTCGGCTGAAAAGGCGGAACTCCCGGCTGAGAATAATCTTTCCTGAAGTCCATCGCAAAATAGGCCAGATCTTCTATCACGATTACATTGTACCGGTTGGCCAATTCACCAATGATCCGCAATTCTTCGTCCGTAAAGCAGATCCATGATGGGTTATTGGGATTGGAATAGAGAAGCGAACAAAACCGGTTGGTACTCAGGTAGGATTCCAGCTTTTCGCGTAGTTTCTCGCCGCGGTAGTTGTAAACATCAAATGACTCCCACCCCTGCCCCATCACTCGCAGTTGCTGCTTGTGAACGGGAAATCCGGGGTCGATGAATAAGGTTCCTTCGCGCTCCTTGTACATCCTGTTGAGGGTCATAAACGCAGCAAAACTTCCCTGCATTGAACCGACAGTAGGAATGCAACCATCCTCACTAACATCAACATCCATAAAGTTTTTGACAAACCTGGCAATTTCGGTTTTCAACGACTGAACCCCGAAAATGTCGGGATAGATTGCCGCAACGCCGCTGTCGAGCGCCTGCTTCTGGGCTTCAACCCCGATTTTTAATGGAGGAAGACCGGGGATACCCATTTCCATCCTTACAAAACGTTCGCCCGTGGCTTTTTCGATGTCATCAACCAGTTTTTTTATCTCACGAATGGAGGCGTCTCCTACTTTTGTTATCCCGCTTTTTTTAATAACCTGTTCAACGGTTTCAAAATTTAAAGGCGTATTCTTCATGTTTTCAGCAGTTTATGAATGTAATGATTGCTATTGTTTTTCGAGTAACAAAAGTATCAAAAAATACTGCCGAAAAAACCTTTCTGTAAGAAATTTTCGATTTTGCGCTAATTTGTAAAGGTTTTAAAAAAGGATGACCCTTAAAACCAGAACCTGAGATAAAATTTTGAGGGAATCATCGCCATGAAAACTAAAAACAGGCTTGAAATGGCGCTGTAAAAAACTCAGGAAAATCAATCTCGAATTGCTTTCCTTATCCTCACCAGTTTTGCCAACATTCCTTCCATCAGGTTCAAATTCAGCATGTTTGCACCGTCCGAAAGAGCTTTTGACGGATCGGGATGGGTTTCGATAAAAAGTCCGTCGGCGCCAACCGCAATGGCAGCCCTGGCAACAGTTTCGATCATTTTTGGCTGGCCTCCGGTAACTCCGCTTGCCTGGTTGGGTTGCTGAAGAGAATGTGTGCAGTCAAGCACCACCGGTACTTCATTTTGCTGCATCACCGGCAATCCGCGGTAATCAATCACAAGATCCTGATAGCCAAAGGTAGTTCCGCGCTCGGTAAGAATAACCTGGCTATTTCCGGCACTCCTGATCTTTTCGACAGCAAAACGCATGGCATCCGGCGACAGAAACTGCCCTTTTTTTACATTAACCGTTTTACCGGTAGCAGCGGCCGCCAGGAGCAGATCGGTCTGGCGGCAGAGGAATGCGGGAATCTGAAGCACATCCACATATTGAGCGGCCAGATTGGCTTCGACGCTGGTGTGGATATCAGTAATCACCGGGATTTGAAAAGTTTTGCCAACTTTTTGAAGGATCTCCATCGCCTGAACATCGCCGATGCCGGTGAAAGAATCAGCTTTGGTACGATTGGCCTTGCGATAAGAGGCCTTGAAAATGAAAGGAATTTTCAACCTTGCAGTAATGTCAACAAGAATTTCGGCTATTTCAAAAGGCATTCTCTCATTTTCGATCACGCATGGCCCGGCAATCAGGAAGAAATTTCCGGAATCCTTGTGCTGAAGGCCGGGGATGTTTCGAATTATGTTGTCCTTCGTCATGATGGTGAATTTTCGGGCAAATGTCGCTATTTAATCAATACCCGTATTTGTGGCCCCAGTGTTTCGACAGCCATTTGCGCGTCTCATCTTCGCGGGAGTTTTTACCTGGGTCATAGAATTTGGTACCGGAAATTTTGTCCGGTAAAAACTCCTGTTCAACAAAATTCCCATCGAATTGATGGGCATATTTGTACTCTTTTCCGTAGCCAATATCTTTCATCAGTTTGGTGGGAGAATTACGCAAATGCAGCGGTACGGGGAGGTTCCCGGTTTTCCTGACCAGTTCGATGGCCTGATCCACCGCCAGGTAAGTTGAGTTGCTTTTGGGCGATGTGGCCAGGTATACGGCAGTTTGCGAAAGGATGATCCTTCCTTCTGGCCAGCCAATTTTGTTGATGGCATCAAAACAGGCATTGGCCAGCAGCAAAGCATTGGGGTTGGCATTGCCGATATCTTCCGAAGCGAGGATCAACATACGGCGGGCGATGAATTTTGGATCTTCCCCACCCTCAATCATCCTTGCCAGCCAATAAACCGCCGCGTTTGGATCGCTGCCTCTGAGCGACTTAATGAAAGCCGAAATAATGTCATAGTGCTGCTCACCGGCTTTGTCGTAAAGGGCGAGATTTTGCTGGATGGCATATAGCACATCTTCATTACTGATCTGTAAAACCTCTTCCTGTTGTCCGGATTTTACTTTCACCACCAGTTCGATGGCATTGAAAAGTTTGCGGGCATCGCCACCTGAAACCCTTAATAGTGCTTCGGTTTCGTTAATTTCGATCTTTCTCCCGGTCGAATTTTCGAGGTGCTGCCGGGCGTGCAGAATCATTTTTTCGAGGTCGTCTCTTTCCAGAGGTTTCAGGATGTAAACCTGGCATCGCGACAGCAGCGGCGAAATGACCTCAAATGACGGATTTTCTGTAGTAGCGCCAATTAGCGTAATCACGCCGGTTTCAACGGCTCCCAGCAATGAGTCCTGCTGCGATTTGCTGAAACGATGGATTTCGTCAATAAAGAGGATGGCGTTTTCTTCATTCCTTGCCAGGCCAATCACCTCCCTAACCTCTTTTACTCCGGCATTTACGGCACTCAATGTATAAAAAGGCCGGTGCAATGTCCGGGAAATGATAAAAGCCAAAGTGGTTTTGCCCACACCGGGAGGCCCCCAAAGAATCATCGAGGGGATATTTCCGGATTCTATGCTGCGGCGAAGAATAGCATTTTTGCCAAGCAGGTGCTGCTGGCCAATATACCCGTCGAGGGTTGCGGGCCGAAGCAACTCGGCAAGTGGGATTTGTTGTTGCACTATTTATCAATGGTTTGAATTACGGTACCATATTCGTCGTACTTCAGCGTCTTTTTCTCTGTAATATTCCCTTTACCATCGTAATAAACAAAGCTTTCGCTGGCAAGCAGACCTTTTTCAAAATTATAACTGACCCTGAAAAGCGGGAAGCCCTCTTTGTTGTATGTCACATCTTCGGTTACCCGGCCTTTGTTATTATATTTGTAAACGTTTTTAGCCCAGTTGGTTTCATTTCCCACTGCATCGTAACCAATGAAGATATTTTCGGTTTTTTGGTCTTTATCATCGTATTTCATATGGTTCACGTTGGAGAAAACCGGCATGTCATCGGGGGTATTTTGATAAAACCATTGCTCGACCCTGCGTTGTTTTTCGTCATAGCGATAGGTGTAGCGATTTTTAAACCTGATGTTTCCCTGTTTGTCGTAATCGTTTTCGGTGCGCTCCACCAGATTGCCAAAGTTGTCGAACTTATCCACAATGGATTCTCTCTTTTTCTGTCCACGGTCAAATTTTTTGTCATCGCCGGGTTTGGCATCAGTCTGCATGGCTTTTTGAGCAGGCTGTTTTGATTTTAGCTGCTCCTGCGTTACCTTTACCTTTGGCTGAGGATCTTTCTCAGGCTTTTGTCCATTGCCTGCACAAGCCGTTGTTAAAAGGAAAAGAAATCCCATAAAATATGACAATCCATTCTTCATAATCCGTAGCTTTTTATATCTAAAATATTGATATTCATTCAATTAAATGATGATAATGCGCTAAGTTCAAACGCAAAACAGTTAGTGCAAAATTCTGCATTTTTTTGCTTCTCAGCCTGACTTATTTGAGTCCGAAAAATTCATCAAGGCCAAATCCTTCTCTGTTGAGGGATTTCCGGTGCTGGATATAAAAGTCGCGGATGGTGTTCACCGAGATTGCGAAGGTAATCCCATAGTTGATGTTTCTGACCCTTTTTACGTAAAGATACCCGTCGTAGGGCAGGTTGGGGTTGTATATCTCCTGGTGACTCTCTTTTTCAGGTTTAAGGGTATTGATAAAGGTAGCAGAGGCTGATTTGGCAATTCCAACAAACTCGAGTTTTCGAGAAGTTTGATTGACGGCCATGATCAAACTTCCGCTGCCGCCGGGGTTAAATGAAGCATCAATGATGAAGTCGCCGGTTGGTGTTGAATGTGGATTTCCAACTGCAGCATTTGTAAGCATCTGGTGACCACCGGGAAAGCCCATAACATACACTGGGGTTCCCCATTGCAGTATGTTCCCGTTGCCAATTCCGATCTCGAAAACAGGCATGTCCTCAATACCTGTCACCTTATCGCTGCCCAAAAAAGCCAGATCGAGCTTGCTGTCGAAGGCAAAAATCCTCAGCAGATTGTTGTTTTCATTGTCGCGGATAAAATTCATCTGCGACTTTTTTACCGCCACGCTCTCAATAATACTGCTGCTGGCTGCAGTCTGGAAATAGGATATCAGGGTGTCGGGATTATCCACAATGTGAGCGCAGGTGAGAAGCAGTATCCCATTGCGGTTGTTTTGCAGGATGGTGGCCGTGCCGTAAACGGTTTCGTTAAAAGTTGTTTTTTGGGCATTGCTGCGGCGCAGATTGAGTTCGCCGAGTTTCTCCCGTGTGAGCTGATCCTTTTCGTCAAACTGATAAACTTCATATTCCACAATACAAAACAACTTCTTCACACTGCCAGCTACCTTCTCCATCTCACTATTGCTGATAATCTGCGAAAATTCGCTTTTATAGGCTGCATCGTCCAATGGCTGAGGTACAGGCTGAAAAATTTTTTGCTGACAGCCAAAACCGGTTATCATCATTGAAACAAGCAGAATTTTCAACACATTATTTGTAAAGGAGGGATTATGAAACCTGGTTAGACTCACTCGATTAATTCTTTGATATCATTAACGTTAAGATGTCTGACGGGATTATCTGACCGGATAAACAATTCGCTGAGCCGGGATTTTTTTTCCTGCAGCCGCAGTATTTTTTCTTCGATGGTTCCGAGGGTGACGTAACGATAGGCAAATACGTGATTGGTTTGGCCGATGCGGTGCGAGCGGCTGATGGCCTGCATTTCCACGGCCGGGTTCCACCAGGGTTCGAGCAGAAAAACGTACCCGGCTTCGGTGAGATTGAGTCCAACACCACCGGCTTTGATCGAAATAAGAAAAACACTGCGCGAGGCATCATTCCGGAATTCCCCGATAACCTCTTTACGCCGGGTGGTTTGACCCGTCAAAAGACTGTAACCGATCTTATTCTCATCGAAATAACCGCTAAAAATTTCGAGATGCTTTACAAAGGATGAAAACACCAACACTTTGTGCCCTCCGCTGATAAGGTTTTCGATATTGCGGATTACTTCGTCAAATTTCCCTGACCCATGCCTGTAGCCGGGGTTGATAAGAAATGGGTGGTTGGCAATCTGGCGGAGTTTCGTAAGTGCCTGTAACACATAAATGGCCGCATTTGAAGCTCCCTCCCGCTCGATGCTTTGCAGAATATAATTCCGGATGGCTGATTTCTCTTCGAGGTAAAATTTTTGCTGTTCGGGAGTCATTTCGCAGTAAACGATATCTTCGATCAGATCGGGCAGCTCTTTTTCCACTTCGGCTTTGGTGCGGCGAAGTATCATAGGTTTAATAAGCGTTTGCAGCTTTTCCAGACGCTCTTTATCCTGATTTTTCTCAATCGGATTGGCAAAATATCGCTGGAAAAATGCCTGATCTCCCAGCAGCCCGCGGTTCAGGAAGTTCATCTGCGACCAGAGGTCAGTCAGGTTGTTCTCTATCGGAGTGCCGCTCAGGGCGATTTTAAAGGTTGAATTGAGTTTGACCACACTGCGGGCAATTTTCGATTGCGGGTTTTTGATGATCTGACTTTCATCAAGAATGATGTAGTCAAAGCTGAGCTTTTCCAGTTCCGCAAGGTCGTTTCTGATGGTTCCGTAAGTGGTAAGAATAATATTGACGTCACCAAATTTATCAATCATCTCAGATCGCTGCGGTCCGGTGTAATTGATGTAAGAAAGTCCGGGAGCAAACTTCCTGATTTCATTTTCCCAGTTATGAATCAGCGAGGCTGGCATTATCACCAGTGAAGGCGAGCCGCTGACGGATTTTTGTTCGATTTCCGAAAAAAGGTCTAACTGTCCGGCCCGTTTTGCAGTTAATGGGTTGGGCGTTTCAATCTGTAGCTCCTTTTGCCGTTGTAGAAGTAAAGCGATGGTTTGAAGCGTTTTACCCAATCCCATATCATCCGCCAGGCAGCCCCCGAGTTTGAACTTCTTCAAAAACCCGAACCACTGAAATCCTTCGGTCTGATAGGTGCGCAGCGTGGCCTTCAATCCTTCGGGTAACTGCGGCTTATTCTTAATCATTTTGTTGCTGATCTCATCAAGTGCTACCAGGCTTTGTTTGATTTTTTCATCAAATGCATCATGCACCAACGATGCCCTTGCGCGTTGAACTCTTATCCCGGTTTTCGTTTTCGCACCAAACACAACCAGCCCTGAATATTTGGCAAACCACTCTTCCGGTAAAATGGCGATACGCCCGTCAGGCAGCAAAAACTCTCTTACGCCCTCTATCAAATGGTTGCGCAGCTTGATGATCGGAATTTCGAAGTCGTCGCCAAACTTCGCCACAGCATTCACATCAAACCAGTCGTTATGATCCTCGAAATCAATAACCATTTCAACAAGTCCGGTGAAATAGATCTTTTGGTCGAGGCTCTGGCGGATTTGAAAACCGCAACTCTGCAGAGCGTTTGTATTTTGGTTCAGCCAACTGATAAGATCATATTTGCCGTTTTGTCTTTGGGGGGAAAGGCTGGTATCAATCTGAAACTTATTTCCACCGGCCTTTTGAAGTCCGAGCCTGAGCAGTGATTCCTCCAATAATTTTTCCCAATCCCCGTCCCTTCGGATAAGATCAAATGCCGGGGCTGCAGTATTTCCGTTAAACCGGACAAAAACCTGTAAAGATTCTGAGGTTGGAATGGTTTTATCACCATAGCTAAGGTACAAAAACAAACCAGGCATTCCATGAAGGTCATTTTCCAGTGAAACAGATGCAATTCTTTGGATTTCAGTGGTTTTGATTATGATACCTTCAACGTGAACCGGAAAATCCCGAATGCATTTACGTACAAAAGATTCGTAGTACTCTTTTTCAAGCCGGTTAGGAACGCTGATAAACTCTTTATTAAAAAAAACAGCCAGCTTCCTGCCATCCACCTCTTCGGTGAAATGATAAACCCGGTCGTCGAGCAGCAGATGGCAGGGCTTGTTGGTAAGGATCATCCCTTTTTTGCCGGTGAGCGAAATCACTTTCTCTTTGTGGCTGATAGTTTGAAAATAGCGGGTTTCGTGCGGCAGTTTGATAAAGTTAAACACAATGGTGGCCGGTTCAGGCTCCACAGTAACCATTTCGGCCTTGTAAATCACATTTTTGGCTTCACGAAAAAACATCGGGATCGCCTCTTCTGCCATCAGCGTTAAACATTTCGCCATTTGTTTTTCGATAAATGGCCGGATGAACCTGGCAACATACTCCGGCTCGACCTTTTTCACATAATCGCGCGACGAAACCCGCTGATTTGTGAAACGGCGGGTTATCAACTGGTCGCTGTATTCCTCAACCAGCTTAACAAGTGCGGTCATATTTGGGGAGAGCAGATAGCGGTAATGCTCCAGGTTGACCCCTGAAATCCGGTCAACGATCTCATAGTAGTTCCTGCCGTTGTCCTCGATAAGAAATGGGTACAGCACCTGCCCGAATTTTTGATGCTCCTGAATCAACACTGCGAAAATCCGCTTTGTCATGTTCATTAGATAAACGGGCAAAGATAGGTAGAGAATCGGGTGGGGAAGATATTCGGTGGGGAATTATTTTGTAATCCCACCCCTGACAGGGTTTGAAACCCTGTCAGGGGTGAATGCGTAGCAAACCTGACAGGTTTCTAAAACCTGTCAGGTTTGAATTTTACAAATAATTATAATATTTAGTGATTCTAATCGAATAAATTTATGTTTTTCAGTGATTCAAATCGAAAATAATTATCTTTGCCGAAAAAAGATATGATAAAGAGAACCATTGAAGGCTTAATTGAAAAATACCTTTTCAAAAACAAAGCCATCATAATTTATGGCGCCAGACAAGTTGGTAAAACCACCCTTGTGGAGCATTTGATCAGAAACCATGTGGATGAAACCATTGTCCTTACCGGCGATGATGCTGATACAAGGGAACTTTTCACCGATCTGAATGCGACCAGTCTGATCCCTGTTTTTGGCAATAAAAAAATCGTGGTGATTGACGAAGCACAGCGAATTCCCGAAACCGGCCTTGTGCTCAAAATTATTCACGATAGTTTTAAAAACATCCAGTTAATCGCCACCGGTTCATCTGCTTTTGAGCTGGCAACAAAAGTGAGCGAACCCCTCACCGGACGCAAGTTTGAGTTTTTTCTTCATCCGCTTTCTTTTGGTGAAATGGCGGATCATCACGGCTTTTTAACCGAAAAGCGACTCATCGAACACCGAATGGTCTTCGGTTATTACCCTGATATCGCAACAAATGCCGGAAACGAAATAAAACTACTGAAAACCCTAGCCTCCAGCTTTTTATACAAAGACCTGCTAATGATCGAGCAAATCAAAAAACCGGCGTTGCTCGAAAAAATCCTCAAAGCGCTTGCCCTGCAAGTGGGAAGCGAAGTTTCGTTCAGTGAACTTGGTCAGCTTACCGGCTCCGACAAAAACACCGTTGAGAAATACACCGGTTTTCTCGAGCAGGCATATATTATTTTCAAGCTGGAAGGGTTGAGCCGTAATGTAAGAAACGAGATCAAAAAGGGGCGGAAATTCTACTTTTATGACAACGGCATCAGAAACGCAATACTTGGTAACTTTCAACCATTAGGTTCGCGGACGGATGTCGGGGCATTGTGGGAAAATTTCATGATCAGCGAGCGTTTTAAATACCTTTCAAATAAAGATGTGGACTTCAATCGCTTTTTCTGGCGAACGACCCAAAAGCAGGAAATTGACTACATCGAAGAGATGAATGGAAAGCTCAACGCCTATGAGTTGAAATGGAATCCCAACATTACTGTGAAACCTTCTAAAACATTCACAAACGCTTATCCCGATGCAGGCTTCAAGTTGATCAACCCGGGAAATTTTCACGAGATTATATTAGAGTAATTGTAAATCAATAGTTTGAAGGGTTGTTTGTTGCTTAATGATGAGGATGAGATTGAAAGTGACTGATTTGAAATCCATGCAGGATTTAATTGCAATAAAGACTCTAAGGCACATAGGGTAACAAAATTGTAACTTTTTATTAAACCTGTCAGGTTTGAATTTAACCAAATTCCCAACTGCAACTTTTAATAAATTCCAAAATCAAACTGTTTATCCATCAAATCTGCAAATTCATCCGTTATTTTTGCAGATTCATCGGATTTTGAATTATGGTGACTAAAAGTGCGGTTTTCTTTGCCGAAATTTTAAACTTAAGCACAATGAAAACTTTAAAAACTGTTCTGTTCGCACTAATTATTTTTGGTTCAACTTTGGGTCTTGTGGCTAATGAGACGCCACGCCAGATCATCAGGGGACGTGTTGTTGACAAATCAACGCTAGCGCCTTTGCCCGGGGCCACAGTGATTATACTTGGCATTACCCCATTCACAGGCACGACTACCGACATCAATGGTCAATTTCGCTTTCAGCCGGTTGAGATTGGCCGCGTAAGTCTCAGGATTTCATATATCGGGTACAAAGAGGTTGAATTAACCAATTTGCTGCTAAACACTGGAAAAGAGCTGGTTCTCGATATCGAGCTGGAAGAGAGCGTCTTTCAGGCTGAGGAAGTGGTGATTTCTGCAACTTCGGACAAATCGGCTCCGCTGAATACGATGGCCAGTGTCAGCGCCCGGAGTTTTACGGTGGAAGAGACTGCCCGTTATGCCGGAACCCGCAACGACGTGGCCCGGATGGCATCGAATTATGCCGGAGTGAATGGGTCGAACGATGCCCGAAACGACATCATTATCCGCGGCAACTCACCCATTGGATTGCTTTGGCAACTGGAGGGCATACCGATTCCAAATCCCAACCATTACGGCTCACCAACAGCCTCCGGCGGCCCGGTTTCGATGCTCAACAACAACGTTTTGATGAATTCCGATTTCCTTACCGGAGCTTTTCCAGCCATTTATGGTAACGCTACCTCGGGAGTGTTCGACCTGAGGATGCGCAATGGTAATGATGATAAACATGAGTTTCTTGGTCAGATTGGGTTTAATGGGTTTGAGGTTGGCGCTGAAGGGCCGATTCACCGAGAGTCGGGCGCTTCGTACCTGACTAACTTCCGTTATTCAACCCTCGAACTGATGGACAAACTGGGCGCCGACCTGGGAACCGGAACCGGAATACCTTATTACAAGGATTTCACTGCAAAAATCAACCTGCCGCGCACAAGACTCGGAACCATTTCGCTGTTTGTGCTGGCCGGCGACAGCGATATCGAAATCTGGGACAGCCGCCGCGATACCACTCAGGAAAAAGTGGACTTTTATGCCGGCCAGGGTTTTGATCTCACCAACTCATCGGAAATGGTTACCGGTGGGATCAACCAGTTCAAGCTGTGGAATGCCAAAACTTACTCACGCCTGATTCTGGCAGCATCTTATCACCGCTTTGTTACCAATGTTGACTCGCTCACGCCTGAAACGCTCGAAAAAACAACCGTTTACAAAAATGATCTGGGTGAGACCTCATTTACCGGAAGGTTTATTGTAAATCATAAATTGAACGTCAGGAACAACGTCAATGCCGGAATTACAGTGCGTAATACAGATTTTGATCTCGATGAGAAAATCTATTTTGAGGAAGATGCCGGCCTGCGCACAACCTCTGATTACACCGGTAGTGCGATACTTTACGAAGCCTATGTGGAATGGAAACACCGTTTTTCGGACGACCTGACGCTGAATACCGGGCTGCACGGGATGTTATACGGACTGAACAGCACCGGATCGCTGGAGCCAAGGGTCGGGATTACATGGCAAACCTCACCAAAGCAATCCTTCAGCGCTGGCTACGGATTGCATGGCATGCTAAATCCTATCTCGGTCTATTTCAGGCAAACACGGATGAGTGATGGTAGCTATGCACTACTTAACAAAGACCTGGCATATGGCAAAAGCCATCATTTTATCGTTGGATGGGACAGATCGCTCAATCCTTTTACCAGGATAAAAACAGAGGTTTATTACCAAAAAATCTTCAATACTGCCGTGGATGGCGGAACAATGAGTTCATTCTCACTGCTCAATCAGGGAGCTAACTTTGGATTCGCTACACCCGACACACTTATCGCCACCGGAAACGGCGAAAACATTGGCCTTGAGCTTACCTTTGAGCGTTTTCTTAACAAGGGTCTTTACTACCTGCTGACAGCCTCTGTGTTCGATTCAAAGTACACGGGTAGCGACAACCAATGGAGGAATACAGCTTTCAACAGCAACTACATTTTCAATCTGTTATTGGGAAAAGAATGGCAGATCGGGAGCAAATCAGAAAAAGCTGCAAAGAGCAGGTATTCCTATGGTTTCGATATCAAAACTACCTACGCCGGTGGACAGCGCTACACTCCGTCAACTGTGGTTTCCGACCCGTCAGGCAACGGAAATTACCTCCTTGTTTATGACGACTTGCAAGCTTTCAGCCTGAAATTTGATGATTATGTACGCACCGACATCAAACTCTCGTTTCGGGTAAATGGTAAGCGCACTACTCAGGAGTTTGCCATTGATATCCAGAACATTTTTGACCAAAAAAACATTTACAGCGAAAAGTTCAATTCTAACACAGGCGAAAAGGGATTTACCTATCAAATGGGAAGGTTGATTATTCCGCAATACAGGATTATTTTATAAAGCAAAACAATCAGGCAATGTACCAACTCAATCAGAATAAGGATTCCGATCCATTCTCAACAATGTGGAACAGGACAACCGACATCAAAATCACTACCGCAGGCATTCTTATTGTCGGAGGTTTAACACCGCTGGTGATCGGCTTGTTTTCAGAATATGAAGTTTTAGATATCCTGAAAATGATGGGTATGGCGCTTCTGAACACTACACTACTTTGGATTGGCTGCCGGAAAATCGTAACCTTTCTGGCAAAAAAGCTCCCATGGCAGGATTATCCCGTAAAACACCTGCTCGCCGAACTGGCGCTGATCGGAGCGTACACACTCGTAGTCATTTCTTTGCTTTGGCTCATTTTAAAAGTTACTGGCATCACCCCCCCCAGGGAATTACATTTCTGGCAGGAGTATGCAGGATCAACGTTCATATCGGTCATCATCTCACTGCTACACGAAGGAATTTTCTTTTATCAACAGTGGAAAGCCAATCTGCTGCGGTCAGAAAAGCTCGAAAAAGAAAATATTGCTTCGCGGTACGAAACCCTGAAAAACCAGGTGAATCCCCATTTTTTATTCAACAGCTTCAATACTTTGCTCACCTTGATCGAAGAGAGTAAGCCGGCAGCCATAGAATACCTTGAGTCATTGTCAGGATTTTACCGGCAAATTCTTAATTCCTCCGAAAAATCTGTTATCACGCTTGAAGAGGAATTGATGACCATTAAAACGTATTACGACTTGCAAAAAGTGAGATTTGGGGAGGGGTTTGAGCTAAAAATAAATATTCCTGACAACTACCTCTCAACGCTGGTTGCGCCGCTTACCCTTCAGATGCTGATAGAGAACGCACTGAAGCACAATACTTCATCGCTGAAAAATCCGTTAACCGTTGAAATCGAAATTACCGAGAGCGAATACCTGACCATCCGCAACAATCTGAATCGCAGA
>Ga0116204_1000759_pt1 | contig 18435 bp, 18 predicted proteins | sample LakKivwa52mmetaG_FD_94481 | JGI IMG/M metagenome (GOLD analysis project Ga0116204, IMG submission 94481) | Anoxic lake water microbial communities from Lake Kivu, Rwanda to study Microbial Dark Matter (Phase II) - Lake Kivu water 52m metaG | ecosystem: Environmental > Aquatic > Freshwater > Lake...
ATATTCCTTACGCCATTAGTCAGAAAAAAACGGGTGCACTAACCGTCGCTGCGACCGTGATTGCTTGTGAGAACGCTGGGATTTCTTTCTTCGCAACCGGTGGGATTGGTGGGGTGCATCGCGGCGCAGAAACAACCTTTGATATCTCCGCAGATTTGATTGAATTATCGAAACGAAGTGTTTGTGTCGTTTCGGCAGGAATGAAATCGATTTTGGATTTAGAGAAAACGCTCGAATATTTAGAGACCCATGGCGTACCCGTCATCGGCTACCAAACGGATTACCTCCCTGCATTTTATGTCCCGAGGTCTTCCCATCGGTTGGAATTACGTCTTGATACGCCGGAAGAAGTCGCTCGTTTCTTAGATGCAAAATGGTCGTTTCCCTTACCTGGGGGAGTCATCCTCGCCAATCCGATTCCCAAAGAAGCAGCGTTAGAGGAAGCCCTCATTGAAGGTCACATTCAAGCTGCGATTCAAGAGATGAATCAACAACATATCACTGGAAAAGCTCAAACCCCCTATCTATTAAAAACAATCGTTGAAAAATCTCAAGGCAAAAGCTTACAAGCGAATTTAGCCTTGGTGTACCATAATTGCTTGGTTGCTAGTCAACTAGCCAAAGCTTACGAGGAGGTCCGCAAATGAAACGAAAGAACTATGTTTCTTGGGATGACTACTTCATGGGAGTCGCCTATTTATCTGCGATGCGTTCAAAGGATGATTCCTCTCAAGTCGGAGCGTGTATTGTCAATCATCAAAACCGGATTGTTGGGATTGGTTATAATGGACTTCCGATTGGTTGTCACGATGATGATTTCCCGTGGGAACGAGAAGGTAAATGGCTGGATACCAAATATCCCTACGTGGTTCACGCCGAGCCGAACGCGATTTTAAATGCGACCGTTCCCTTAACGAATACGCGAATGTATGTTACGCTATTTCCATGTAATGAATGTGCGAAACTTATCATCCAAGCAGGGATTAAAGAGATTATCTATCTATCGGATAAATATGCCGGAACGGATATTGATGTTGCGTCAAAACGTTTGTTAAATGCGGCGAATGTTCAATACCGGAAGTTAGAACATTTCGCCTTAGAGGTGCATGTCCATGAATGAATTAACCAATAAATTCTGGCCAGCAGTCAAATATCTATTCATCCCGTACTTATTCTTATTGTTTTTATTCTTTTACCCCATCCCTTATGAAGTAACCGCGCCTGGGGGATTAACCGAAGTCGAAAACCTCGTTGAAATTCAAAATCCGAATGCGCCAACCATTACTGGAAGTTTTTCGACGACGTATGTGATCTCCATTCCACGGATGACCTTCTTCCAATTCATCATTGCTAATTTTAGCGCTTATGTTGATGTGAATAAACTGACTGGTCCGAATGTCCACTACACGAATAACGAAATCATTCAGATTGCATATTGTGATAAAACCACTTCGATTCAAGCTGCGATTATCGTCGCCTATGAACATGCGAAAGCCATCAACGATGATGTGAATTTTGAACTAGATGAACGTGTTTTAGTCTATGGGAAAGCACAAGACTTATCCAATTACGAACAAGTAGGACTTTGTGATGACTTTGTCTCGATGGCAGGAGATCAGGGTCTTGTGGAAGATTTCTCAACCATCGGTCAAAACACGACTGCTGGGAATACGTATGAATTTACATTTCGAAATCAAGAAGGAACCCTCTATACCGTTGAGTTGCTCAAACATGCGGATACCAACCGGTTCGGGTTAACGTTAAATCGTGTCTATTTTGTCAATACGGAAACCATTTTACCCACCTATCGAGAAGTGCCTTCCTTAGTCGGAGGACCCTCAGGGGGATTACTCCAAAGCCTTCATATCTATGCTCAATTACTGGATCATGATATCACACACGGATTAAAGATTGCCGGGACGGGCACAATTGCTTATGATGGGTCGGTTGGCTATATCGGTGGTGTGAAACAAAAAGTGATCACCGCTTACTATAACAAAGTAGATGTGTTCTTCATTCCCTTCCTAGATCCGAACTATGCCTATGATAATTATCTTGAGGCGGTTCGGGTATGTGAAGAATTAGGAATTGAACATGAAGATTGGCTAATTCCAGTAAAAACCTTCCAAGATGCTGTGGATTATCTCAACACGAGGGGGGAGTAAAGTGAAAGAATATCTATCCAAGATGAAACGTTTAAAACAAGAATTTCATTATCGTGGGATTCTTTCTGCCTTGCTTGGAGCGTTTGTTTACAGTATGTTAGCATTTTTACCCATTTGGTTAATTTTAGGATCGATTACAACCTTATATATGCACCGATTAGCGTTGATGTCGACATTCATATCCCTCACGTTTGCTTTATTTCTTTATGTCTTCTGGTATTTGGTAGGATTGGCATTGAAACTAAAGAAGCCCGATCATTCTGTCGATATCAAATACTTAAATTTAGTTCATTTGCTTGCGACAGAGAGTATATTACTGATTGCTGTGATTGTTTATTTCACGGTGATAATGCCACGAATTTTCTAGGAGGACTTCATGATTCCTTACATTCTTTTAACCGTGATTTTGGTTGTGATTGATCAGGTCAGTAAAGCCTACATGGTCGAGTTTTTGTCCAGCCAACCGAATCTAACTTTTCCAGTGATAGAAGGGTTCTTCCATTTTACCTATGTCCGTAATCCCGGAGTTGTCTTTGGGATTGGAGGCGATGCTGGACTCCCCTTATTGTTCTTTATTGTTACAGGGCTATTAGCGATCGGGATTTTTTCCTACTATTTAGTGAAAACCGATTTTAAAGACAAACACCTATGGGTTTATCACTTGGGATTGGCTCTATTAATTGCCGGCGCTGCCGGAAACCTCATTGACCGAGTTGTTCAAGTCGATCATCGCGTCATTGATTTTTTAGATTTCCGAGGCATTTGGGGATATATTTTTAATGTTGCGGATATGTGTTTAAGCGTTGGGATTACCGTCTTCTTAGTGGACCAACTCCTGTTAGAACCGAAACGGAGGAAACCGAGTGTTGAATCGTCAGGAACCGATATTTGAATACATTGTTCAGAGTGAGGATTTGTTAATTCGCACGGATAAGTTTGTTGCGACAATCTATCCTACCCTCTCTCGAACAACCATCCAAACCATGCTGAAAGAGGGCATGGTTTTAGTCAATTCCAAAATAGCGAAGGGATCGCAAGTTGTAAAAGTAGGGGATCTCATTAGTATTTTGGAATTACCGATATTCGAAATGGAGCTAGAACCAGAAGACATTCCTTTAGATATTGTTTATGAAGATGATGACGTGCTCGTTGTGAACAAACCCACAGGGATGGTAGTTCATCCTGCTCCCGGTCACTATCAACACACATTAGTCAATGCTCTTTTACATCATGTCAAGTCCCTGTCGTCCAATCAAAATCCGATTCGACCCGGGATTGTTCATCGAATTGATAAAGATACCTCAGGATTGCTCATGGTCGCGAAAACGGATATGGCGCATCACCATTTAGCGGACGAATTAAAAACTCAGAAAACCTATCGCGAATATATCGCTTTAGTCGAAGGGAATGTTCGGACATCCAGTGGAACCATTCAAGCTCCGATTGGCCGGGATAAAACGGATCGCAAAAAAATGGCCGTTGTGGAAGAGGGAAAAGATGCAACGACGCATTTCCAAGTGCTCAAACAATACGTTGGATATAGTTTACTCCAATGTCGATTAGAAACAGGTAGAACCCATCAAATCCGAGTTCACTTAGCTTTTATCCATCATCCAGTAGTGGGGGATCCAGTTTATGGAAAGAAACGACTTGTTTCAAAAACTGGACAATATCTTCATGCGAAGACACTATCATTCACCCATCCAGTAACCAAAGAATGGATGCAATTTGATTCCGATTTACCGGAGTATTTTGAAGCATTCTTACAACAATTAGAACCCTACGCCGAAATCAAGTAATTGGATTTCGGTTTTTTTATTTGGCTAGTTGACAAAAAATAACTGGGAGAGTATACTAAAGGTGACCATATGGTCACTTTGGTGAAAGGAGGGGGAACATGGGGAAGAAGGAACAAACAATGACTATAATCCTACAGTTTGCTTTAGAAGAGTTCGGAACCCTCGGGTATGATCTTGCTTCCACGAATAAAATTGCTAGTAAAGCCAATCTATCAAAAGGAACGATTTTCAAATACTTTCATTCCAAGCCTTCCTTGTACTATACCCTCTTTCGTCAAGAACTTGAACAGATGATTTCATCGATGAAGTCCTTTCTCGAAATGCATCGAAGCCATGATTTATTTCAAACCGTCGTTGAGACCATCTTCTGGAAAGCGACCTATGCAAAAGAACACCCCCATGCAAGCCTTTTGTTACTCGAAGCCATTTCGAAACCACCAGAGCCGATAAAGGAAAAAATCATGAGCCATTTAGGCCAGTTGAGTGAGTTATCGATGGATTTATTCTTCGAACAGATTCCGATGGACACGATTCGGAATGAATTTTCTAAAGCAGATGTGAAACGACAGTTTCAAATCGCAGTGAATGGATTACAAGCTACTTATATCAAACCAGGCATTACCTATGAGTATTTAGATCAGATTCGTGAAGAAGCAATTTGCTTCTTAAAAACCCTATTACAAGGAATGGAGAAAACCAATGAAAGCCATTGAAGTCAAGAATTTACACTTTTCGTATCCGAAACAAAGCCATGAAACCATCCAAGGAATCTCTTTTGAAGTCCAAGAAGGTAGTGTATTTGGATTGCTCGGACCGAGTGGAGCAGGAAAAAGTACCACTCAAAAAATCTTAACGAAGCTTTTGACAGACTATCAAGGAGAAGTATTATTCTTCGGGAAGGATTTAAAGACTTACAAAAAAGATTTTTACGAATTTGTCGGGGTCGGATTTGAAATGCCGATTCACTTCAATAAATTGACTGCAAGAGAAAATATGCAATTCTTTGCGAAGTTGTATCAAACGAATATCGACTACATCGCTTTAATGAAGAAACTAGGCCTTGGGGAAGCTCTTGACCAAGAGGTTGGTCAATTCTCGAAAGGAATGAAAGTGCGATTAAACTTTGTAAGAGCACTATTAAATGATCCAAAAGTATTATTTTTGGATGAACCAACGAATGGGCTAGACCCGAAAAACGCAAGGATTTTAAAAGACTTGATTTTAGAGTATAAGAAAATGGGGAAAACCATCATCATTACTACCCATTTAATGACTGATGTCGAGCAACTTTGTGATCAAGTGGTATTTATGACAAAAGGTACTTTAAGTGAGATGTCCTCGCCTCGTGATTTGAAAATTAAATATGGTAAAAAAGAAGTGAAAGTGGAATATTTAGCTAACAATGCACTCCAATTGGCAACATTTCCCATGATGGATCTTCGAAAGAATCAAGCGTTTTTAGACTTACTAGAAGCCAATAATATTGAAACGATTCATAGCGGGGAAACCACACTCGATGAAATCTTTATCAAGGTGACTGGGGAAGAGTATCATGGCTAATTTCGTTCATCTCTTTTTCGGTGAAGTCAAACGCTTATTCAAATATAAAATCATTTTCTTTGGGATTGTCGTTTCATTGATTTGGGTTGGAATCATTTTTGCTCTTGATAAAGAGACAGCAAAAGGATTTTTGCCCTTTCTAGCGATGCTAGATGCGGGAATGATGTCGATTGTCTTGCTTGCGGCTTCGTTTTTCTTAGAGAAGAGTGAAGGGTCACTCGCTACTTTGTTTGTCAGTCCAGTTTCCATCGCTCAGGTTTTGCTTAGTAAATTAGCTTCAGCTATATTTAGTGCTTTTATCTCGATGATGTTGGTATTAGGTGCGGGATATCTCATTCATGGCATTCCCTTCTCCATCCCTTTAGCCATCCTATATTTAATTGCCATCGTTTCTTCCCATACCGCAATTGGCTATTGGATTACGCTTAAAAGTAAAGACTTTCCTTCGATGATGATGCGGTTTATGTTATGGGTTTTACTGATGATGATTCCATCATTCTTAGCGATGCTAAATATTTTGACAGGCGATTGGAAGGTTGTCTTCTTAGTTTCCCCCATGTATTCCGCTGAAACATTAATTACTTCGTTAACCAATGGCGGAGATGCCCTCCCAGTGATTGTGGGATGTGTGTATCTCCTTGTCATTGCTTCGATACTTTATATTAAAGTCGTTTATCCGCGGTTTAAGCGTCACGCGATAGGAGGATAAGATGAAAAAATATGTTTCGTTGCTCCGGTATGAATTCAAAACCATTGTGAAAGACCCCATGAATTTATTCATGTTGGTCTATCCACCGATGATGCTAGCGATTTGTGCATACTTATTGCCTTTCATTTTGGAGCAAACCAACGCAACCAACACAGAAGCGGAAGCCCTCACGTTATTAATTGGATTCGCTGTCGTGTTAGCGATAGGGTCCTATTTGATGGGCGCGTTACTCGGATTCTCCTTGCTTGACCATAAAGATGAAAATACACTCCTGAACATCGCTGTCTCTCCGATTACAGTGTCTGGTTATTCGATGTTCAAACTTGTTTATTCGTTTCTATTTGCAATCATTGCGAATGTCATCATGCTGGGGGGGTTAAAACTCCTTGCGAGTGATACGTATACGATCACTTATGGAAGTATGGTGATTGGATTATTGGACCCATTATCTTATGGAGAGATTGTTGTATTCGCAATTGTGAATTCATTATTTGTAACCGCCATTGCTTTTTCAATTGCGGCGTTTGCGAAGAACAAGATTGAAGGATTTGCGATTGTAAAAGGCGGAGGAATGATTCTGTTTATTCCGATTCTTACCCTTTTAGAATTCTTCCAAGATGGCAAACAATATTTACTTGGTATCGTCCCCATCTTTTGGCCTTTCAAGGCAATATTAAATGAATCCCTTCGATTGGACCATGCATCGAATATTGGCTTTTGGGGTTATATGGTGATTGGAGCGGTATTATCGATTGCCTTAGGATATGTCGCATTACGACACTTTTTAAAGAAAGTCAGTTTAAAATAGGAGGTACTGTTTATGGAATGGTATTATTGGGTACTCATTGGAGTTGGCTTAGTTGCGTTAGGCGCGTTAAAGCTATACGTGTTTGGCAAAATGAAAGCAAAGAAGAAACCCATCCATCACGATGACGAAGAGTAGAGGAAAAAAATGATCCTTTTCTTCACAAAACAACATTACCCTGTGGGGGATCGAAAATACTTGGAAGAATTTGTATAACGAACCAAATTGTTTCGAATTTGTATGATATTCTTAGTATGTTAGGTTTAATAAATATAAGACAGAATATCAATAGTTCGAGGTATGGACAATGAAGAAAAGCATCCAGACTGTAAGAGATAAAGAATCAGATCAAAAAATCATTGCGAAAACTCCTCTTGATCGAGTTGGATTAAGAAGAGTTTTCGTTATTTTTATCTTTCTTTATGCCGTTCTTGCCTTTCTTGATACTCAGCTCTACGAATCGAATTGGCTATTTTTATGGGTTCTACGTTTTGGTATCGTCATTCCACTATTCCTATCTACGATTATCCTAACGTATCAAAAATGGTTTGATAAGATTCACCGTTGGTATATCGCGCTCAATTTTTTTATCGGCGGCGCTGTGATTGCCATTATGTTAGTCCTAATGCCCACCAATCTTGTCTATTATGGTGGTCTATTTATGGTCTATTTCTCTGGGTATTTATTGATTCAGTTACCCGTTTTACACGCTACTGTATCTGGGATGTCTATTTTACTGTTTCATTTCATTAGTACGACTTTATGGAATGGCTTTCCAAGTGGTACAGAAGGATATGGATTGATCTTCTTGATTGGAGCGAACTTGATTGGCTTCTTTGGATCGATGAATATTGAACAAAATAAGAGGAAGTTACTTGAGCAGAGCGAGGAACTTACCATTGCCTATCAATCCATGCAAAAACAGAATCGTCAAAATGAGACGCAGTTACAGCAGTTAAATCAATTCATCCAAGAAAGTGCAGATTTAAAACATCGCTTTAAAGAGCGTGAAAGTTTGATTATTAAACTTGAAGATGCTCAAAAACGTTTCGATGAGTTATCCATTCAATCCAAAACGTTTTTTTATGAGATTACAACCGACGGAACCATTAATTATGCTTCCAAGTCTCTTGAAACGATATTAGGATACGCGTTAGATGAAGTTCTAACGATCAAGAAGATTTTTGATTTCTTCCCATTAAACTTGAAAACAAGATATTTAGAGAACTATCAAGAAATGATAATGAATCAAAGGGTTTTTTCTGATTTCGTCCATCCTATTTGTCGCAAAAGCGGGGAGATTATTTGGGTTCGTTCCTCTTCAGCTCCGTTGATAGATGATCATGGAATCGTTCATCGTTTTCATTGTAGTGGTGTCGATATCACAAAGCATAAACAAGCCATTAATGAGCTACAACTATTTAAGAGTATTACAGATCAATCAAAATACGGTAGCGCTTTGTCAACCATAGATGGGATTCTCGTGTATGTAAATCAAGCCTTTTGCGAGATGCACGGCTTTCTCGAAGAAGAGTTAATCGGAAAACCAATTGCTATGGTGCATAGCGAGGAACAAATGAAAAACGTCTCTTCGCTTCTAAATCAAATGCGTACAGAAGGTAGTTTTACCAATGAAGAGGTATGGCATCAACGGAAAAATAAAGAAATATTCCCAACGATCATGACAGGAAAGCTGATTTATTTAGATGGAGAACCACGCTACTTTTCTGCGACCATGTTTGACATATCAAAGGAAAAGCAAATTCAACTGGAACTCGCCAACACGAAAAAGCAGTTTGAGATGATTTTATCTGAAAACGATATTCCTATTGCCAGTCATACGGTTCTCTTTGATGCCAACCAACAGCCCATCGATTATCGTTATGACTATGTCAATCCCGCGTTTGAAAAGCTAATTGGTTTAGAACAATCACAAATTATTGGTAAAACGGTTTTAGAACTACTTCCGAATACAGAAAAATACTGGATTGAAGAGTATGCAAAAGTAGCTCAGACTCAAATCTCTATGCGTTACACGAATTATGCAAGTCAGTTTGACAAATGGTTTAGTGTTTCCGCTTATTGTCCTCAAAAGGGTCAGTTTGCAGTTTTAATTTCAGATATCACAGAGTTGAAAAAACAAGAAGAAAAGGTCCTTTACGTCTATCGTCATGACTCCATGACAGGGTTGCCAAACCGCATGTTTTTCGAGGAAAAAATTATCGAACTCGAGAAAGAAAGTAATCTTCCAATCGGAATTATGATGATTGATATTAACGGGCTAAAACTTATCAACGATTCGTTTGGAAATTATGCTGGAGATCAAGTTCTCATTCAAGTCGCTAGTCTACTGAAAGAAACAAGTCAATCAACCGATTTTGTTGCACGGGTTGGCGGCGACGAATTTATCATTATCTGCCCCTCTACTTCAACAGAGAAAATGGACCATCGAAAAGAACAACTCTTAGATGGAGTTTCTCAATTAATGATTGAAGATCTCCATTATAGTCTTTCCATTGGATATGATATCAAGACCAAGAAGAATCAAAACTTAAAAGATACTTTGGTGAGTGCAGAGAATGACATGCATCGAACAAAAGTCTTCCATGGTCAAAGCGTAAGAAGTCGTGCCATCATGAGTATATACTCGACATTAACCCACAAATACATCGATGAATTGGTTCATTCTGAGCGTGTTTCTGACTATTGTCGACTCATTGGAGAGCAACTTCAACTGAATGAAGAAGAACTAAATGAACTGACATTGGCTGGTAAACTACACGATATTGGAAAAATCTCGATACCAGATGACGTGTTAAAGAAGCCTGGAAAATTAACAAAAGAAGAATGGAAAACAATGAAAGAACATACCGTCAATGGATATCAAATCCTTCGTGCTGCAGATGAGTATTCTGAATTAGCCAGTTATGCTTTGTCTCATCACGAGAGAATCGATGGGTTGGGTTATCCCAACGGGTTAAAAGGAGATGAGATTCCGCTTTTTTCAAGAATCATTCATGTAGCGGACGCTTATGAAGCGATGACATCGAATCGCCCCTATCGTGAGGCCTTGAAGAGAAATAAAGCGATTCAAGAATTACTCCTCCACAAAGGAACTCAATTTGACTCGGAACTCGTTGATATATTTGTAAATCATGTCTTAATTCATGAAAAATAGATCTATCAGCACCTCTACAATCTGTTGAGAAAAATGAAAAAGACTTGGCGTCGGCCAAGTCTTTTTTCTGATTAAAGGGCTTGTGAATAAAGTTTTGCGACTTCATCCCAGTTGATGACTTGGAAGAAGGCGTTGACATAGTCAGGACGACGATTTTGATACTTTAAGTAGTAAGCATGTTCCCAAACATCTAGGCCAAGAATCGGTTGTCCGTTTGCAAACACAGGGTCTTGGTTTGGTGTAGAAAGAACTTCTAGTTTCTTGTCTTTATTGACGACGAGCCAAGCCCATCCAGAACCGAAACGGGTCTTTGCGGCTGTTGCGAAAGCATCTTTAAACGCTTCGAAAGACCCAAATGTTGCTTTTAAGTCATCAAGTAATTTACCACTCGGTAGTGCCCCGTTATTGACTTTTAATAAGTTCCAGAAGAAGGTGTGGTTATAATGGCCACCCCCGTTGTTCCGAACTGCATTTTGGATATCAGTAGGTAAAGAAGAGAGGTTTTCCAGAAGAGAAACAAGACTTTTTTCATAGAGTTCTGGATGTTTGTCTAAAGCTGCATTCAAGTTATCCACGTAAGCTTGATGATGTTTGGTGTGATGAATGGTCATGGTTAATTCGTCGATGAAAGGTTCTAATGCCGAGTAGGCATATGGTAAAGTGGGTAGTGTGTGTTTCATAATAAATTCCTCCTATAAGATCATAATTGAACCACCCTTACTTTACCAAATTATGCAGTAAAAGGCAAAAGATGTGCTTCTGTGATGCTCAAGAAGAAAAAACAATGAAGCCTAAGACTTCATTGTCGATGCGATTCGTTCCATATTCTTAAAATGAATCTTAGCGATGTTTGAAAAAACGTCCAAACCATACTGTAAAGCAATCCGCTTGCCGATCAAATCGATGACAATGCCACTGCCTTTCGGTAGTTCAATCGCAATCGAAGCGGATAGTTTATCCATTTCTTCTAAAAAATAGTATCGAGCTAGAATCGAAGCCGCTGCGACGGCCAAGTATTGACTTTCTGCTTTTTGAACAAAGGTGATTTGCTTCACCACATGGGGGTAATCCGCAAGGTAAGCAAAATACTGAGTTTGAGGGGTAAACTCATCGATGATGATGGGGTCCGTTGATTGTTTAACTAATCGTAGTGTTTTTCGTATGGCGTGGTTATGAAGGTACGCCTTGATTTTATTTTGATTGAAGCCCTTTGCAATCATCTCATTGTATTTCGGATTAGGCAAAATGACGACTTCATGAGGAACTAGATGGATTATCCCTTCTGCCATCCTTTTAATTTGATCATCGGTTAATTTCTTAGAGTCTTTGACCCCTAGCTTTAGGAGTGTTTCACTCAAAGTAGGACTCACATGAGCACAAACAACAACAACTGGACCAAAAAAATCACCGGTTCCTACTTCATCTGAACCAAAATGCGATTCCGAGGAATAGTGCGTAACTTCAGGATGCGGCGTGGTGGTTGCTTTTGAGTCTTTCAAATCAATCGGTATTCCTAGAAATTCTTGCCAATATAACGCTTCTTGCTTGGCTTCTTCCCCTTGAATGAGAACTTTGTTCGACCGATAGACATGGATGGTATACCCAACTCCATGAATAAGCGCCAAAACATGGCTTTCTAAGCTGGGGACCAATTCCTCTTGATAATATTCTAAAAAAGTCCCGATTTGGTTGGGATTCAAAGTGAAAACGATGTTCATTGCATCAACTCCATGGATTATATTACCATAAAGTATGGTAAAATAGAAGCGAAACAGAGGTGAAAAAAATGGACGCAGATTTGAAAATATTAGAGTTTGACAAGATTATCGACCGTTTGGTCACCTTTTGTGAAACCGATCAAGGGAAACTACTGGCAAGAGCCATTTTACCCTCTGATGATGAAACCCTGATTACATCCCAATTAGCCGAAACGGAAGAAGCGAAGATTATGATTGAACGCTTCGACTCCGCTCCCATGGGTGGGGTCTTAAATCTTTCTGAAGCGTTAAAGCGAGCTCGTTTGGGAGCCATGCTAAATATTGAAGAATTACTACGAGTTTCGTCGCTAGAAAATGCAGTGCAAGCCAATCAACGATTTATTCGAAAAATCAAATCACTAGAAATCAATGCCGAACACTTAACGACATACTTTGATCAACTCATTCCCCTTCCTCAACTCAAAAAGGCAATTGAAACCTGTATTGATGACCGGGGGTATGTCGTGGACTCCGCATCCGAAGCATTAGGTTCGGTTCGTAAAAAAATCCAAGCTAATCAACGCAAAATCACGGAGAAAATGGAACATTTGCTCCGTAGTGAAGCCTCGAAACTAACGGATACGATTATTACCATCCGGAATAATCGGTTGGTGTTGCCAGTGAAAGCGGAATATAAGTATTCGTTCCAAGGGGTGATTCATGACTTATCCGCTTCCAAGGAAACAGTCTTTATTGAACCTTATCAAGTTATGGAACTCAACAATCTTCAACAAAACCTGATGATACAAGAACAAGCCGAAATTGAAAAGATTTTATACTATCTTTCTGGTTTGGTTAGTGAGAAATACGTCGAAATTGGACTCAATTTCGATTTGTTAACAACTCTAGATATTATCTTTGCGAAAGCGAAATATGCTTTCCAAACCAATGCAATACGTCCAGAAATTACTTCTAGAGACATCAACATTCATCAAGCAAGACACCCCTTAATCGATCCTGCTGTGGTAGTCGCAAATACGATTGCTTTTAAGAATTATAAAGCAATCATTATTACAGGACCCAATACTGGGGGGAAAACCGTTGCGATGAAGACATTGGGCTTATTATCATTAATGGCGCAAGCCGGATTTTTAATCCCAGCAAAAGAACCTTCAAAGATTACCATCTTCTCTGGAGTTTATGCCGATATTGGTGATGAACAATCGATTGAACAATCCTTGTCGACGTTTTCTTCTCATATTACGAAAATCATTGATATCATCCAACGCAAACAACCGAAGTCATTAATCTTGCTAGATGAATTAGGATCGGGAACTGACCCCAAGGAAGGAGCTTCCTTAGCGATTTCGATTCTCGATTATCTCCGTCATGAAGATGTTTATGTTATGGTTTCCACCCACTACCCAGAGCTGAAGATTTATGCCTATGAATTAGACGATGTCTTAAATGCCTCGGTTGAGTTCAATATTCATACCCTTCAACCCACCTACCGGCTGCTCCTAGGAATTCCCGGTACTTCCAATGCGATTGATATTGCGACTCGTTTGGGTTTGATGGATGAAATTGTCACGAAGGCAAGAGAAGTATCGCTCACGTTCGATAATCAAACGATGAACTTAATCAAAAAACTAGAGCGACAAAGCCTTGAATTGAATGAAGAAATTGCCTTAGCGAAATCGGAGCGAACGGCCCTAGAGAAGAAGCGAAATGATTTAGAAGAAGAACTCATTCACATGCGAAAAGAACAGAATCGAAAACTCTCGCAAATCGAAACAGAGAAGTTAGCCATCATCGAAGAAGCCAAAGCAGAAGCCATGCGGCTCATTGATGAGTTAGATCAACTGAAAAAACAAGCAACTTTTAAAGAACATGAGCTCGCAAAACTCAAACACGATGTGAAATCCTTAAATGATCGTTCCGTCCACTTTGAGAAACTCAACTATCAGACCATTCAAGTGGGAGATATTGTTAATGTAATCCCGTTCCAACGGCAAGGCATTGTCATGAAATCGTTAGGAAATCATCAATTTCAAGTACAAATGGGAACACTAACTTCTGTATTTCATCAAAATAGCTTAGAGTTTTCCTCGAAAAACGATACCAAACCCAATCAATCAAAAGTGACGGTTACTCGGCATAGCAACCCAAAAATGGAACTAGATCTTCGTGGTCTTCGCTTTGAAGAGGCGATGCAAAAAATGGATAAATTTATAGATGATTGTCTCATCGATCATTTGGAATATGCTTATATCATCCATGGGTATGGAACTGGCGCATTGCGCAAGGGAGTCATGGAGATGATTAAACAATCCTCGATTATTAAATCTCATCGTCCCGGTGGGATGAATGAGGGAGGTAGTGGTGTAACGGTGGTGTATTTTAAATGAATCTAGAAACCATCCAAAAAGAATCCTTCGAACAACCCCTTTACTTATTTTTCACGACGAGATATTGTGGCACCTGCCGTGGGTTTCAACGCAGTATTGATGCCCTTGTCAAACAACTACATTATCCCATCATCACGATTGATACCGAGATCATGCGAGACATTTCAAAAGCCTTTGATGTTTCCGGAGTTCCCGTATTAATGCGTGTAGAAAAGGGATTAGAAATCGCCAGAAGAAGCGGTTCCACGACAAGTGAAGAGTTGCTTGAATGGTTGCGACAGCACCATTTTGAGGTGGCATAATCATGTTTGGAATTCTACTCATCGATAAGCCAAAAGATTGGACAAGTCATGATGTTTGTCAAAAAACGAAACGTATTTTGGGAGAAAAACGAATCGGCCATACGGGCACTCTAGACCCAATGGCCACTGGTTTATTGGTCCTCTGTGTTGGGGAAGCAACAAAAGTGGTAAAGTATTTAACCAATCACGATAAAACCTATGAAGCGACTATCACCTTTGGCATTCAGACCGATACCGAAGATATTACTGGTAAAGTCTTGAAACGAGAAGTTGTGAAGGCACTATCGATCGATCAACTGGATGATGTTTTACGTCAATCGATTGGACTACTCAAACAAACCGTGCCAATGTATTCTGCAGTGAAAGTCATGGGAAAGAAACTCTATGAGTATGCCCGAGCCAATCAAACTGTGGCTGACCTACCTAGTCGTGAAATCGAAATCAAGTCCATTTCAAGGTTGACAGATGTCACCTTTGAAGATGGATTAGCCCATGTGAAACTTCGAGTCCATGTTTCGAAAGGGACTTACATTCGGTCCCTAGCTACCTATTTTGGAAATCAAATGAACCTCCCAGCTACATTATCGGAATTGAAACGAACCCAAATCGGTCAGTTTACAATGGATGAAGCCATCTCCATTGATGCGATTGATTCCACTAAATTAGGAGCGATTTCCTTGCAAAGGGCCCTTTCTATACCCACAATAACGATGCTTCCAGAAATGGAAAAGTCCGTAGCCAATGGCGCAATGTTAGAAGGGAGTCATTTTCCATTTTTGGAGGATACCTTACTTGTTGATGAACACAACCAACCCGTTGCGATTTATACTTATGATCCAACCAAGAACAAAATGAGAGTGTCGGTGAAATTTCATGCACATCCAATATCTGACTAATGAAGATTTTTTAACAAAAACCAACACAGTCCTAGCATTAGGATTCTTTGACGGGATGCATACCGCACACCGAGCTTTACTCCATCAAACCATCGAATTAGCAAAGCAGAAAACATGCCAAAGCGCGATGATGACCTTTGATACGCATATCTTAAGTTACATTAAAAGGACACCTTTTTCCTATTTAACTAGTCTGAACGACAAGATTACTGTGGCCGAAGAAATGGGCTTTGATAGGGTCTACATTCTTCAAGTGACAGACGCCCTGATTTCCATGGAACCACAGGTTTTTATTCATCAATTTTTAGAAAGTATGAATCATGTTGTGGTTGGCTTCGATTTTACCTTTGGCAAACGCGGTCTCGGGACCGTCGCCGATTTGAAAAAAAATAACCATTTTGAAACGACCATCATCGGTGAATTGACCTATTACCATCGTAAAATTGGTTCCACTCGCATTCGGGAAGCCTTATCAGAAGGAAAAGTCTCTTTAGCCAATCATTTGTTAGGACGGCCCTATCAAATCATCGGCAAAGTGATAAAAGGAAAAGGAAGAGGGAAACACCTCGGTTTCCCAACGGCTAACATTGATTATCAAGGCTATTTATTACCCAAAGCAGGGGTGTATTTAGCTTATGTCGTGATTGATCAAAGGATTCATCAGGGATTAATTAATGTCGGCGATAATCCCACGTTCCGCGATGAAGCGATCACTCTCGAAATCTATATTATGGATTTTGACGGATTCTTATACGGTCAAGTGTTAACTTTACAATTTCTACAATTCTTACGAGATGAATGGACCTTTGCCAGCAAAGATGACTTGATTGAACAAATGAAGCAAGATGAGATTCAAGCACGTCAGTTATTTAAGGAGATGAAAGTATGAAAAAGTTTTCTCGGCCTTTCTGGATTGTCCTCGGGATTGGAGCGTTTTTCTTTGTTGTTGTTTTAGTGTTATCCAGTGTTTTAGAATTAGGAGAACGGATTCGTAATATTTCCGTTTATTTGGAGTATGCCTTTTATATTGTAAGTGCTCTCTTATTCTATTTCCTGATTTTACGTCCGATTCTTCTTGTCTTATTTTCGCCAACGTTCTCAATCGATACATTATTCGATGAAGAAGCGAATGCCAAGAAAAATTTTGCCATGTACAAACGCGTTGCAAGAAATTTGGAATCCGCGGATTATTTAAAACCCGAACAAAAACAAGAACTGCATGATTCGCTCCATGATCCAATCTTGCTCAAAGCATCCTTGTCCAAGTTATTTGATGAGACGATAAAGAAAGAGTTAAATAAAGTCATTGTCCATCACGCAGAAACCGTTTTTTTATCTACAGCGATTAGCCAAAATGGACGATTGGATTTGATTGCTGTATTAGTAATTAATTTACGATTAATCAAAGAGTTAGTCACTCGTTGTGGGTTCCGCCCCAGTTATGCGGCTTTGGGAAAACTATCTGTTAATGTGATGACTTCAGCGATTATCGCTGAATCCTTAGAAGGCATTGATTTTAATCAACTATTCCCCCAACAAGGGATTAATTTGCTTTCAGAAGTTCCCTTTTTAAAAGTCGTTACCGGCTCTTTAGCACAAGGGGTTGGAAATGCACTATTGTCTTTACGGGTCGGAATTATAACACGTAATTATCTCTTCATGAACTTAAAAGGACAAACCAAAAAAGATGTACGGAAGATGGCGTTTGGAGAAGCTGTTTTATTATTACCCAGTGTGTTAGCCGAAAGTGTGAAAAAGATGCCAAGTCGATTAAAATCGATGTTTGAGAAGGTTTTCTAAGGTTCAAAAATATTGCATTAAGTCAATTCGTTTGTTATAATGGTTTGGAGTTTAATTTTACGGAGGAAAGAAAATGATTATTGATAAAATTAGTGGTTCCCGTGTTCGCTTTGATGTGACGGTCAGCAAAGAATTATTCGAGCATGCTTTGGATCACGCATTTGAAAAAGTGAACAAAAATGTAGAAATCAAAGGGTTCCGCAAAGGCCATGCTCCACGGGCCGTGTATGAAGCAAAATATGGCGTAGAATCGCTCTATGAAGAAGCGGTCAATCATGCGCTTCAAGATACCTATTTTGATATCATTAGCGAACAAAATTTACAAGTGGTTGCACAACCAAAAATCAATCTCGAGTTTGACAAAATCAAACGGGGACAAGACTTTAGTTATGAAGTGATCGTTGCTGTGAAACCGGAAGTTCTACTTGGTGAGTATAAAGGAATCACACTTCCTCAACCAGACTTAGTGGTCACTGAAACCGAAGTGGAAGCAGAAATCAACAGAGCGCTTGATCAACACGCAGAACTTTCTTTAAAAGAAGAAGGCACGATTGAGCAAGGCAATACGGTTGTGTTTGATTTTAGTGGATCAGTGAACGGTGAAAAATTTGAAGGTGGCACATCGGAAAACTATGAATTAGTCATCGGTTCTGGTCAATTCATTCCTGGCTTTGAAGACCAAATGGTTGGCTTAGCGATTGGTAGTGAAGCCGATTTAACGGTTGTATTCCCAGAATCCTACCATGAAGCATCGTTAGCTGGAAAAGAAGCCGTTTTCCATGTGAAAATACATGAAATCAAGCAACGTATCGTTCCAGCACTGGATGATGAGTTTGTTCAAGAACTCAATTTGGAAGGCGTTTCCACTGTGGAAGCTTACAAAACTCATGTAGTAACCACACTTGAAAGTCAAAAACAAACCAGAGAAAAACAAAACACGATGAATCTTGCAATTCAAAAAGTGGTGGATCAATCCCAATTTGATCTCCCAGAAGAAATGGGTCAAGAAGAAGTGCAAAACATGAAAGAAAACCAAGAACGTCAAATTAAAGGCTACGGACTCTATTTCAATACGTATTTACAATATATGGGAAGAACGATGGAATCGTTCATGGA
>Ga0116204_1000761_pt1 | contig 18409 bp, 14 predicted proteins | sample LakKivwa52mmetaG_FD_94481 | JGI IMG/M metagenome (GOLD analysis project Ga0116204, IMG submission 94481) | Anoxic lake water microbial communities from Lake Kivu, Rwanda to study Microbial Dark Matter (Phase II) - Lake Kivu water 52m metaG | ecosystem: Environmental > Aquatic > Freshwater > Lake...
CCGGCATTCATCGTAAAAAATGTGCAGGAAATTCTTTCCGGGGATGTGCTTCCGGCATATCTGGATTCTGAGACTAATCTCTTTAAAGATATGTATGCATCTTTGTTGAAAAGCTCCAATGCCTTTGTCCGGGAATGGTTTGCATTCAATCGCGATCTGCAAAACATCATGATCGCCCTCACCGGCAGGAAACACAATTATCCCTATGCACAATATCTGCTTGGAGAGGATGAACTCACCGAAAAGCTGGCTAAAAGCCAGGCTGCGGATTTTGGTTTGGGCAAACAGGATGCCCTGTTTGAAACTCTGAACCGCATTTTTGATCAGTATAATTTGCTGGAGCGGGAACGGCATCTGGATGCTTTGCGCTGGAAGTGGATCGACGACCAGAACTTCTTCCAATACTTCGATATTGACCGGGTGCTGGGCTATTTTTGTCAGCTCAGGATCTTATCCCGCTGGATCCTGCTTGATCCGGACGGAGGTAAAGACCTTTTCTTCGACACGCTGAATACACTGGAAAACAGCTTCTCCTTTCCGGATATCTACGACCTGAAACACAAAGTAAAATGAAGAACCCCAATACTATAAACCGTTAACTAATAACAAAGAATATAGAAGGTATCGTTATGACCAAAGGTATCGTAAAAGGGATTATCGCCAACCTTGTTTACGTCGAAGTCGATGGCCCGATCTCTCAGAATGAGATCTGTTTCATCGAGATGCAAGGCGTCAAACTGATGGCAGAAGTAATCAAAATACTTGGTAAAATTGCATATACGCAGGTGTTTGAAAGCACACGTGGATTGATGCCTGGCTGCAAAGTAGAATTTTCCGGGCACATGCTTGAGGTCAAACTCGGCCCCGGAATGCTTTCGAAGACCTACGACGGTCTGCAGAACGATCTGAATAAGATGGATGGTCTCTTCCTGAAACGCGGTGACTATACCGATCCTCTGGATGAAGAAAGCATCTGGAATTTTACTCCCCTTGCCAGGGTGGGAGATGTTGTTGCAGCCGGTGACTGGCTGGGAGAAGTTCCCGAGAGTTGGATCGCACATAAGATCATGCTGCCCTTCGATATGGAAGACAAATACACTGTTAAAAGCATTGTTCCAGCCGGAGATTATAAACTGACGGACAGAATAGCGGTTGTGACAGACAGTGATGGTAATGAGCACGCTATCAATATGATTCAAAAATGGCCTGTAAAGATCCCGATTCGTGCTTATGTGGAGAAACCACGCCCTTTCAAACTTCTGGAGACAGGCCAAAGAACCATGGATACCCTGAACCCGATTGTTGAGGGTGGAACCGGATTTATTCCAGGTCCTTTTGGTTGTGGCAAGACCGTGCTCCAGCACGGCATTTCCAAGTTTGCTGATGCAGATATGATCATCCTTGCTGCCTGTGGAGAACGTGCCAACGAGGTGGTTGAGATCTTTGTCGAATTCCCGGAACTGGAAGACCCCCGCACTGGCAGGAAGCTGATGGAACGGACGATCATAATCTGCAACACTTCCAATATGCCGGTGGCAGCTCGTGAGGCCTCAGTTTATACATCCATGACCATTGCAGAATATTACCGCTCGATGGGAATCAAGGTCTTGCTGCTGGCAGACAGTACCTCACGTTGGGCTCAGGCCTTGCGTGAGATGTCAAACCGCATGGAAGAACTTCCGGGTCCGGATGCCTTCCCGATGGACTTGCCGGCCATCATCTCCGGTTTCTATGCCCGGGCGGGATTTGTCTATCTCAATAATGGCGCAACAGGGTCGATCACATTTATCGGAACCGTGTCTCCTGCCGGCGGAAACCTGAAGGAACCGGTGGTCGAAGCCACCAAGAAAGCAGCCCGCTGTTTCTGGTCGCTCGAACAAAGAAGGGCAAATAGTAAACGCTATCCGGCGGTCGATCCGATCGATTCCTATTCCAAGTATCTGGAATATGATGAGGTGCAGGAATATCTGAATACAACCATTGCTCCGAACTGGACAGATCTGGTAAACTATAGCAAAGACGTCCTTTTGCGGGGCAGGGAGAGCAGTGAACAGATCAACATCCTGGGCGATGACGGAGTTCCGCTGGCATATCACATTACTTTCTGGAAGTCTGAACTGCTGGACAGGGTAATCCTGCAGCAGAACTATTTTGACAAGGTCGATCAGGCCACTCCACTTAAAAGACAACACTATATGCTTCAAAAAGTTACAGATATATGCAAGATGGATTTCAGCTTTGAGAGCTTTGAGGACGTCAAACCCTTCTTCACGCGGCTGATCTATGACATGGTGCAAATGAACTATGCCGAGTTCGAAAGCCATGGCTTTAAGGAGATGGAAACAGACCTCGAGACGATCATTGCCGAAAGGAGGGTGAAATAATGGCTACCCGCGCATTTCAAAAGATCTACACAAAGCTGACCCAGGTTACAAAAGCCACTTGTACCGTCAATGCCACCGGTGTTGGATATGAAGAACTCGCCACAGTGGGAGGACGTCTTGCCCAGGTGGTTAAGATCGTCAATGAAGCCGTTACCCTGCAGATTTTTGCCGGAACGGAAGGGATTGGAACCGATGCGGAAGTTATCTTTTTTGGAGTTCCGCCCACACTCAAGGTCGGCGAACAGCTTGCCGGAAGGTTCTTCAATGCCTATGGCGAGCCGATTGATGGTGGCCCTGAGGTTGAAGGAGAAGAAGTGGAGATCGGTGGACCATCCGTCAATCCTGTCCGTCGTAAACAACCATCTGAACTGATCGCAACTGGTATTGCAGGCATCGATCTGAATAATACTGTTGTTACCGGCCAGAAGATTCCTCTTTGGGCAGATCCAGACCAGCCCTATAATTTGGTCATGTCTCTTATCGCCTTAAGGGCAAAAGCAGATAAGATCATCCTGGGTGGTATGGGACTTTCCAATGATGACTATCTGTTTTTCAAGAACGCATTTGAGAATGCTGGTATTATCGATAAAATCATCTCTTTCGTGAATACTACTGAAAACCCTCCGGTGGAACGCCTCCTGGTTCCCAACATGGCTCTAACCGCTGCGGAATATTTCGCCATCGATAAAAATGAAAAGGTCATGGTGCTTCTGACCGATATGACGCTCTATTGTGATGCGCTCAGTATTGTCTCGAACCGCATGGATCAGATACCCTCCAAGGATAGTATGCCGGGTTCGCTTTATAGCGATCTGGCCAAGATTTATGAGAAGGCCGTGCAGTTCCCGGAAGGTGGATCAATCACGATCGTGGCTGTTACAACCCTCTCGGGTGGAGACCGCACTCACGCTATTCCAGACAACACCGGATACATCACAGAAGGTCAGCTCTTCCTGATGCGGGATACCAATATCTCCAAGGTGATAGTCGATCCGATCGGTTCTCTTTCCCGCCTCAAACAAAATGTCCAGGGCAAGAAAACCAGGAAAGACCATGCCGATGTTATGAATGCAGCGATCCGGCTCTATACTGATGCCGGTAATGCAAAAACCAAGCTGGAGAATGGGTTTGACCTCTCGGATTATGATGAACGGGTGCTGAAGTTTGCCTATGAGTATTCCCTGAAGCTTTTGGCCATCGATGTAAATATCCCGATCGACGAGATGCTGGACACCTGCTGGGAACTTTTCCAGAAGTATTTCAGCCGTCAGGAGATAGGGATCAAAGAAGCCATGATGAATGAATTTTGGAAGTAAGTAATGAGCATTAAATTTCAGTATAATAAGACCGCTCTGCTGGATATCACCAAACAGATGAATGTCCGCCTGCGGGCTTTGCCAACACTGAAAAATAAGGAATCTGCCCTCCGTCTGGAAGTAAAAAAGGCCAGGGATCATACCCACAAACTTGATCAGCAAATCCAAGCCAAGCACAACGAGTTGGAACGGCTTTCCCGGCTCTGGAACGAGTTTGATCCATCGCTGCTCAGTATCAAAGAGGTGGAGATCACTCCCAAGAATATTGCTGGCGTGAAGATCCCGCTATTGGGAGAGATCGGTTTCGAAGTAAAGGAATTTAACCTATTCAAAGCGCCAGTCTGGTATCTGGATGGAATCGAGATCCTCAAAGAGATGTCCCGTTTGCAGATAGAACGCCAGTTCTCTTACCGGAAGATGCGCATTCTGGATGCTGTCCGCAAAAAGACCACCCAAAAGGTAAATCTCTATGAAAAGGTGCAGATACCAGAATTTCAGGATGCCATCCGCAAGATCAAACGCTTCCTCGAAGATGAGGAAAACCTCTCGAAAGCGGGACAGAAGATCCTGAAAAAACGCATGGAAAATGAGGCAGCAATATGATCGCTCCTATGAAGAAATTCACCTTCCTGCTCTATCATCTGGATTATGAGAGCTTCCTTGCCGATCTGCAGTCACTGGGTGTTGTCCATATCATCCGTTCCAAGGCAATCGTCTCGGAAGGCATGGCAGCAAATCAGGTACTGATCGAGAAATACACCGAGGGCCTCAAGTTTTTGAGGAAATACCTAAGTGATAAGAGCGAAGCATTCCAGACCCAGCTTGGCCCCAAGATGCTACTCAATCAGATGAACTCGGCCCGGGAGAAGACCGAAGTCCTTGCCCGGGAGAAGGATATCCTCATCCGTCAGATCAATGAAATCCGGCCCTGGGGAAACTTCCGCTATGATCTGATAGAGAAGCTGGCTGTTGCAGGTGTTTCCATTAAGTTCTATAGTTGTCCCCGTAATATGTATAAGGTGGCATGGGAAGAGGAGCACCACATCGAGCAGGTCTCCGAAGAACATGGCATGCTGTATTTTATGGAGATCGTGCATGGGGTGGACAGTGATCCAGAGCCAATCGAGGCCGATCTGTTCACCTTCCCGGAAAAGACGCTCAAGGAACTCCAAAAGGAACTTGCAACTCTGGAAGAAGAGCTTGATGCTATCGAGACCTATTTTTCCCAAATTGCCAAAACAGCAAGCCAGAGCTTTGAGGACGAAATCCAACGCCTCACCGGGGACTATGAATTTGAAGAAGCCATAAACCAAGGTGATAGCGAGGCAGAAGACCATATCAGGATGCTGGGTGGATGGATCCCGCAGGAACGGGAAGCAGAGCTGAAGGATTATCTCAAGAATAAGGATATCATTTTCTTCGAGGCCCTACCCAAAGCCGAGGATGAAGTCCCGATCCTGCTCAAGAACAACCGTTTTGCAGAATTCTTCGAGCCCATCTCACGCATGTTTATGCTGCCGAAGTATAATGACCTGGATCTAACTCCTTTCTTTGCACCATTCTTCATGTTGTTTTTTGGCTTTTGCAATGCCGATATTGCTTATGGGATCATCCTCATCCTACTTTCTTTGCTCATCAGAAAGAAAAGCAAAAACCAGGGGATGAAGAACATGATGATGCTGGTTATGCTGTTTGGTGTATCCACCATTATCATGGGTTGGGTGATGGGTAGCATGCTTGCCTTCGATATGAAGCTATGGGCAGGGATTGGTGGAACTGTGCCGATCCGGGAGATGAACCACATCTTCAATTTTGCCATTGTTTTGGGCGTTATCCAGATCCTCTTTGGAATTCTGCTCAATGCATATAAACAGATCAAGCAGAATGGTTTCATGTATGGCATTGCACCCATCGGCATCTTTTTGTTCCTGCTGAGTGCAGTGATCATGGGTTCTCCGCAATTGGGAGCCAAGCCAGGTGCCATGGCCGATCATGCCAAATACGTTATGTATCTGGGGCTATTTATGATCTTTTTCTTCAATTCACCTGGCAAGAATATCATCATCAACATCCTTTCCGGCCTCTGGAAGATGTATAATGTGGTAACGGGCTTCTTTGGAGATCTGCTTTCCTATATCCGTCTGTTTGCATTGGGTGTTTCCAGTGGCATTTTGGGATTAGTGGTCAATTCCATGGCAGGTGGAATGCTGAATATCCCCTATATTGGCTGGCTGATCTTCTTTGTTTTCATGGTCTTTGGACACACGCTCAATCTGGCACTTGGGGCTTTGGGCGGGTTCGTCCATCCCTTGCGCTTAACATTTGTAGAGTTTTACAAAAACGCCGAGTTCAGCGGACCCGGCATTGAATATAAACCCTTCGGTAGAAAAAATACTGTAAAATAAATGGGAGGTTATATGCTAACCCTTAGTTTAGCTGAAGCAACAACAGCCAATTCCGCTTATTTCTTTGCGTGGATCGGCGTATTTTTCATGGTTGCGCTTGCCGGAATCGGGAGTGCGATCGGAACCGTTATAGATGGTAGTGCCAGCGTGGCAGCAATGAAAAAACGGGAAGGTATTTTCCCAAATTGCATGATCCTTTCGGCCTTACCGGGAACCCAGGGGCTTTATGGCTTTGGTGCGTTCTTCATTTTGAAAGAACATATCAAACCGGATATGACTATGATCCAGGCCTTTGCCATTCTTGGTGCCGGACTCATCATGGGCATAGTTGGCATGATTTCTGCCATCCAGCAGGGGAAAGTTGTCGCCAATGGCATCGAAAGCATCGGCCGGGGAAATGATGTTTTCACCAACACACTAATCCTTGCCGTTTATCCTGAACTCTATGCCATTATTGCATTTGCGACCTGCTTCCTGATCGGTGGAGCGATCGCTGCTTAGTTCACATCATCCTAACATTTAAAGTTGTGGCGCTTTCCAAAGCGCCATTTTCTTTGTGATACCGGGTTTGATCATAATCAAAGATAAATGATGGAGAATATGCTGAACTACTTGCAAAGCCAGGTATTACCATATCTGGTGCTGGCATTGACGCTTACGCTGAAGCAACTGGTTTTTGTCTTTGGGATCGGGATGCTTCTGGCCATGCTGATGCAGTTCCTCAATCTGAGATTGCTAAACCTGACCGTACGGCTTCTGGGTGAGAAGGCATATATCTATCTCTTTGCCTGGATAGGAGTTCCTGTTCATGAGATGGGTCATGTGATCTTTTGTGTCCTCTTTCGGCACCGGATTGCAGATGTAGTTTTTTTTGACCGGGAAGCACGTTCAGGAACCTATGGATATGTCAATCATTCCTACAATTCGGCTTCGCTGTATCAGCGGATCGGGAATTTCTTTATCGGGATAGGTCCTATCTTTCTCGGTTCACTGGCTATCTGGCTTTTGCATAATCTATTATTGAACAAGGGTCTCAGACCTGTTGAACTGAACACCGATTTTTCCGGGATTTGGGGAGTTCCTATTCGTCCATTTTTAGATCAGGTCTGGCAGATCGGCTGGCAGAATCTGCTTGCAATGGGAAAGATGCTGCTGGCATGGAACTGGAAGGCATATCTATTTATCTATCTGGCTTTTGCGATTGGCACGAATATAAACTTGAGCCCAGCTGATTTAAAGCATCTTCTGCCTGGTTTTTTCTCCTTTCTGCTGCTTTTAGTCGCCTTTAATATTGCAACAGTCTGGATTGGAGATTTTTCATTGGTTTGGTTGCAGAGTTCACAGGTGTTTTTCGGCTTTTTTTATGCAATGTTGGTGTTGGTGTTATTCTTGTGTTTCACTTTTTTAATAATACTCTATATATTCGCCAAGCTGTTTGGTAGCTAAGATCATATAAAAGAATAAAGAGGACCTATGGAAACCAAAGAGACAATTTTTAACCGGCACAGCGTCCGGAACTTCCTGCCCGATCCCATTCCGGAAGAAATCCTGATGGATATCCTGGAGGCAGGACGTCTGGCTCCATCAGCACAAAACAAACAGCCCTGGCGTTTTCTTGTGTATCAGGACAAGGAAAAGATAGCTGCTCTGATAAAAAATTGTGGACTGATCGGGCTGACAAACTTTTTCATCAAATCCGCCCCCTGCGTGATCATAGCCTGTGCCGAAACCAAGCACAACCTGAGGATCAACGAACAGGATTACTATCTGGTCGATACTGCCATTGCCTTTCAGCAAATGATGCTGATGGCTTTCAGTTATGGGATTGGAAGCTGCTGGCTGGCTGCTTTTAGTGAGAAACGTTTACGTGAGTGGCTGCAAGTTCCCAAGACCTGGAGGGTAGTTGCCATATCTCCTTTTGGCTATCCTGCCGAAAAGAAATCTCTTCATGCCAAACTGGTTAGTGCTTTCGCCGGCAGCAAGGATAGAAAAGAGCTGAAAGATGTAGTCTTTTTCAAATGATATGGGGGCTCTGGTCTTGGCCGGAACTTGCCAGAAATTATTCAATTGCCGGGTTTGAGGTTCCGAAGCAGACGAACAGTAAAAACCGATCCCTTTCCTGCCTGACTCTTGATTGTGAGCTTTCCTTTGGTCTGGGCCAGAAAATCCAAACAGAGGGCGATGCCAAAACCACCAGTGATATCCGATGTAGCCCTTCCACTATTCGGATCATGCTGGGAAAGCAGGGCCTCAATCTTCTCGGCAGAGAGGCCAGATCCCTGATCACCAAAATCTATCATGCAATATCTGGCAGTAAACCTCACCGTAATATCCACTCTGGTTTTGGGGGCTGAGAATTTGATGGAGTTGTTCAATAAATTCCGGAAAACGGTCATGAGCAGCGATTCATCTGAGATCACCATCAAATCCTCTATATGGTTGTACCAGATCGTGACTTCCTTCATACGAGCCATGTTTTCATAGAGTTGGATTGTGTCCTCCAAAAGAGGATGGATGAAAACAGGTTTCAGTTCTATGCGGGAACGGGGTTGCTGACGCTTGATCCATAGCAGAATATCATTTACTATTGCTACAGTTTTGTCTGCAGTTTTGGGAATTTCTCTCAGCAACTCATCCATTTCTTCCTGGTCAAACATCTTATCCTGCATCATCTTCAGCGCTTGAGAGATGGATGATACCGGACCCCGAACATCGTGTGCGATAATTGTCACGAGCTTCCGAAGCAGGGAAAAGTTCTTTTCGAGCTCGATATTGACTTTGTTCAGTTGCTGTGATTTCTGTGAGATTATGCGGTTCTTATCCTGCAGTTCCAGATTGCTGATCCTGTAAAATTCTATGCTTTCCTCACTTTTCTTGCGATAATAGTCAACCTCGGATTGAGCAACCATCAGTTTAGGATTCGCATCAAAGAGTTTTTTGTAGATTTCAATGTGTTTCTCAAGTTGAGCGAGGGCTGGTTTGCATTGCCCCTTGTGGGAGTGGATTTCATAGAGCAAATGATGGCACTTCATCTGGATCGCCAAATTTTGGTTCTGCGAGGCGATCTTTAATGCTTTGAGGGTAAACTTTCTGGATTTGTTAAGGTCTTCCATTTCGAAATATGTAAGCCCGATCGTGGTTAATATCTCTGCCACAGTGAAGCTATCATGACAGGCCTCAAAAGTCAATAATGCCTCATTCATTAAAGACAAAGCCACATCAAACTTTTTCATAAAGCGTTGGATGTTTCCGATTCGAACTATGGTCAGAGCCGTCTCATGCTCATTTGAGTACTGCTTCTTCAGCTCAAGACTTCTGTTTAAATAAGTTAATGCCTCCTCCAAATCCCCCAGGTCGGCATAGACGCTTCCGATATTTCCATAACTGGATGATAGATATCGTTGATTGCCATGCTTTTCGAATATGGCAGTTGCTTTCAGATAAAGATCAAGAGCTTTTTCGAATTGTTTCAACTTCCACTGGGCATTGGCAATGTTGACATAATTGATCCCGATCTCTTCTTCCAACTTGAGTTCTTCATCAATTTTCAGCGAGCCATAATGATACTCAAGGGCTTTCTGATATTGGTCGTTCATAGCATAGGCAATACCAAGGTTGTTGAACATATCTGCTTTCTGCTTGGGATCCCGGATCAAGTCGAGAATCGATTCCCAAGCCTCGATCCCCTGACGGAAAGCACCATGCACCATATAGTTGATAGCGATACCGTTTACTGCCTTGATCCTGGAATAGTCATCTTGAAGGAATTCCGAGAGCTGTTTTGCCCGTTCGAAATGAACAACCGACTCGGCATATTTTCCTTTACGGACAAGGGCATCCCCCAGGATCAGCAAAAGTTTGGTATGGCTTTGTTCATTTATTTTATCCCCATGGTTCTTCAACAGGTCTGTGATGTGATCGACCAATAGGTCTATCTCCTGTCGGTTCAGGGAGTTAATCCTGCTGCCGTCCTCCCAAATCTTTGACAACATTGGTTCGAAATATCTGCTAATATCTTCCAGCATCGATTCTCCAGTACATATTGCTTGTTCTTCTGCCAGTGGCAAGCCATTAGCGGAAGAAGAATTGTCTGTAGAAATTATCCACCTTTACAAAGTTTATTGGACTGGGTGTTTTTGTCAAGCAAATACTCACAAAAGAGCTGGGATCACCAAAGATATTGACAAAAATAGCACTTTCCAAAACGTGGTCACTCTCCACATTGATTTATCAAGAGTGGGCCTATAGCTCAGCTGGTAGAGCTTCCGGCTCATAACCGGATGGTTGGGGGTTCGAGTCCCTCTGGGCCCACCATTTTTTTCCCGTTTATGCTCAGGAAGATAGCACATCACGCAATTCTGTAAATATTCTCCATTTTCGCAACATTTTTTCATTGACCACAAATCGCTTTCAAAAGTTCATGCTCATAGCGTGATAGTTATCCCGAACAATGATGTTTGCACATAAAAAACCTGATCATGATTTGGGATATCCATTTCTTTGGGAGAAAAAATGTTTGATATCAGTTTTGGCAGTGACAACCACAGTACAGTGCATCCGGATGTCATGGAAGCACTTAATGCTGTAAACCATGGTTTTTGTTTTGGATATGGGGATGATCCCTTAACCGGGGAAGTAAAGCAAGAACTGGCAGATCTTTTTGGAGGGGATTGCGAGGTCTTTTTCGTGATGACGGGAACCGGTGCCAATGTCATATCCCTGCAGGTGCTTATGCAGTCTTTCAACGCAGTTCTCTGTGCCCGGACTTCTCACATCAATGTAGATGAATGTGGTGCCTTGCAAAAGTTTACGCAGGGACGCTTGCTTCCAATCGATACCCCGGATGGTAAAATAAGTCCCGGGCTTATCGAACCTGCTTTGGGTGGCAGAGGGGATCAACATCATTCCCAGAAGCGCATTGTCTCAATTTCGCAAAACACGGAGTATGGCACTACCTACACTCTTGAGGAATTGAAGGATATTGCTGATTTCGTTCATGACCGAGGTTTGTTGTTACATGTTGATGGAGCTCGTTTGGCCAATGCTGCTGCTTTTTTGGATGTTTCAATGAGGGCCATGACCAAGGACATAGGAGCTGATATCATCAGTTTTGGCGGAACCAAGAATGGCCTGATGTTTGGGGAAGCAATCATCAGCTTTGTTCCGGATCTGACCTCGAATATCATCTACTTCCGCAAGCAAGCCACCCAGCTATATTCTAAGGCCAGGTATATTTCAGCACAATATAAGGCCTATTTATCAAATGACTTATGGTTATCAAATGCTCGCCAATCGAATAAAATGGCAGCGCTTTTGGCCAGTGAATTATCCCACTTTCCCCAGATCACGATCACCCAAAAAGTGGAGGCAAATTCCGTTTTCCTCATCCTTCCCCCGGAATGGATCAAAGTCTTGCAACCCAAGTATCAATTCTATATGTGGGACGAAGCCAGATTTGAGGCACGACTGATGTGTTCCTGGTCGAGCCAGGCAGAGCATATTGAAGCCATAATCCAGGATATCAGGATTCTTTCCGGATCTCCAGCCTGATGATTTAATCCGTAACAAGCTATCCCAGAAGATGGCAATAATCATAGATCTTTGATTATCTTCCAGCGGTTTCCAGAACTGAACGTGACATCTTTATGAATATCCAGTGCCAAGCCACGGCGAGTTCTCATAACTCGATGTCAGTTATCAGGATACCACCAGAGGCCAGCAGATTACTATCTTCCCGGGGAATGGTTTGGGTGACCGGAACTCTGAACAATGTTTCCTTCGAAAGTCCTCTGGAACCGGATGGCAAGGGCAGCCACTTTTTGATCCTGAATTCGGATATCCAACTTAGAGGCGGGTTATCACTAGGAGATATTGTCAAACTGGAATTTGAGCAAACAGAAAACTGGCAAGAACCGGACTGCCCGGAAGAATTAATCACCTCCCTCGAGAGCGAACCATACCTTTCAAAAATCTGGAGTTCACTTACCATCAAAGCACGATGGGAATGGATCAGGTGGATCCGTTCATCCAGACATCCATCAACCCGCAGGAAAAGAATTACCACGACCCTGACCAAACTGCAAAAAGGGTTAAAAAGACCCTGTTGTTTTAACAGCTCTGCATGTAGTATTCCGGAGTTGTCTCAGTCTGGCAGGTTAATGGATGATTAAACCAGCAAAGCCATAACATCCATAAATATCAAATCTTTACTGCAGGCCTCCTCTAAGCACTACGGTACCATTACGGTACCAATACGGTAGCATTACGGTAATTTACCGTAATGCTACCGTATTGGTACCGTAATGGTACCGTAGTGCTTAAAGGGATGAAAGAGCTATTTGTTATCCGGTTTGAATCCAACGCCTTTATTTTCTTGTTGGCCAAAGAGTTTGATCTCTCCGAATTGTTTTTCGAAGGCCTCAATATTCTTTTCCAGGATCTGAAGAAGCTGTTTGGCATGCTGAGGGGTTGTGATGACCCGGGTATAGATCTTGGCATCCGGAATTCCAGGTAAAAGCCGTCCACAGTCAATCACAAATTCCGAGGGATTGTTTGTGATCATGAAGAAATTGGCATAGGTGCCTTCGCCGACCTTCTCGTCGATTTTGATGTTCAGGTTGTTTTGAGGTGGGTTTGACATTGCTGTCTCCTTGGTTTTTTATGTTTTAATATTGAGCAGCTTGTTTTGCTGGCGTAATCTGTCAATCAGTTTCCGGTAATGGGGGGAAGAGGAGCAGATTTCTGTGGAGCCGATTATGATAATGCGTTCTCTGGCACGGCTGAGGGCAACATTCAATTTGCGGTCGATGCTCTCATTCCGGTTGAGGGCTTCGATCAGCATCAAGTCCTCCCGCACCTGCAAAGGAAGCGTGATTAGCATGATCTCGCGTTCCGAACCCTGGAAGCGTTCGACAGTATCAATAGTAATCCCACTATACTGCTGTGGTAAATCTCTTTGGATGGCATGGATCATGGCGCGGAAGGGAGCAATAATCCCAACCTGACGGGAAGGTTCATCCACTATTGCACAAGTGCATAATATATCAAGCAATTGGATAAGCAGTGAGACCTGGATTGGATCATAGCGGACTGCTTTTGCAGGTGGGGTATCGAGCCAGATGATCCGTTCATTCACCATTGCGTTCCAGTCATCATCACTGAGCAGGGTGGCAGAGGTCTCCCGAGAACTGGAAGTTATATTTTGGCAGATAGTTAGTCCCTTGAACTGACGCTCAGTAGCCGGGACGAGTTTGTTATCATAGTTATCGGCCACCAAATCCGCAATTTCCTTGTGCATCCTAAATTGGCGATGCAACATAAAAAAACAGTTTGTCCAGCCCTTTTGGCTTGTACGAAAGTGAAGTCGCTCCAGAATTGACTGGCGGAAAACGTCAAAACCAAGCTCTTTCAGAAGTGGGTTATTAGGTTCAATTTTGAGATCGGGCTGGACGATGATGGGGGGAAGCTGGTTCTGATCTCCAATCAGGATCAGCTTTGGGATTCTGGAGATGATTCCCAGCACAGCCGGTTCGATGACCTGGCTCGCTTCATCAATGATGAGTTCGTCGAAACGGATGATGTTTAGCAAGTCCAGATACCAGGCATTGCAGCTTTGGATGGTGGAGACCCAGATCCGGGAGTCCTGGATGACGGTCATGATCTCCTGATACTTCCTGCCCTCGATTTGTCTGTTTAAGAGCTTATCCACGACAGTTTTGGAATTCCCTGTCCGAAGGTATGGAAGATCAATTTTGTCGAGACCAAAGCAAATCTCATCCACAGCCCGGTTTGTGAAACTGAGGATCAATACCCTTTTCTCGCTATCCGTGAAGACGGCTTTGACGTAATTACACAAAAGTGCTGAGGTCTTGCCGGTTCCGGGTGGACCCTGGATGATGGAGTAGTCGCTGGAACTTTGCAGAGATTTAACCAGAGCTTCCATGCTTTCAGACCCGTTTTCAGATGTTGATGCGAGGTTGCTGGCAGGCTTTCTTTGTCCCAGGATCAGTTCTCTTTTTCCGGGTTCGCTTCCCAGGAAGGCAAAAACCGATGAAAGGGGTGAGTATAGAGAACTCTCGAGCAGATCGTGTTCAATTGCCCATAATCGGTCTTGAGAGAAGCGCTTGTAATTTTTGAGCCCACCCCGGATGTTGATCTCTATCTCTGTACACCCAAGCGACTGGATTACTCCCCGCAGGATTTCTTGTTTGAAAACAGGCACACTGCTGTCATAGAGGACAATTGTGTCGCTTACCCGGAAATTCGAAATAAGTTCTGCTCCGGACAAAGCCATCCGGATCTTGCTCTGGTCAAAACTGATCACCTTAAGGTCAGGAAGTAATTCATAATCCGACTGTTTGGCCATCTTGCTTTGACGCCAAAGCCGGTTGTAGCCATAGATCGAGTTCTGTCTTTGTCCGGAACTGCCGGTTTTGTTGTACCAGACCTCCCGGATGACGAACCGAACCTGATGCAAAAACCATTCATACTCAAAATCCTGCAGACTGGCCAATACCGTTTTGAACTGATGAAATCTGGCATCCATGAACTGAACCGGATACTTGATATTGCTGGAAGTTATCCAGTCAAAGAACTGCTTTGGTTCCTCACTCAGACGGTGCAGCAGTCCCACAATCCGGTTTCGGCACATAATCAGGTTCTGCTCCAGGGCGGTGCAACTTGTCACATTTCGCAGGGGGTTATCTTTGCTTTCGGAATAAAGGATGGAGCAATTGGCAACTCTACCCGCGCCATAGCTGGCTTTGATGATCATGTTATAGGCAACAACCTGCATTTGTTGCTGTTTCCAGACATTGGCCACGGGGGCAGTTCCGCTTTTGAGTTCCAGAACTGAGTATTTTCCTGCTATCTGTGCCAAAAGGTCAATCCGACCCTGCAAACCATATTCCGGACAGACATAGGAGGGTTCGAGCTGGATTTCAGCTTGCTCAAGCTGCATCACAGTGTTTTGAAGCTGAGACAAATGAGTGGTCTGGATGTTATTGAAGATCCGGGTGGTTGTCTCCAAGCCAAGAGAAAGCATCGAGATCGGTTGCTGGGCAAGTGCCTTCTTGAAAAGAGAAACATAATCCGCTTGGGGATCAAGCACAAGTTCATCAAACACGGCATTTACCGTCTTTCCCTGGACGCTTTTCTCGGAACTGGTCTCACTGATGAATTTATTCAGAATGAAGAACTCGGGATGGTAAGAACTATCACAAAAACACTCTGCAAGCGAAGACGCATCAATCAAAAAGTCCGGCTCGAGCACGATAAGTGTCTCAGGATTAGACATATAGTGGTTTTCCCTACCCTGCACCGCTGTGAGTGAAACACAATTCAACATGGCAAAAGGCCAGAGTGCCTTGTCCAGAAGAGCCCAGTTCCTTCCCTCCTTGTTATCGCAGATCAACAGGATACTGAGATCCTCTCCCAGTTCGCTGATTGCTTTGATACACAAGCTATTGGGGCTTTTTTTGGTATCGAGAAACCAGTCCTCAACCAGACAGGAGAAGCTGGCCTTTGCACTATGCTTCATGGCAGGGAATGGCTCTGCTTGATTTAGCTTCAGAAAATCAGTTATGCTGCCAGCAGTCTTTTGTACTGAGGCATGTTCTATCAGGCAAGTAATAGCGTGATAGGCAGATAGGATGTCCTTTCTCTGGGGGACCTGTTCACCATGTAAAACGCGGTTACAATATATCCTCAGGATATTGGCCTGGGTAGAAAGATGGGCAGGAAAACCCTCCTGTTTATGGATATATTGCATCCTGCCAAAGAGATCAGAGAAGCTTACATTCAAACCCTGCGTCTGGTTTTTGTAGAGGGTTTCCAGCAGCAACCGGATTTGGGGGATTGCATTTCCATCAAACTGCTCAGCAGCAATGAGTTCTTTTAATCGCCGGTCGAGTTGCTCAATCTGGCTGGAAGACAGCATCTGAGATTTTTGCCCTATGATGTTTCGCTTTCGCTGGGGTTGCTTTCCGATTCACCACTGAAGAAAGCGCTCACAAAGTTTTGGATATCAAAGCACTCGATGTCCTCGATGCTTTCTCCAATCCCGATCAGCTTGACCGGCAGAGCCAGATTGTGTTTGAGGTTAAAGATGATCCCGCCTTTGGCAGTTCCATCAAACTTGGAAAGGATAAGTCCGGTGAGTTTGATGGACTCATTGAAGTTTTTGGCTTGGGAGATGGCATTTTGTCCAGTGGTGGAATCCACGATTAAAAGCACCTCATGGGGTGCATCCGGAATGAGCTTCTTGATGGTGCGGTCTATCTTACTGAGCTCGATCATCAGGTTATGTTTGGTATGCTGGCGACCTGCAGTATCAATCAGGACAACGTCATAGTTTTTGGCCAAAGCAGACTGCACTCCATCAAAAATGGCAGCCGCTGGATCAGAACCCTGTTGATTTTTAACAATAGCACAGCCGGAACGATCTGCCCAAATGCTGAGTTGCTCAATGGCAGCAGCCCTAAAGGTATCTCCAGCTACGATCAGGACGCTTTTCCCGGCCTTGCGGAACCGATAGGCAACCTTGCCGATGCTGGTGGTCTTGCCCACACCATTTACTCCCACGAATACAATCACATGTGGTTTATTCACAGCGCTATCAAAGAAATCCTCAAAGGATTCAAGCTCTGGATCTGAGGTCACAGATTGATCGGAGATTTCCTTTAGCAGGATATCCTTCATTATCTGTTGAAGGCGATCCTGAACGACCTCAACCTCCTTGATTTTTTCAACCCTGATGGCATCGGTAAGGGCATCTATGATGAATTGAGTCATCTCGACCCCGGTATCAGCCCTAAGCAGAATATCTTCGATTTCCTCTATCAGATCCTCATCGACTTTTCCTCTGAGGCGGATGGCTTCTGCAATCCGGCCGATGAAGCTGTTCTTCGTCTTGGCAATTTTGGCTCGTAAATTACGCACTAAACTTAGCATATACTATGCTCCCTTGATGATTATCATTGACACTAACACAGCGTCTGAGAAATTTGTCATGGCTGTTTTAGTCAATAGAAATCTTCAAGGACTTCGCAAATGAAAAACGAATATGGCTCTGAACTGGTAGTAGTTATCTTGCTGCCGGTGCTTGTTTCCCTGATTGGAGGAATGCTGATCACAGGTGGATGGCAGCAGTTCTCGGCTTATGATGCAAACCAGTTTTTCTCCTGGTTTCACATCTATATTACCGGTTCACTGCTGGTGTCTTTGATTGCTCTGTTTATGCACTATTTGAAAAACAAATACGGGTACATTATCAATCTTATCTATATTTTATCAGTCGGGGTTATCGCCGATCTTGCTTTGGGTAAAGATGTTAAGCTATATCACTACATTGTTCCGCTATTTGCTTTTACCATCATGACCCATCTCCTTGTTGTAAAAGTGTTTTACAAGCCTGCTCTGGTGAGAGCGAGGACACTGTTGTTCGGCTTGGGGCTTGCTTTAGCACTAACTCTTAGCTATCGCTTGCTGTTTGTTATGTTGAACAAAGCTGTTGAGCCCGGTTTCTGGCTTTCATACTATACGTTTTTTCTTTACCTGGCCATCTTTGTTGGTTTTGGGCTATCCTTTGCTGATCTAATTGTGGTCAAAGCAAGCTACAAACGCTACTTGCAAACCCATCCTCAAAAACCGGATGAGGACGAAGAAGACGAGGACGAAGATATCGATGCTCAGCGATAGGGACTTCTTCCAAATCACGATCGGGGAATGTCTTATGGATTATTCTCAGGTCTTCGGAAATCGCAATCCCATCTATATTGAGATTGGAAGTGGCAAGGGTGAGTTCATCTCCCGCTATCCAACTTATTATCCAGAAAACAACTACATAGGTTTTGAGGTTCGCGATAAGCGGATAAACAACATCCTGAAAAAACTCGTTCCGGAGCGCAATCCCAATGTCCGTCTCGCATGTGTCCATATCGATCAAAAAATAACAAACTTCCTTCCGGAGGCATCAGTTTCCGGTGCATTCATCCAGCATCCCGATCCCTGGCCCAAGAAACGGCACTTCAAGCGCCGTCTTTTTAACCAGGCTTTTCTTGATGCTCTGGCTAAAGTCTTGAAACCTGATGCATTTGTCCAGGTCTCAACCGATCATGTGGAGTATGCGAACTGGATCGTTCAGGAATTCCTGAAAAACCAGAACTACAAGAGTAAATATGAAGAGATCACCACCGAGCATCCTGTCCTGGACGAACATGTTGTCACCTGGTTCGAACAGGAGCAGCGTCGCTTGGGATATGCACCCAAGTTTATGCTTTTCAACAAAATATCCACCATCTCCAAA